>Ga0105099_10001302_pt1 | contig 15778 bp, 13 predicted proteins | sample PPLLak3cmMay2015_2_FD_79138 | JGI IMG/M metagenome (GOLD analysis project Ga0105099, IMG submission 79138) | Freshwater sediment microbial communities from Prairie Pothole Lake near Jamestown, North Dakota, USA - PPLs Lake P8 Core (1) Depth... | ecosystem: Environmental > Aquatic > Freshwater >... | reverse complement strand
CAAAGAATTGGTCGAAAAGGATCCTCAGGCCGTTAAAGCCGCGGACCTAGGCGGTCGGCGGCCTCTCTATATCGGCGTCGGTTACAACCGGGCGGAGGTGGCGGAGTATTTGCTCGCCAAAGGGGCGGACGTGAACGCCCAGGACAATTTCCATACAGCCGCGCTCCATGTGGCCTGCAGCAACGATTTACCCCTCTCCCTGGTCAGGCTTCTCGTCGAGAAAGGCGCCGACGTCAACGCCGTGGCGAAATATTCCGGGAAACCGCTGGACATGGCCCTGGAAATCGGGAACGCGGAGATCATCGCCTACTTGAAATCCAAGGGAGCGGAACCCACCCTGCTGACATTCGAAACCTTCCGACTCGCTCCCGCCCTCCATCGGATCGCTTATCCTTGGGGGATGAGAAACAACGTCATCGTCTTTTCCGGCCCGGAGGGAATCCTCCTCCTCGATTCGGGATTCACCAAGCTGGCCGTGCCCGAGCTGAGAAAGACGATCGGCCGGCTGGCTTCGGGAGACATCAGGTATCTCATCAACTCGCATTCTCACGGCGACCACGTGGACGCGAACGCTGTCGCCCCGGCCGAGGCCAACGTCATCAACTTCAAGAATCTCGACGGCCAGGAATTCAAGGACCGGATGTCCCGAAGCGATAAGCCCTTCTGGAAAGACGGAGACCGGGAGCTGGGGGCGCCGTTCCTCCTGCCGTTCAACGGCGAAACGATCCAGATCATTCCCAACCCCGGCCTTCATTCTCCGGAGGATATTCTCGTGTACTTCCCGAAGTCGAAGGTGCTTTGCCTGGGCGACTTGCTGCTGGCCGGGACGTGCCCGGCCGTCCCAGATCCCATCGTTTATCTGGGCTTTCTGGACAACGTCCTGGCCGCCTTCCCGGACGGAACGACGTTTGCCGGCGGTCACGGCCCCGATCTGACGAAGACCGGCTTGAAAAAGTACCGCGACGACCTGGCCGCGATGATCGCGATCGTCCGGAAGAATCGCGAGGCCGGGAAAAGCGCCGATGATATGGTCCGGGATGACATCCTCAGGGCTTACAAGGCGGAATACTCGTTCCTTGACTGGATCGGACCCGACTCGCTGATCCGCCGAGCCGCGGCCGTGATCAAGTAAGTCAAAATTCAGCTGGCGTCGATATGCGCTTGGAGCGCGGCGTGCCAGGCATCCAGGTCTGAAGTCGGCGGCCGCGTTTCCTCGCCGAAAAGAAGGTCGACGAGGTAGCGCGGCTTTTTCCCTCCGATCCCCGAGGCGACGGCGCACGACACGCAATAAACCGCGACCTCATCGGCCGGAAGCTGGGCCGCGCGCTTTTTCATCCAGTCCGTGACCTCGCCCGTGGGAATCTCTCCCCAAAAGGAATCGCCGCAGCAGACGCCCTTCGTCCGGGTCGCCTTCGGCTCGACGATCGCGATGCTCATCCGCCCAAGGAGCGTCCGGACGGCCTCGTGAATCCGCGGCTGATCCCGGGTCGGACAGGCGTCGATGATGGACATCTTCCGCCCGCCATAATCGGGAAAAGGGAAATCCTCGCTCTCGGCCAGGATCTTCCAAACGGATACCGTCCGCGTCAGCGGGTAATCCAGCCGGAACCGCTTGTCGCAGCCCGGACAGACGTTGATGAGCTCGGTATCGGCGCCGAATCCCGGATCTTTCCGGCAGCATCTCGTCCAAACCTCGTCGGCGCTTAGAATCGGCCGGAGGAATTGGCGGAGCTTTTCGACGAGATGAGGCTTATAAAGGATCAGAGCGCAACCGGGGGCGAAGCGTCGCGGCGGATGATTCATCAAGCGGTCATTAAACCGCATTCCGGTCGAAAATTCAACGAATACGTTGTTGACACAAGTACGCTTTTATCATATATTATCATATGGAGTAAGTCATGATCAGAAAGACCATCGTCATGGACAAGCACCTTCTTTATGAAGTGAACCGGTTCGCCGAAAAAGACCAGCGGGATTTTTCGAACACCGTCCGGTATGCCACGCGCATCGGCCTCATCGCCCTGGAGAATCCCGACCTTACCGTACGGGAAATCAAGGATATCCTTGAAGCCCGGCTCGACGCCAAGGCCAAGCGCGTTTCGGCGCTCGATCCCGACGATCTATGATCCTCCTCGAAACCGCCAAGTTCGCCCATCTCCGAAAGAAAGTCAGGGATGAGGACGAGCGTGAAGAGTTGAAAGCGGCCATTCTCGACGTTCGCGATCGTCCGGAAATCGGGAAAAAGCTCAGAGGCGAGCTCAACGATTTGCGATCATACGCCTATTCCGTCCGCGGGCAAGCGCGGCGCCTCGTTTATCAATGGGAAAAAGGATCAATAACTCTTTACTCTTTCGGCCCCCGCCAAGGGATCTAAAAATAACCGACTAAAAAATCTGCCGGGGACGGGAATCGAACCCGTACAGGGCTTTCACCCCGAGGGATTTTAAGTCCCTTGCGTCTGCCAATTCCGCCACCCCGGCCTGAAGCAGAAAGAACACGGGGGATTATAATCTATTGAAAGCGGCGCCCGCAACGATGGGATATCTTCACAAGATTTTCTTGCTATCGTTGATCCGTTCGAAGATCGGTATTGTACAGTAATGTTCACATTATGGAATAGAAGGGAGGTCATCGTTGTAAAAATCTTCCTCTCGATATTTTCCAATCAAAAGAGTTTTCGATGGCTTCTATTATTTAGCTTCGTAGTTATTTGTCTACCTTTGCTCTTTCATCTTCACTCTTCGCTTCGATTTTGTAGTCTTTAGCAACTTTCAATAAAATGGATGCAGTCCTGGGATGACTGCTAAGGCATGATTTTGCATAAGCATCATATTTTTCTGCTAATGCTCGTTCCTGCTGTCCGCCTTCCCCTATTGCTTTCGAGAAAATTCCTCTTTTGTTTGCGATACCAATAGCAAATCCTCTTTCGAGTTCAGACGACTCGGCATCTTCAATAATTTCCCGAATAGGAATACATGGCCAACTTCCATCTTCTTCATTCGGAGAAAAAGCAAATACTCCCCCGAGCGTAATATCACACACTTCCTTTCTATCCAATTCGGCCGCTTTATCTCTCACCGATTTAATCCATTCTTTTAATTCTCGCCGACCGAGCTTGCCATCACCTTTCATTCCCGGTATCTGACGCCATTCATTTAGCAATTTCCACGCACGCTCTGATTGAAGTCGATTTATTTCATCGTTCTCATTATCAGTTTGATTTTTCTCTTCATCAATATCTCGATGATGAGGTTTATAAATCGCCGTTAGTAGTTCAATAAAGAAATCGGGATCTCCCGATATCCTTTTGTGTAAGGTAGCTGGAAAATAATGGTAGCATTCGATTAAGGGCAATAAAAGCCATTCAAGCCGGGCGAGCTTAGTTTCATCCACATCTGTTGCTTTCTGGAGTCGTTCAAGCAATTCCAGAATATGATACCTATCAATTAAATTTTCTTTCTCCTTTAGAGGCGCGGCTAGCGCAATTTCGAGGATATCGAGTATAACATTTGGAGCGAAGCTATCTATTGTAGGCGCTTCCATTGCGAGCAATTCAATTGCCGATATTGGCCTACCAACTGTAATGAGTTTTCGACATGCGCGTTCTATTTCACCTGGAGAAAGCCTTAAAGTAAGATAATTCGTCTGTCGCCAATAATCATCTTCTATCGTCGAGCCAAAACGTTTAATATAATCCCAAGTTCTATTATCAAAAGGCATTCTAATAATGAACTTAACTACTTCGGCAGTTTTCCATCCAACTAAGGGAAGGCTCTCAGCCCAATCGCGACCAGATATCCCAATAAGATTGGTCGCATACGCGCCAGCGAAATTAGCAACTGATTCTTCAGGGTGACATAACAAAGCCGGGAGAACATACGCCAGATATTCCGGACCAGTCGCTTTAACGAAGGCAACACCAACATCCCAATCTTTTTGGACATTTTGTACGAGATTGATTATGCTATCAAATCCGTGGCTTTTTATAATAGCCCTAATAGCATCTTCTCGATTTTGCCATCGAATTTTCTCATTTTGCTCCCAAGAGAGCGATTTATCGAAAACATGATCAAATCCTTTTTTAAAGAGGGGAATAGCCAAATCGATAGCGTCTTGTGGTTGGAGGCTGTCCCGAATCGTTTCAAGGCGGATTATGATATGTTGTGGTAGCGCCCACTTTGTATCAGAGTGATATTGGATTTTTCGTATTTCTTCTCGAAGCCCATCCCAAAGCCTTTTTTGTAAATCAACCGCAAGATCAGCTTTAGTTGTGCTTTCAAGGCCTTCAAGCACGGATTCTGTGTCTTCTCGAGGAATAAAGATTAAATAATCTATAAGATCTATCCATCTCTCAGGTACTTTTATTGCTGTGGATGTCGCCAATTGGATCATCGCTTGGACAAAAAGTAAATACTCTTTGACCGAAACACCACGATTCCATCCCTCCGCCCAAAACCTCCATTCGGGCGTAGGATTATCTAGGATGCTCTCAGCGCCGTGGGGGAGCAAAGACAGCAACAGCTTCCATCCAATAAGGTGATGTCGGGATAATAATAACTTGAGAATATCTATTCTCTGTTCAAGGGGAGCCGCGGTGTGAGGCATCCACGAAAAAAATATATCTCGAAGACTCGATTGAGGCCGGTTAGCAATTTTCCCACCAGGATCGCACTCGGCAAGTCTTGCCAATGAAACAGATACGCGAGGAAGGAAATCGGGCGACCATGCTAATCGCTCTAAAGCCCAAAGCAGACCAGTATGTTCTGACTGTCCTATGGCACCATATTCATCAATAAAAAGCTTTGCAAGTTCTGGTTGGTCTCCGCGTAGACCATATTCGACCGCAGTGAGAAATATTTCTGGCGCCGCTTCGGCGATAAGGGGGAGCAGCCCTCCAAGAGAAGCCCATCTCCGCCAATCTGCGTTCTCGGGTAATATTTCCGCTACAATACGATTCACACGAATCTGTAATGGCATCGTGTCAGCGATTTGTGCGGAAACATCTTGTGTCGCGAGCAATGCTAAAGTTTGAGCAATGCCATTGCGAAGCTCGTTTGAATGATCAAATCTTTTTCCTAAAAATGAGGCTTGCCATCGTTCCTCTGGTGACAATTCGAGCCGCGGGTCATTTACTCCGAGTACATCTTTCGCCGCATCTCCAAATAAATCCAACTGCGCTGGACTTATCGATGTGCTAAGAAAAGTCCATGCATCGAGAGGAGATATAAATTCCCAAATACCATTTATCCACCTCACAGGCGCATCATCTTCATATCTCAACCGATTTACTATTCCCCACACTTCATTATAGGGACGACCGGCAATCTTGCTAATAATAACTTGATCAGCAGAAATACTTTCTTTCCATGAACCAGCTAGAAGAAGTGGAGCTATTTCGATAGCTTCCGTACCTTCTCCCCATTTTGGCGATTCAATAATTGGAACTGAAGAAAATCGACGCTTAAGGACCGTAAAAGATCCACCTGATTGATGGGCTAGCGAATAAGCCTCCTGTTCAGTTAATCCGGCTTCGGCTAAGATCTTCTCGAGCTCGACTCGATTCATACGATCTAGGCGAACTATTTCGTTTCCTTGTGACCAGATCGAAGAAACCGGAATCAATATATGATGGCCCTTTCGGCGTGCTTCTCCTACAAACGTTTGGTCAAGGCCTGATCGCTCCCCGCAAATTAGAATTAAACGTTGTTCAGAATCGATAAGGGCGCGGCCTTCTTTTGCGTTTTCAATTATAATTGTACGGCTAGCAATTATATCCTGTTCGATTTTGGGAAGCGATTCCACCCAAGCCGTAAATACATCTACGACCTCTTGGGGTGAATGTCCTTGAACAATTAATGCTTGTGGTTGCCTATTTAACCATTCCTTGAACGATTCGATCATATTTTGCCGAGTAACTAGGAGAGCTGCCGGAGGTAATTTTTTTCTTAAACTGTCTTGGATATTGTCCCAATGAGAAGATAAGTCGGCTAAACCATCGGGCAGGATTGACATATGCGCCCTGAGCCATAAAGCGACACCAGGAGCATTCTCTAGCCATTGTTCCAAATTATCTGAATCATAGATACGGACTTCTCGCCAGTGTCCGAGTTTATTTTTCGCTTCTACCCATTTTCTTTTTTTTGTAAAGTCATGTGGCGTAATCGAAATGAAAGTTGTTTCTCTAAAATCGCCTTGGCCACGATCTTTAATCCGTTTGTTATAATCTTTATTAAGTTTGCCCTCCACATATTTATCTGTTCCCAACTCCCAATAAGTCATCCCAACAGGAACCCAAGCGTTTCCACGTTTCGAAACGGTCACGCCATCGTAGCCAGGGCGGTGAATTTCCTCGCCAGATGGAAAATCTACGCTTTCTAGATCGACCTGTTCCACCGTAGCATGAGCCAAGCGACGTATAAGCTCGGGAAATAGTGTCTTAGCATTAGTTGTTTCAGCCCAAAGGTTAAGCTGATATGCTGCTACCCACTTACGCTCCCTCATAAAAGCAATATTAGCCGATTAAAATAATGAATTCAAGGCTCTTATAGTGTGCATAATTTGTGAATATTCAAGGAGTAAACAACGGACAACAACGGAACACAAAAACAAAAGAAACTCATTGATCTATAAGGATAATCAGGGGAAATCAGGGAAATTTTCAATCATCCTGATCGAATTTTATGTACCTTACGTCTGCCAATTCCGGGTAGTGTACAGTGACGTTCGCAATTTGGATTAAAGGAGGAGCCATCGCAAACTCTCTTCGATCTTCCAACCAAAAGAGAGGAGGATTTATACTCAGATGGCTCAAACGCATTATAAGGCCCTTCTTGTTATCTGATTGAGTATTCCGAAGACTGGGATACGGAACGAAATTACATCCGCGTAGGCAAAGTCCTCGGTTCTTTGGAGCTCGTTATGGCGCACGCTGCTAACTTATGAAAATTGCGATGGCCCCGAAATTGCGAATATTTATTGACAGGACCCCGTCACTTGCAAGTGGCGATCTTATTCGGCGGGACGTCGGAATCAGAGTCGTTATTTATTATCTCCCCGGGACATCCCGAGACGGGAACACCATGAGCGGAACCCCTCCCCTCACTTCCGGCAGCCAGTTGGTCATTATCTATAGATACCAATTTATATTTCGAACCAAATTCATACTTTTTGAATAACGGGATATTCGTAACTTTCAATTACGGCTTTTTTCTCGTCGACAATTTCGATTTTAATCTTCGTTCCTGGTATCATATTTTCATAATTCAATCTCACTTGCCCTTCCTTTAATATTAGATATAATCCCTCTTTCCCATTATCAATAATACCACTTGGATTTGAAGATTTTAAAACCGCATTAGTATTTTTTATAAATAATTTATTATTAGGTATTTTGCTAATAATAATATCAATCCATCCATCTCCTTTATCCGATAAAATGTATGTTTGTATGGACCGAATATAATTCGGCTTCGGCGTTGGAGGTTCCGCCGCTGCCGTCAGCTTATTAAGGAAAAGATTTTCGAATTTATGAGGAGAAGCCATTGAATTATTCAGATTTAATTTAAAGCCCACTAGTTTCCCATTTTCATAATCACCAAATGTTTTCAGCGTTGGAAAGGCGATCAGAATATTCGATTGGTTCAATATTTCGATGGAATCGGCATAGATAACGATCGCTTCTTCTGAGCCATTATTTTTCGCGGGCGGTTCTTCTTTTTTCGGCAATTTAATCTCTAAGGATGCATTTTTTAAATCTTCTCCAAATATATTATTTCCTCCTTTAAGCAGGACTGTCATTTTCGTTTTCATATCATCATTACATATGAGCCATTGCTTCATGTCCGGCCATTCTATTTGCAGCCGACTCGGAAGATCAAATGTGATCTGCGTATATTGGCCGCCGATCCACAAACTGGCGAGATCGACCCATAGTGATTCATAAGATAAATCTATATTTTTTGCATTAAATTGAAAGTTCAAAACTTGTACAAATAAATCATAATCATTTTCTTGAACAGAGTTTAACAGAGTTTGACATATCTTATTTACAGATTCGTCTGTGGGAATAATGATATTATAGGAATTTAATATTCTCAATAAATTATTGTTAATAATGCGTTCCGTTCGAGTATTCAGCATATCGCCGGTTTTGGTATCTCGGAAAATTGTTCTCGAAATAGCCCTTATGGACTTAATTTCTATCGAAGGGTTTGTAGTATTGGAATTAAGACCCGTTTTTGGGGCCATTACAAGAAGAGAGATATTATGGGTTCTGGGAACCATTGAGAAATTGTTTTTATTCGGCTGCAACATCGCCCCCAATCGGGCTTGTATCGTGTTGTCCGACAGTCGCCCTAACGTTAGCAAACTGTTTAGGTCGTTTCCAGCGACGGAGCTCATAAACTGTTTTGTTTTATCAATTCCGGCCGATGCGCCGAATCCCTGCACAAGAGCGACAAGAGCAAGGCTTAATTGACGAATTTCATTTACACAGCGAACATCTGATCCGGCTTCCAGGTTATCCGTCGCGAGAAGAGGTAGGATAAAAGGATTTTGACAACTCTTCCCGCCTAGTAAATTACGAAGCTTATTTTTATACATTTCATATAATTTTATGGCAAGTTCATTAGCCTTATTTTCTTTATTTTCCTTAGAATATGTAATCTTAAAAAATTCGGTTTTTTCTATTTCTTCCTTTAATGTCTTAATATCATTATATGGTTGTTTAAGCGCCCATTGAAGTATATATTCCACAAAGCTATTATAATTATTAGAATCTGATTCAACTTTAGTTGGTGTGGCCGCACCTTCCATTTTGCTTCCCGAAAAAAATGATATAGTGCTATAAGCATCATATTTAAGATCATGGGAATATGGCATGAGAGTTATTTGTAGAGTGACGATATATGGATCATATCCTTCTCTCAGCGCCGCATCCTTAATCGACCTATTAAGCAAAGCGACCAATTGATATAAAGTAAGGGCGTTTTGATACACCATAATCGGATCATATACGGATGCGGCCGCCGTAAAGGGAGGCTTATCATACAAGCGGGTAGCCGCGGTCGCAGAAATTTGCGTCGTCTGGGAAACATCGCCGGCTTTCTTTTCGGCTGTCGATTGACTTGTTTTGCTTTCTTCCCCGGAATCTTTTTTTGAAATCATTTCTTCGCTCGTCGTCGCCGAGGTGGGCGGGGCAAGTCTTAAAGCGATTTTGATCGAATCCAGCAATTCCTGGTATTGGGCTAAAGTCGTAGGAATAGCTTTGGATAAAGCGTTTTCTTCAGTAAATATGAACTTTGGCTGCAACTGTGAGGCGACATCCGACCATCTGGCAACACCTATAACGGCGACGTGGACCGAACCGACATTTTGCTGTTTTTCAGCCGTTATAGAAAATCCAATCATCACCCACAATACGACAACAATAAAGAAAGAAATCTTGCCCATTGATATTTTCATTTTTCTCCCCCTTGAACCAGATTTATTTGATTCTCCATCCCCAATACTTTTTGGTCAATATTGATCTTCATATTTATTTTCAAAAAATCGATATTTTGCCCGTCTTTGGGTCCACGTAAATAACGGCCGTTGCTACGGTAAAAAAACGGCCCCATCGTGATTCCGGCGGATTATCTTCCCTTCCTTCAAAGATCTTCAACGGTTCCGGGCTATCGTCCTGAGAAAGAATGACTTTATATTTCCATCCTTCACGTCCAAGAAATGGATTTTGATTCCTATATGTTTTTTGATTATAAACCTTGATCACAAACTTGTTTTCGCCGCTTTTTAAAGGCACTTCCCCTGAAGGGATTGGATCGTCCAATTGGGCGGAGAATATTTCTTCGCCGTTCAAAAAGCATACAACAAAATCATCCCTGTCCGGAACCGATATTCGTACCGTCGCCGGTTTTCTAAAATATATTTTCTTATTCAAAAGGGATACGTTTTCCCAAGGCGTTTGGTGTCTTTGCGTACTTGTCCTGACGATCTCGCGCACCCGGCTGAACAGATCACGTACTTCCAGACCGGGTTCTTGCATGTTCTGCAATAGCGCCCAAGTGTAGTATGAATGCTCGAACGATAGAGTTGGGTCGGCGGCTTCCTTTCCCGGATCCGTTGCATAGGCGATAAGTGTGTTATCAGTCGCTCCTGAGGGAGGAGCCAAGCCCGGAATCCATTCTCCTTCTATCGGTAAAATTCGCCCTCGCCCGGATCTAAAGGGATTGTTTCGGCAGGCATCCAGAATGACAATTTTCGCGCCCTCTCCTTTCAATGAATCAAATATATCCCGAAGGCTTATCGTAATTTGCGGGATTTCTTCGGCACTTTCAAAAGTTGCATCTACAGGAACCAGATAATTTTCTCCATTCAGCTGAACCGCATGGCCTGCATAATAAAATAAGATTTCGGAGCTGTCTTCCGATTTATCAGCAAACTTACCTATTAAATCCTTCATTTCCTTTAAAGTAAGATCAATTTTTGTTTCAACATCCCAACCAAGTACTTTTAAAGCGGCTCCAAAATCGACAGCGTCTTGAACTGTCGTTGACAATGGAAAAGAAGGATATTCTTTATTACCTATGACTAAAGCAGTCGGAAGACCAATCGTTTGGGAAAACAATCGAATATTGGCAAACGAGGCGACAAAAAGACATTCAAAAGCGATAACAACGGATTTAATCTTTAACAAGGTCTTCTCTCATTTAATTTTCCTCCAATAGCTATGAAGGAATTCATCCCAATGATATTTTTGGACAAATTCTACCGGAAAAAGAGTATTTTCCTGCTCGTATCCTTTTTCGGTAAAACGATCATTTATATAATCATCGTTTCCTTTGGGAAAATAAATCGCGAGACCATAAGAACCCCATCCTTTTGTTCTGCTCTCATGCGCATAACAGGAAATCACGGTAGACGCCAGAGTTTTTCTTAATATTTTAGCTTGATTCGTAACTATCGGAGATATATTTAAATCGGCAATCATCTCGCAGAAATATCCAAGATCTATATGACGGAAATAATCTTTCCTGTTGCCAAAGCCTTCCGGTGCGAACTCCTTACATTTTTTTCTTGCTGCCTCGATTAAATGAGAGCTATCGTCAATTTTCTCTGATAAAGCATCGGCTAACTCGCTTATTTGCGAAGCTATTAGAGATATTTTTGATAAATCAATCGCTGAATAAGTCGATCCCTGAATCGACTCACATGCTTCGCGATAAGAATCTACAGTCTGCTTGGCCGCTTCTTCATCAGTCATGTTCGGATTTCCGATAATTTTTCCCAGCCATCTCGTATAATCCCACCCATATCCCGACTCAATTTCTTCGCTTGCCACCATATATTTCGAAGCATCACGCATCGCATACGCCGTTTCGACCATAGCCATGAGACAAGCATCAAATCCGATTACATCAAGCTTTGTAATAGGGTCGGCGGGATTATTGAGGGCGTCTTGGATTTCACGGTTATAAAGTTTATCTTTATCCGTCTCATCGTTTGACACGCTTTTAAAAGGAACGGTTGAAGTGCTACGGAAATTGAATCTTTTCTCGCTCCCGATACCCCTATACCCTTGTCCATGATCCCAAATAATCAAAAAATAATGGTCAGCCCGGTAATTAAACTGACAATATCGCACAAAATCACGAAGGCTATCCCCTAAACCCATATTGACTTCTCCAAGGTCCTTCGATGCATTTTTGGGAATAGCTTTCATTCCTTTTGTGACTCGGAAACGCAACGTCTGCGTCCATTGAGGGGAAGTTACACAATATTTCCCGATTCGATCCATCTGCACAATGACGTTAACTTCGGAAGTGCTTCCAACTTTAGCGATTTCGTCGAAATCCCATATTCCACATTCTTCTAAATTGTTATCGGCGTTTAAATAGACCATTATCGTCCATTTTGCTTGAGAAGGAGCTTGAGAAAAAGCATGATTAGTAAGAAATAAAAACACAAAAAAAGAATTAATCGCGAGTCTCATATTCCTCCTCCTTTTTTATCAGATCCGACAAACACGAGGTTGCTCAGCCTGATGGATTAAAAAAAAACGACCCAAAATGACAGACTTTTTTCCCAAAACAACTCTCGATTTGCTTATTCCCATAAACTTGATTATGAATATACGTCGACCATCGAGTAAAGTCAAATACAGACATATACTCGATTTTTTTGATGAAGTTCAACGCGATAGTTTTTATCAAAATATGTTCCAATTATCGCCAATTATCATTCCCAATCCGGACAACGAAGATATCTCAGAATGGTATTATCACGATGATCTGTCCTTGATAGCCCATTACAGACGCGCCTAAACGTGATTGGATATTTCTCAATTCACTCATGGCTTCTGAATAATTACTTACCGGACGAGCTTTATCACGCCGATGTTCCAAGATTCGGCCTTGGTCACGTCCTTGTAGCCTTCAGGCGTACCGAGACGCCTCCGCCTACCCCTCTGATTCTATACGTTATAAGTAGAATCGAAGGATATCGACCTCGATATAAAAACTAGAGCGTTAAAACAGAAGTTAGATCTCCGATGTGTTCAATTTGTGTTTATTTATGCGGTAAACAACGGACAACAACGGCAAACAACGGAACAAAAAAACAAAAGAAACTCATTGATATATAAGGATTATCAGGGGAAATAAGGGGAAAGTTTTAATCGTCCTGATCGGATTTTAAGTCCCTTGCGTCTGCCAATTCCGCCACCCCGGCCCTAAGGAATTCATCTTTTGAATTATAATCGATCGGGAGGGTTCTCGACAAACGAACATATTTAATATTCGCAATCAAATCAGTGACAGAATTCCCGACGTAAGGAAGGTCATTATTTTCCGCGCCCGAACCCGCCCGGCCGGCCAGCGCATCTTAGAAGAGACGGATCTGGCATCCGATTCCTAACTGAAAGAACGACGGATTAATATTGATCTTCTCCAAAGGAGTCTGGGCGGTATTATTCATGAAAGCGATGGTGGCTTCGCTGACGGTGACGTTTTTAATTTGAGTATAAAAAGTCCCATCATACGTTCCCGTGATGAAGTTCCAATCGAATGATTTCTTCGGGCAGAAAAAATAACGGGCATCCAGCGTGAGTCCGAAAGCGGGCGTAATCCAGAGAGTGCATCCTGCGCCTAAATCCGCCCCTAATCCGGTCCAGCTCTGGTTCAGCTCGATCGGGATCGTCAGCGCATCCACATATTGATAATAACTCACAGGATACCGAGTCAAATCGGCTTCGAAAACACCATAGAGGAAGGCAGAATTCAGCTTAACCTTATTAAAAAATAGGGTCGGTCCGACTCGGACGAATCCCTGGAGGCGTTCTCCACCGAACCGGCTGGTCAAGTTCAAGCTAAGAACCATGCTCTGAATGGAATCGTCCGCATTGATAAAATCCATATCCTTTTTTGCAGATCTGCCGTCGGTCCATTGCCAATTGAACTTCGCGTCCGAGGTCGTTTCGACTTTTCCTTTAATAAAGCCGATATTCAATCCGAGGCTGATCTTGGGGGTGATATAGTAGCCGACTCCTCCGCCGTAAAAATTTCCCGCCTTTGACTTGGCCTTTATAGTCGCGGATTCGTCAACCATCCAAAGCAGTCCTGCGCTCCATGAGTTGCTGTATTGGGACATTCCGTTGAGGCTGGTCAACCCATACCCGCCGAAGAGGGAAATATCGAAACGGGGCAGGGACTGCGACCACGAAGCGACAACCATTATCAAAATGAACAGCGATATAACCGTTGCTTTCTTCATGCGGAACTCCCTTAATTATCGATAATATTAGAAGTCGAGAAAAGGAAAAATCAATAAATCCGGCATCGGGGGTATTCTATTTATTCTGTTAATTGAAATCAAGATTCTCTCAGCGAGTGCCTGGACGCGTGGAAGCCAAAAGCTCCTGACTTTGATAGAATACCGGGCATCAAGAAGGAGGCTTCCATGACAACCCGGCGTGAATTCATCAAGACGGCCGCGGCGCTTGCGGGCGGGACGGTCTTCTCCGGCTTCGGCGGAAAAACCGGTGCCAAGAGCCGGGTCGTCTCCGTCGCCGCCGACGACATGCTCGCCGAGACCCGCTACAATCCCTCCGCGGTCAAGCGGGCTTTCGCCGCGGGCCTGAAGGAGTTGACCGGCGAGAAGACCGAAGCGGCGGCCTGGGCCTCCCTTTTCTCACCCGACGACGTGGTCGGGATCAAGATTAACTGCCTCGGGGCGCCGAGGGTTTCCTCCTCGGTCGAGTCGATCCAGGCGGTGGCGGCGGGGCTTCAATCCGCCGGGGTTAAGGAAAACGCCATCATCGTCTGGGACCGGCTGGACCGGGAATTCCAGCGGACCGGATTGACGCTCAATAAAGGCCCCGTCGGGATGCGGGTGACGGGCACATCCACCCAGGGAGAATCGATCCTGCCCTGGGTCGAGGGTTACGACCGGGAAGCTTTCATCACCATGGAAGACGGCACCCTGAAAAAATTCCGGGAGCTTGTCCGAGGGGGCTTTCTCAAGAGCGCTTCCTATCGCGAACTCTTCAATTCCCTGGCCTGGCTGTGGATGTTGAGCCGGATGGGCGATGCCCGAGCGGCTGAATTCGAGCCCGAGATGCGGCGCCTCTATACGGCCTACGACGACCGGGAGGGGATCAAGAAGATCGCCGACGCCGTGGCCGATCGATTCGAGGACATGACCATCCCGGACGAGGACAAGTCGTGCTTCTCCCGGATCGTCAGCCGGGACATCACCAAGCTGGTCAATATCGCCGTTCTCAAGCACAACGAGGACAGCGGCGTGACCTGGGCGACCAAGAACATCGCCCTCGGGGTCACCACCAACAAGGTCCGCTTCCATATCGACTACTGCGCCAAGGCCATCCCCGCGATTCTGTCCCATGCCTGCCTCCGCAGCAAGATGGTTCTCCATATCGGCGAGGCGGCCAAGATTTCGACCGTCAGTGTCGCCGGCACCCGCCTGGCCATGGACAACCGCATCTTTTTCAGCCGTGATCCGGTGGCGATGGACCGCCTCGGCTTGGACATCCTCGAAGACAAACGCAAGGCCCAGGGCCTGGACTCCATCCGCTCCATCGCCACCCACGTCGCCTCCTGCGCCGCCGCCGGCCTGGGGACGGACGACCTCTCGCGGATCGATTTGCGGGAGCTACGGGTATAACGCGTTCTTACCGGAGACGGAAGACGAGGTCGCGGACCTGCTCGGAGTCGATGATGAAGCCGGTGATGCGCCCTTGGTCGTCCCGCGAGAACAGCGTCGCCTGAGGTTTCGGCGCCTCCAACCGCGCCCGGATCGTTTCTTCCCGATAAAGCTTCTTTCCCGCGTTCATTTGATCCAGCGCTTTTTCCCCTCGTGCTCTTTTTTCAACTGGGCGACGATCGACTCTTTATCCGCGTTTTTGACCTCAAACCACTCCTCGACAGTCGCTTTTTCCAACATCGCCCGCCGGCTCAGCTCTTGTATAAAATCGTCCGAATACAGCTCATAAAGGATATAATCGCTCGGTTCCTCATCCCAAGGTCCGAGGAAAACATATCCGTCGTAGTTATCGGCAAACGTGCCGACGTTGGGATCAAACGCCATTTCGGAAAAGGCATCGATCGGCTCTAGTCCGAAAGGTCCCTGCCCAAGGTCGAAGGCCACGGGCGTATCGCCGTTGAGACGGAACGCCTCGTCAAAAGCGCCTTTTCTGATCTGATAGCGAATCCTGCCGTCATTCGAGCCGGCGACGGTATGGGAAAAGACGATAAAAACATCCCCT
>Ga0105099_10001300_pt1 | contig 15796 bp, 20 predicted proteins | sample PPLLak3cmMay2015_2_FD_79138 | JGI IMG/M metagenome (GOLD analysis project Ga0105099, IMG submission 79138) | Freshwater sediment microbial communities from Prairie Pothole Lake near Jamestown, North Dakota, USA - PPLs Lake P8 Core (1) Depth... | ecosystem: Environmental > Aquatic > Freshwater >... | reverse complement strand
TGAACACTCCTGCAATAGATTATATAGATTAGGTTTTTTAATCATTTTATCATTAACTCCTATTATTATTTTCCCGGCTCTAGAAATACATAGAGTCTTAAATTCTCGATAAATTCAGATACTTTTATTTGTTCACCACTTTTTCCATCAACCATAATATTAAATGGTAAGAATTCTTCATATTTGCCTTCATTCGCCAATTCAATCGCTTTTACACATGTCTTAACTAATGATGTCAGTTGAGATGGAAAAATACCATATAGTAAATGATCATATAGTTGTTCTTCTAATGTATATTTCATTCCATTTATTTCTCCTTTAATCCAATAACTTCATATATTCTTTAGGGTAGAGTTCCAAAAACTTATTCATATATTCGCTATAATCAAATCCTGTTAATTCAGATAGTTTAATAATATCGTGTAATATAATAGCGTCCTTTGTAAGAGGAACTCTCTCGCCTGTATAACAATTCATTCTCTCATTGACACCAGTTCTTGTTAATCTAAAAGCTTCCCGAAATCCGCATTCGGGTACAAACATTATATCATTTTCGTTTTTAGTTTCAATGCGTTTTAACTTAGTTGTCTTATATTCAGCATTAAAATTGGCATTCAAATCAGTTTCAATCTTATAATTAACTTCGTATTTATTTGTCATATCTGTTATTTCCTTTTTTTCTTACTTACTTGCAGTAGCCTTAGGAGGACGAGGCGCGTCAACTAAATGTTCATATAAATCAAAAGTCCAAGCTTCTTCAAGTGAATTTTCTTTGCACTTACTATTATAGTCAGATACATCTCTCATTAGTTTTCTGATTGCTCTTTCAATTTCTCTTTTTGTTGCCATTATTTAGTTTTTCCTTTCTTAGACTTCGCAGGAGGCGCTGAAATTGATGCGATTTTTCTGCATACTTCTAGACTCCATTTAAATTCTGGAGAATACATTGTGCTTGATGTATAATATGCTGTTGCTTCTTTCGCGAGTTTGTTCAAAGTTCTAACGATTTGTCTTTTTGTTGCCATTGTTCTTTTCCTTTTCTTTTTAAAACATTATTTGTTAATAATATAGAGCTTTTCGTAATAGTCCTTCTCGAAATAGTTTGGTGTTTATGTTTCCATTATCGGAAAACCACGTACAATATACATGGAAATGCGGACGATCATTGTCTCCGGAAACTGTCATCTTAGGGCCTCCAGATAAAAGTTGAACTACATCGCCCTCTTTAAATTTTTCTTCTCTATCCATATCATTTTCCCTTTTAAAACTTTTTCGGCCATAAATCAATTAATAATTTAAAAGCCTCTGCTTCGTCTTTTACAAAATAATGAACCGTATCAAGAATAAATGGATGATTTGCGATTCCAGTCATGTCATTGGCTGGGTCTGGATGAATAGCAATGACCATCTTTTCTGGTGTATCATGATACCAAGCCAGCTCAAAGAAAGACCCAATTAAGGGTCTTTTGATATCATATTGAATAAGATTGGCTATGGCGCAATTGGAGTATTTAACATAATATTTATCTCTTGGCGTAAGCAGTGGTTTATGTCTTACGTATTTCGCTACAAAATCATTAAACAATGTTTCGCCAAATTCTTGACGATACTTTGTGATTTGAGCGTGCATGTCACTATTACAAGGATTTATAATCTCTATGTCATAGTCTGTTGCCACTGCTTTAGCAAGAGTTTCAACATTTTCGCGCCATCTCCAGGATCTTTCATCCCAAGATATCTGCCCTACAAGATAGGGTTTAAGCTTCATCTAATACCTTTTGATCTCTTGGCGCGTTTCCGAACCTTATGCTCTGGAAGAGCCTCATGCAAATAGTGATAGGCATTGCAACACCAATAATCATTTTCTGAAAAAGGAACGATACATTTGTTATATTGTTCAACTTTCTTGATCGCTTTCTTAATGTCTCTCACAACTTCTTCTTTAGTGACTTCAAACAATTCCATTTTCTTTCTCCTTCTGAACTAAATTACACCGCAGTGCTTTTTTTCCTTTTGGGGATTCGAGTTTCTTTGGTTTCTTTGAATTACCCCAACGGCAAACAATGTCGCCATTTTCTTGAATTTTCATAAACGTACATTTATCACAATTCGTTGTCATTGCTTTTACATACACAGATAATAGGCTCCTTCTTTATTTTTATTTCATTGGCTAAAAATACTCGGTGCCGACTATGAGACTTTGGTCTTACTTTTTTAGCCTCACATTGAATTATTGCTTTAAGTTCTATATTTTTAAATAACCGAAGATACTCTATACATTCTTCGAACGTTGGAACAATCTGCCATCCAGATATATATCTGGTTTTGCCGGAACCATCTTTAACAAGTTTTTGGTCCGCTTTCATCCATTTTTCTTTTTTCAACAGTCTTGTTCCATTTGTTCCATGAAATAAAGAACGTATATCGCCATAATCATCTACATCAACAATTTTATACCATATCTTTTTACTTAATGGCACAGATCGCTGTTCTCACTTTCATAAGGAGTCTCCCTAAAACATTTTGCCCTTCTATATTTTTACACTTTTCACAACTGCAATTCCCCCAGTAACAATCATGCCAAAAATTTCCCTCGATAAGTTCATAACCCTCTGTATTTTTTAATCTTTTCTTCAAATCATCATGCTGGAATTTTTTTATTAGAAGATTAAGCATAACAGCCACTTTGATGTCATCCCAATCTTCTCGAATTTTAATTTTTCTTCCGAATTTTTTAGCATCGGCAGCAGTCGGAAGTTCTGAAATTTGTTTTCTGATATCTTTGTCCTCTGTTTTCATAGCAACAAAAGCATGTTCAACAGATGGATAAAAAGCACCATCCGCCAAAATTTTAACTGGATAAAAGTTACTTAGGAATTCATATTTTCCTTTGAAGCGATCTATCTTTGGCATATCATTTCCTTGGTGTTGGTCTTCCACTACAATCTTCTACTGCTGTTATAATTACCTTTCGCTTTTCTTTGTTTGAAATATTTCCATCCGATTTAATAATGCCTCGACCAACAGATACAATATCACAAGGCTTTTGACCAGTTCCAATCATTTTCAAAATCGTTTCTCGTGCCGATTTAGCACGTCTCAATGACAAGGTAATATTATAATCTAAGTCTCCTTGTGGGTCTGCAAAACCTTGAATAAATAAAGTTGATTTGTTATTTTGAAGAAAATCAACAACTTTGGCTAATTCTACTTTGGCTTCTGGAGTTATATCGGTTCTGTCAAATCCAAAATTTATAACTACTTCGGTTTTTCTAACTTTTGAATAATCTATGTCTTTTGGCGGAGCTGAAGGTGCTGGAGATTTTGCGAGTTTAAGAGCTTCATCTTTTTGAGCGATGACTGTGTTAAGTGAGTCAATCTCAGCTCTAAGCGAAGCATTCTCTTTTTCTTTTTCTGTCAATGATGCTTTTAAAAATGTTACTTCTTTTTCAATTTGTTCAACTTTTTCAGTCAACGCTAAAATTTCATTTTTCTGTTTTGTGTTACATGCAGAAAGAGAAATAAAAGAGAACGATACCATACATATACCGACTGCCAACATTACAATATTTTTATAATTTTTCATACTTCTTCTCCTATTCTTCTTCACTTGAAACAAGTTTTCGTTTTTCATCTGCGCTTGAAAATAACTTAATAAGCTCATCAATATTACTGCTGTATTTTACCTGATTATGATGCCGTAGTTTTGGGTCAAGCAGAGAAAGTTTTAATTGTATTGGATTCATTTCTCCAAGCCCTTTATAACGTTGAATTTTACGATTATCTTTTCTTGCTTTTTCGAGTTGTTTATCATTCCATAAAGGAATAAACGTTTTCCCTTCACTTATGGAAAAGAGAGGGGTTTGAGCAATATAATATTTGCCAGCCTTAATGATCTCAGGTAACAGAATGCCTATAACCATTGTAACTAAACAAGCAATGTGCGCGCCATCAGGATCAGCATCAGTTGCGCAAACAATGCGATCATATCTAATTCTCGATAAATCAAAGTGCGGCCCAACCCCAGTTCCAATAGCCCGAATTAATTCACCAACTTCTTTGTTTTTCAGAATGTCTTTCTTCATGGTTACGTTTGGAATTGATTTACCACGCAACGGAAGAATGGCATGCATATGTGGGTCTCTTGATTGAACCAGAGTACCGCCCGCTGAATCTCCTTCCACTATATATAGTTCCCCGTGACGGCTCGTACAATCCCTTAGTTTTGTGAATTGAGTTGATGCTCGTCTTGTATGCCCGTTTCCTTTAAGCTTTTTCGAATCAACTGAGGCGCGATAATTGTGGAAGCGTTTAAGATATTCTATTAAAATGTCTTCATTATTTTTGGCGAAGTCTTCTAATCGATTTCGAAGTTGTTTTTCAAACCTGTCATAATAGGCTTTCGGATTCGCTAACTTTTCTTTTGTCTGACCTACAAATTTAGGTTCAACAAGTTTTAAAATAAAATATGCCCGAAGACCATATAGACAATCATTTGGTTGAAAACTAACTTCGTACTTCTTGGTTTTGCTTTGAAAGAATTCCTTCAATATATCAAAGAAAAAATTTATGTGAGTTCCGCCGTTATCAACCGGCAATAAATTAATAGACGAAGCGGCTTTTGGTGCTGCTGCGCCATCGTCTTCATAGGCAAGAAGAACACGAAATGTTTCTGGCTCAATTGTCTCTGAAAATTCAAGTAACGGAATAGTTTCTTTTGTTGAAATCAAAGATTGAAAAAAATATTCTTGGAGATTTAACTTGATACTCTCCGCCTTGTCATCAATAACCAAAATAAATGTTACATTGCTGGGTAATTCAGCAGATGCGGTTTTTAATCTTTTTCTTATTCTATCGATATTGACATCAAGAGATTCAAAAAACTTCTTATGTGGTTTAAATGTGATTTTTGTTGAGAATGGAATTGCCTTTGTATGGGGTTCTTGCTGTGATTTGCTCATTTTAGATTCTTTGAAGATAACAGTAGCGTGTTTCTTCTCACGATATATTTCGAGTGTATAAGACTCACTTAGAGCATTCACTGCAACTAAACCAACTCCGTGCAACCCGCTTGAAATCTGATACGCTGATTTCTTATCTTGAAACTTCGCGCCAGAGAATAGTTTGGTTGATATAACAATAGGAACGTTATCTCCTATTGGAATACCACGACCATTATCTATAACTGAATAGATTTTATTTTTGGTGTCTATCGACACTGCAATAATTGTAGCATGCCCTCCAAGGGCTTCATCAAGAGCATTGTCAAGACATTCTTCCAAGAGATGTGTTGGTGTGTTAACTTCTCCAATATACATCGCTGGGTTGAGTTGTATATGCTCAATTTCACCTAGAACTCTAACATCCTTTGAAGTATACGTTTTACTCATCTGAGTTAACCTCGCGATATTTGAATATTGGAAAACACGCAACCATAATCAAGAAAGAGAATATTATGTTATATATTAATAACCCAAGGCTTCCTGACATTACTGCCAGGAAGCCAAGAGCTATAATTATAACATATGAGAAAAATTTGAAAAGTGCTGATATAATCTTTGTAGAGCGTTTCATTGTTTCACTTCGGAACCCTCACGATATAACCAGTTTTATTTAAAGTCTCTGGATTTCCATTATGATTAAGAACCCATATAAGTTTCTTTGGTAAATCTGCTCTTCTATATGCATTAATATCTTCAGTATACCCATCAGTAAAAGCTAAGCAAACATCGGGATTATAGGTTTTCTTTACTTCAAATAATCCAGGTCCTAAATGAGTTCCGCCCCTTCCAGTTACTGTTGGGTCGATGTCTGATACTTTTCTTACTTTATATTGACGGCCAATTACCGTGTCGCACTCAACAACATGGACAAGGCAATTGCGATCTTTTTCAATGATTTGTCTAACTCCAGATAGTGCTTCTGCGATATCGTCTTTATCCATACTGCCTGAAGTGTCAATAAAAATTACGATATTGAATGACCTATCTCTTCTTCTTCCAGGAAATGGACTGATATCTGGAATTCCATCTTCTGTATCAAAAGTATAGGTTCTCTTTCTATTGATGACCGTATCGGAACGTTTGAATTTGCTAAGGCGTGTTCCTCTGATTAATTTATAGATTATTTGATAATATGGTAATGTTGGTGTCATAAGAGAACGGTCAATTAGTTCTCTAAGATATGCTGGTAGGTTGCCGCGTTGTTTCTGAAACTGCTTTAATGATTCTCTTACTTTTTTCTGAATGTGATTATCCAGATTTTTTGCAAGAGAATGCAAATCAGCGACTCCTTCAACATTCTTTGACCAATTATCATGATTATCAAAAGGCAAATATTCTGTTTGCCCCTTTCCTTTTCCTTTAAATTTTATCTTTCCATCTTTCTTCAATCTTTTTAATAGTTCATAATAATAAACCTCAGTAAATTGACCAGGTGGTAATTCCGGATCATAAGATGACGGCAATAACGGCATCCATGGCATACCGTTAATCATCAACGGTTCTTTTAATCCTATAAGTTCATTTGTGGAACAATCTGCTGCATGATTCCATATTTTAGATTTAGACTGTTTAGCTTGTTCAGACCCTGGCTCGTCAGCCAGAATTTTTAGAAGCCGGGGTAGATGTTTATTAAGAATATGAATACCTTCATGTTCTAATACTTTAAGAATAGTTGCATCATCTGTTTTGTCAATCAATTCCGGGCAATAGTATAAAGTCAAAGTTCCATCTTTTTCAGGAGCAACACCCATTATTGATTGCAGGGTCTCAAACGAAGCGGCCCGCCTCGTTACTTGAGAAAACAACGCACCCCAGTAATTGTATGATAATACCATATAAGCAATTTGATTTTTTAATCTTTCTGATGGGGTTGTCATCACGCTTCCTTTGCTTTGTCGAAGTTCCCTTCACTGGCCGCAACAATTGTATCGAAGAACTTTGCCTTATATTTTGCGACTTGGTTCATTCTTCTATGCAAATCGGTAATATATCGGAATGATTCTGATCTGCGCTCTAATCTATCAGTTTGAGGAAGAAATGTGGCTGCAATATCAATCGGAATTTCGCATAGAAAATCGATTGTATTTTTAAGTGTTTTGTCTTCGATATTTGGTCTTGTAGTTGCGAGAAACGCAACAAACCCAGACATCAGTTCACTCAACTTTGAATTGTTTCCTTCTTTGATAAGTGCCTTTATCTGGCTTCGGATCTTATCATATTCGAAGAACACATCTTTTGGATTGATGTCTTTTTGATCTCTTGCAAATTCGATGAATAACTGCGCCATGTTGACGTTCAGCAAACCGCCAGCTTTATATTCAATTGTTTGAAAATTGAATTCTTTTGCCTCTTGCATTTTCCATAAATGATCTGATAACTTTTCCCAGCTTGCTGGATTGGCATAAACCATACCCTTCTTCTGGGATTGAAAGTCATATATTCGTTCTGGATGTGTTTGAATGAATTCAATTACCAATGGATGAAAGTTATTTTCCATGGCATGATTCAAAAAATCAATAACATTCACTTCGCTATAAATATGCAATTGCCGTCGAAGCCCAGCAGCATCTTCCATCGTATCCATCTGATATTCAGCGTCGTCTGGGTTATCAATGGAGACAACAAACCAACCTTTAGGAAACGCATATCTATGAATCATATATTCATTCTGAATCTGCCACATCAATTGCTGAAGCGTATGGTCACCGCGACTAAATTCATCAATAATAAATATGCCGTATGAATCTTTATTCTTCGGAACAAAGTCGGAGTAAAGCATTTTGAAATCCTGCATTACTCCTTCTTTGTTCTTCACTGGAAAAGGAATCAATAAATCATCGCGTGATAAAACCGGAGCTTTAATCATAATCATTTCAAACATAATATTTGTTTCTTTTGTTAGCTCTTCTTTTATTTGTTTACAGATTGCAGTTTTACCAACTCCTGCGGGACCGATTATGTGGTAACATTGTTTTTCAACATCTCTTCCTTTTTTCCATGCCGCTAAGGTTTGTTTTATATCTGACTTAATAAGTTCTTTAATTTTGGCAATAGAAAGCGTCGGGATGTTGAGTTTCTCGTGATACTTTAATTCTTCTACCGCTTTGGTTTCGCTCATTATTGTTAGTTTCCTTTTAAGTGCGTGTTTGTTTTAGTTTTAGGAATCAAAATTTATATCATTGAAGTTGAATGCAATCTTTTTCTCTTCTTTTGGTTTCTCTGATGGTTGTTGCAGTGTTTCCGATGGTGCTTTCTGCGGAGTGGATGGCTCCATTGATAGGACTCCTGCATCCGGGCGAGCGCCGCCGCTTAACACACCCTTTTTATTTGACCAATCAAATTTCTCGTAGAACTTTTCCATAGTATTCTTAGAGATATCAAGAATTTTCAATACAACGTTTTTATCAAGTTCTTTTCCGCGAGATAAAGTAAAAACATCCTTATCACCAAATTTGGTGGGGGTTGTTCCTTTTGTTAACCGCGTAATAAATCTTTTATTATTAACAACGCGTTTTTCAAATTCTTTGCTACGCTCATCTGCTGGTTCAAAAATCGGAGAAAGGTCGAGTTTATAAAGATCTGAAAGATAATCAGACACATTTCCGTATTTTGATCCTTTGCCGCGAATAAAAACAAAATATGGTTTCTTTTCTTCGGTCAATACCGGAATACCATCACTCGAACATAAAATACCAGCTACAAGAATTTGCGCTTTACATGGAGCACAGAATTCTACAACTGCTCTATCCGTTGAAGTTTGGGGGCAAGGTCTTGGAGATCCGTTTGGCAGTCTCGTAGAGCCATACCATGGATACTCTCCTTTTTTGAATGAGAAACATTCTGTTTTCTGTTTTCCTTGTACCTCTTTATCTTTGGACAGAATATCTTTTACGTGAGTGATAATCATATTAACTTCGTCAAGATTATATTGAACTCCTCGTACATGAATCTTTCCGGCGTATTCTTCAATACCAATATGATTCTTTCGAGTTTTTCCACCAATATATACCGAGTGAAAAAATTCATCTTCCGGAGCAACAACTTCGCGCCCCCCTTGAACTCCTGTACCAGCTAAATCTGAATAATCATCAAACTTTGGCATCAATATCTTCTCCTCTCTATTTATTTGGGATTAAACACCAATTTGAAATTGTATTGTCTTCGGGTATAGTTTGAATAGAAAAATCATTGTTGAACCAACACCGAACCGGTTGCTCCATTAATTGTGAAAACATAAATTGTTTGATAGTTTTATATTGTGGCAATCCTTTAAAGGTGGGGTCATCGAGTGTAATGGGATTGATTTTTCTAACTTTAGCGTCAGTTATTTCTCCTGTGATAAGTTTTGGGTGAGGGCAATATATAATAACCAATCTTCCCCCAACCATTCGAAATATTTCATTTTTACAAAAACATGTGTTTGAATCAATGTCATAAATAATTTGGTCTGATGTTAATACACGTTGAATTGAAGTATGCTGTCTACACGCTATGCCTTCTGCGGCGCGAGGTTTACAATTCTCGCAATTTGTATTATCTACAGTGTAGGTATATTTCAATTCAAAGTTTGGGTCAGCAGCTTTTTCAAAATAATTCATTATCTTTCTTCTGTTTAATAAAAACTTAACGATTGTAATTGGATATACATTAACCTCTAATTTCTCAACTAACTTCTCTGCTGAAATAAAGTTTTTTCCCATAATTCCATTGTTAGCTCCTTTCGCGCTGTTCCCCTAAGTTCACTTCATTGTAATAAAAATAAATAAAAAGACAGAGATCTGATGGTTTTCATCTACTATACATTTCGTAGCGCGGAAAGCAACGATTCCGTCGCTAAGCAAGTGTATAGCAGATTTTCTTTAAATAACAGAAAAAAGATAATAGTGGCGATACACTTATTTATATATATAGCTCTTAAATGATTAAATCATATCAACTCTGACTGGATGGCGAGGGTTATCTAAATCAAATATAAGACTCTTATCATTGAACTTATTTGAGGTTAGACTCATAAGCTGCTTTACATCATTGGGCATATAGGGTGCGATAAAGTAAAGCTGCAACCCACCTTTAAAATTAAATGCAATACCATCATGTGTTTCAGAAACTTCAATAAGTTCATTTCTTGGTACTGTTAATTTAAATCCGCCTTTGTTAATTGTTACCATTGCTAATTGACTCATTTTTTCTCTCCTTTCGTTCCATAATTAATGTTACAATTTCAACTCTGCTTCTTTTAGTTGATTCGGTAAACCACTTTATATACCCCTCTTTATAATATGTTCTCAAGAATGTTGCTATATTCCCGGTTTGAGGGTGAACTTGAACTTGCTCTTCTGTTTCTTTTATAATTTTTTCCATGTTTTCTGAACAGAATTTTTCGATATCAAGCTTCAATAAATTAGTATCAAGAAATTGCCAGACATTAGATAAAAACAATGTGTTGTCATATTCTACGAATTCTATGAATTTTAAAAATTCTGAAACATCATGTTCTGTTAAAAAATCTATAAAAACTGGAAATGTAAAATCATTACCCTCCGTTATCTTTTCTAATATCTTATAGCAAAACTGTATCTTATTTTTAAGAGGTTGTTGAGTAATATCTGGAAGAAATTCCAAGTAAGTTATTTTAAATTCTTCATCCCCCACTTTTTCTTCTATTTCCATTGTGCTTGAGGCGAATATAGCTTCATCTTCCATATCCTCGCGGTCTTCAGACTCATCATATTCTGGGACTTCCAAGAATCCACTCAATAGAGTTTTTTGTGTTTTTTCTGACATATGCTATTATCTCTCCTCCAGCAATAGAGCTGTAAAGTAAGCATTCAAAAGATTCTTTGTTGGTGAAACTTGCGGCTCTCTATAATCAGCATATCCCTTTTGAATGATATCGGCAATAATTTCGTTTTTACTTTTTACGTCATCCGATAGAGGCCCAAAAAATTCTGAGATGGCGTATGGAGCGTTATAACTGATAAGAGCCCATGTATCCCCTTCGCCCATCTTTTGCCCTCCGCCTCGCCTCTTACCTGCGGTAGGTTGAAGAGTTTTGGAGGTGGTCGGGCCGGTAGATCTTGCATGAAGTTTCATGTCACCAAGATGCTCTAATTTAGAAATATAAAGATACCCGAATGGAACTGGATAATGTGTCTTAATTCCTCCGTATCGCGGCAATGTAAGATGATATGCCGGTTGTAGTTTCATAAATTTTAACGCTTGAAGTATTTGTTTATATGATGGATCTTTAAATGGAGGAACTATAATTGGCACACCTTCTGATTGTTTTATTTGATACATCATTAGTTTGAATTGGGCGTCAGTCATTCTTGCTAAATTTGCAAACATTCTTGTGCTCAATTCTTTCTTAGGAGTGGCATCCAGAAGTGTAAGAACTGGCTTTATCATATTAATAACAGACGCTTTATTTTTTCCTTCTTTGATAACATGCCGTGCCAGCATTCTCGAAATTAACCCGCAATATAACTCATATATCTGCCCGAGATTCATTCTGCCTAAAACTCCGATAGGATTTAAAATGATATCTAAAGGATCGCCCCAAGGAGTTCTTGGCATTTTATTAGTATCTTCAATAAGAGTTATAATACCTTTGTTTCCTCCGCGAACAGCCAGTTTATCTCCAACTGTTATAACAAGGTTTTGCTCAATTTTAAATTTAATAAGAGCCCCTTCAATTTGTTCGCCTCTTTTTATCCATGGTTCGCCTTCTGGTTTCTTATATTTTTTATTTGTTTTTTCTATGAATTTTTGTAATAACGGATATTTAGACATTGGCTCATTAGAATAAACTTCAATGTCAACAACAACTCCGCCAGGACTTTTCTTTACAAGTTGCCCATCAGCCACGTCTAAAGATTCATCGTCTTCAAGCCCTGCCCCTAAAATTTCTTCGAGATCACCCATTGTTTTTTTAATTAAAGGTCTTCCTTTTTCTGTCGGCCCGTAATCACATAGTTGCGTTATTTTATCTTTTGGTCCAACCAGAAATTCTTCTTCAATTCCATGCAACGAAGTTAGAAGATTTTCTTTTACCATTCTATCACTTATTACTATTCCGTCTTCAAAATTATATCCTTCATACGGCATATAAGCGGCAGCAATATTCCTTCCAAGAGAAATAGTTCCATTCGACATGGAACTTCCTTCAGCTATAATTTCACCAGCTTTTACACTTTGTCCAATTCTCACCGTTGGAGTAAAAGAACTTAAAGTATTTTTACCGGACCCAGATTTAAGGTGAACCGGAGAAATATCAATTATTTGCTTACTACCCTTTGAACAAATTATTCCGATCATGTTCCGGTCTATTTTTCCTATTTTTCCATTGCATGGAGATCGTTTAATAAAACTATCGGAAAGAACGTTTGTTAATAACGATTCATATCCAGTTTGCACCAACGGTGGTTCTGGATTCTTTAATGGAACCATCTGCTTAACATGGTTACAGAAGAACAGAACGCGCGCTCCGTCGTTCTTTCCAGGAAATGGAAGAAGCACACCAGATGTTGATAGAATGCCGCTTCCTTCCGAATCAAGCATTGGTTTTTCATGAAACATTCCTCTAGCGGTTGTGATAAACGCGTCTACAGTTAACTGTTGAATGGTTCCAACCTTTCCACTTTCTGGTGTATCGTTGGGGTCAATGTTTCCGTAGTATGATCTATGAACGTTACGAGATTCCATTTCAACTGCGCGTTGATCTGGAATACCACCGATTGATTTTCCAAGAGGAGTTATTTTTGTAATTGTTGCCATTTCTTCGGCAGGATTGGCGTACTCCATATCTTGAACAAGTTCGACTTGGTTAAATTGCGAAAGAACTTTCTTCTCCGGAAAATTTAACTTTGCTCCTTTATTGCCTGCAAGAACCTGTTCTTTATATTCTGTATAAGCAGCCTGAATTAATTTCTGCGTAAGATAAACAAGAATTTCAGAGTTTCTTATACGCTGATGTTTTAAATCATTTCTGTCTTCTTTATAGCCCGTTATAACCTTAGATGACATATACTTCATAATATCTGAAAGGTTATTTGGAAGTTGTTGATTTAAAAGGATTTGTTTGCATATTGGGTCAACAATATTCTCTACGCTTAAACCAATATGATACACTGAATTTATTCTTCCAGTTAGTTTGATAATTAAATTGGAGAAATATTGTTTACTGCCAAATTCACTTTCAATTTTAAATCGGTGAATCTTTGCCTGGAGGAAAGATTCTACTAACTGTTTTTTAAGTTCGGTATCGACATTCTTAAAATGAATATAAGACATCGGAACTTTTGAAAAATATTCTCCAGCGGGTGGTTTCTTCTTTACTATTTCATATGTAATTCCATATGACTTTAGAGTTTCCTCGAAACCAAATGCGAAAGCTAATAATATAAACAATGGGACTTTAAAAGACCCCATGAATATTTCTAACCATTTTTTTCGTGTTTGTTTACTGTAAATATAAAAAATAGAATAAGAACTTTCAAACTTTGCTTGGAAAGGTTTTGGAAAACTTATAGGATTAAGAATTAATTGATTAATCAAACATTTCTTTTTTCCGTAAACACTGAATATACCAGTGTTTGGATCTATCTTCGGAATATCGAATTTAACCTTATGTGCTTTTCCAAACTTATCAGTAAGATAAACTATTATGGTTGCTAAATCTGATTTATTTATTTCTCCGGCATTTTGCACAGTGTCAGATATTTCTAGCTTATCAAATTTAAATGGCAGTTCTTTTCCTTCTAAAATTTTAAATGCGTTAATCATATCGTTTTTTAAGTTGATTTCAAAATCAATTTTTCTCTTTTCAAAGATATGCTCTGGTGTTTTATTATCAACGATATTTTGAATATTAGATGATTGAACAATTACATTTGTGCTATGGTTTACAGATGGTTTTTTTTCAAGTAAATTATCAACAAAAGTTGCTGTAACTATTCTCGCGGCTTTGAATAGTCTGTCCGGTTTAATATTATTGGCAGCCTTTATTGCTTTTTCTAAATTTCCGCTCGTCTTAAATAAAATCGAAGCAACAGCTAATCTTGCTGTATCCTCATCATTCATCTTCCCAGAAGCTCGCTCTAAAGCATTTGGATTCTGTTTCAAAAATGATTTAATTGAATCAAATACTTTTGTTTTGTGTTCTGGGTTGGCAAATATAGGCTGTTGTTTTGAAACATCAGTAGGATGTTTCATTGTATCGAGTCTTGAAACTACATCATTAGAAACTTCCTCTACAGCTTCATCTTCAATATTTTCAACATCGGCCAGTTTAATATTTCTAAGTAGAGCCCAAACTCTTGCAAAGTTATATTCTTTATTTTTTATAAGAAGTCGGTATCTTACTTTTTCTCCATCATATAGAGCCAAAACAAAATCATCATATTGAATATTTTCGTCTTTCATTTGTTGAAGAAATGGAAATATCTTTCTATTATTATATAAATTGAGAGGGTTTCTAACATCTATAAAGTAAAGAACAACTTTCTTATAGTTCACACCTACTGATGATAAAGCATTGAAGAAAAGATTTTCAATTAAAAAACCAGCTCTTTGCCGATAATGCGATGGTTTATAGGTTTTGTCAACTTCATTAAAATATTGAGACATATCATAAAATAGATTTTTATTATCAGGAAATTTCATTGTTGATTCGAATGGTAATAGATTCATTTTTTGATATATCTTCCGTAGTTCAGGTGATAATCTGGTATATGGTATTCTTGTTTTTGGAATGACAATATGCCGTATATCTACGAGTCTAAGACCCATCTGTGGGTAAATGTCAACAAAAGATAAATTATTTTCAGGAAAGAACATTAAGAAATATGGGGTTTTTGGATCAATCGGGAATCTTAATGCTGAAACGATTCGAGTATATTGAGTTAGCTGTTCATAATTCAGCATTATTTTTTCCTCCTTGGTTTGATGGAAACTAATTCGCCTTTAATAATCTTTTCTAAAATTGAACTCTCTACTTCTTTTGAAGTTGTTAAACCAACTTCGATTGCTTTTCTGACATTCTCAAAAGCAAGCCCCTGAATAAAACTTGTATTAAATACATTTTGTTTAATGTTCATCATTATAGGATTCCACTTTTTACCCAGTCTGGCTGGGATTGCTTGATCGTCCTTATCTCTCAAAACTTGAGAAATTAAAAGTTCTGGATGAACTAAATCCATATCGGTGTGAACGGCATAAACATCAAATAATCTTTTTAGAAGATGTTCGGGATTTTTATATGCTTCTTTTCCTCCAAGGATTCTTTTAACATAGTTAACCTGAGCTTTAATTTCAACGGTGGTAAACGGAACATTAATGATTGTATCCCCTGCGGCATATTCAAGAATAAGTTTCTCTTTTCCGACTTTCTGCATTTTATGAATATATAGCTCAACAGGATAATCTAAAATAAGACTAAACACAAGATCGCTATACTCTATCTGAGATATTAAACTAGATAGCCAAATAAGATTCTCTTCTTCTTTAATTTGAATGCTATCGTTGAGTTCATAATCTTCCATGTCGATAATGATACGGCACGGTTTTAAGGTAACAAGAATACCTTCTGTTTGTGTTAAATAGGATGTTATTTTTTTAGCCATTTATAGTCCTTTTTATTTTTCAAGATCTACCAATGGATCACCATCGATAATTTCCTGCAGAATGTCGTGTTTTGCTGCCGTTGCTCCTCCGCCAGTGTGAAAGGTGCGCATGATCAACTGAGTCCCGCGTTCTCCGATAGAAGCCCCAGCTAAAACTCCAATGTATGGAGA
>Ga0105099_10001298_pt1 | contig 15798 bp, 14 predicted proteins | sample PPLLak3cmMay2015_2_FD_79138 | JGI IMG/M metagenome (GOLD analysis project Ga0105099, IMG submission 79138) | Freshwater sediment microbial communities from Prairie Pothole Lake near Jamestown, North Dakota, USA - PPLs Lake P8 Core (1) Depth... | ecosystem: Environmental > Aquatic > Freshwater >... | reverse complement strand
GTGCACGAATTCGATCGGATCCTCGACCGTCAGGATGTGGGCGTACTCGTTCTCATTGACGTGATTGACCATCGCCGCCAGCGTTGTCGACTTGCCGGAACCAGTCGGCCCGGTGACCAGCACGATGCCGCGCGGGTACTCGGAAATATCCTTGAATATCTTCGGGCAGTTCAGATCCTCAAGCGTCAGGATCTTCGAGGGAATGGTCCGGAAGACGGCACCCGCGCCGCGTTGCTGATTGAACGCATTGACCCGGAAACGCGCCAGATTCGGAATTTCGAAGGAGAAGTCGCACTCCAGCGTCTCTTCGTAAATCTTGCGCTGGGTATCGCTCATGATGTCGTACACCATGCCGTGCACGTCCTTGTGCTCCATCGCCGGCAGGTTGATCCGGCGCACATCGCCGTGAACACGGATCATCGGTGGCAAGCCCGACGAGAGGTGAAGGTCGGAGGCCTTGTTCTTGACTCCGAAGGCCAACAGTTCTGTGATGTCCATACGAATCGTCCTCAGGGCGCGTGTATACTGGAAACAGAAAGAATTCCAAACAATTATGAGCGCAATCGCCTCTAACCTGCAAGCAGTCCGCTCGCGTATTGCCAAGGCAGCCATCGACGCCGGGCGTTTGCCCGGGGAAATAGCGCTTCTGGCAGTCAGCAAGACGTGGCCGGCGGCGTGTGTGATTGCCGCGAACCGGGCCGGGCAGCGGGCATTCGGCGAGAATTACGTCCAGGAAGCGATCGACAAGGCGCGCGCCACGGTCGACCTCGATCTCGAATGGCATTTCATCGGCCCGCTGCAAAGCAACAAGACGCGCCTGATCGCCGAGAATTTCGCCTGGGTGCATTCGATCGAGCGAATCAGGATCGCCGAACGACTGTCGGCGCAGCGCCCGGACAATCTGCCGCCGCTGCAAGTCTGCGTGCAGGTGAATGTCTCCGGCGAAGCCAGCAAGAGCGGCTGCGCGCCCGAGCAGGCTCTCGTGCTGTGCCAGGAAATCGCTGCGCTGCCGCGCCTGAACCTGCGCGGCTTGATGGCAATTCCCGAAGCGGCCGACGACTTTGCCGCCCAGCGGACGCCGTTCCGCCGGCTACGCGAAATTTTCGCCATAGTCCGCGCCGCCGGTTTGCCGCTCGACACCCTTTCCATAGGCATGTCCCACGATCTCGAAGCTGCCATTGCCGAAGGTGCGACGATCGTCCGCATCGGCACGGCCATTTTTGGTGAAAGAATTTACGCATGAAGATCACGTTCCTCGGCGGCGGCAACATGGCCAACGCACTCATCGGCGGCATGTTGAAGCAGGGCATTGCCGCTTCCGGCATCACCGTGATCGACCCCGGAAGCGCCGCGCGCGGCAAGCTGGCCGAGATTTACGCGGTCGACTGCCGTGAATCGGCCGAAATGCTCGATAACGCTGGCGACCTGCTGGTACTGGCGGTCAAGCCGCAACAGATGAAGGAAGCCGCTGCCCCGCTGATCGGCAAGCTCGGCAATGCCGTCGTCGTCAGCATCGCGGCCGGACTCGATCTCGCCACGCTGTCGCGCTTCCTCGGCGGCCATCGCAAGGTCGTCCGCTGCATGCCCAACACGCCGGCCCTGATCGGTGCCGGCATCACCGGCCTGTGCGCTCTGCCCGAAGTCGGCCCTGACGAACGCGCCGCTGCCGAGCGCATCCTGAGGGCCGTCGGCAGCACGCTGTGGATTGACGACGAGGGCAAGATGGATGGCGTCACCGCCCTTTCCGGCAGCGGACCGGCCTACGTCTTCCTGTTCATCGAGGCGCTGCAGCAAGCCGCCGCCGATCTTGGGTTCACGCCCGAACAGGGGCGCCAGCTGGCCATCGAAACGGTTCAGGGCGCCGCTGCGCTGGCCGCCCAGTCAAGTGATCCTGCTGCACTGCTGCGCGAACGGGTGACCTCCAAGGGGGGCACGACCGAAGCCGCATTGCAGGTGATGGCCGAGAAGGGCGTCAAGGAAGGCATCATCGCCGGCGTCAAGGCCGCCGAGGCGCGCGGCCGGGAACTGGGCAGGCTGCTGGGAGCCGACTGATGCAGGCCATCATGTTTCTGCTCGATGCCGTTGTGAGCTTTTTCTGCACGCTGTTCCTGCTGCGCTTTCTGATGCAGGCCGCGCGCGTTTCCTTTTCCGGTCAGCTGGGGAATTTTGTCGTCTCCCTGACCAATTGGGCGGTCAAGCCGCTGCGCCGGATCGTTCCGGGTATCGGCGGACTCGACTGGTCGAGCCTGTTCGCAGCCCTCGTGCTGCAACTCCTGCTGGCTGGACTGCTTATCGGCGCTACCGGCCAGCCGCTCACGGCCGACGCCGCGACCAGCGCCTTGACGATAGGCTGGTTCGCCCTCCGCGGGCTGCTCCGGCTGGCCGTCTATATCATGATCGGCGCACTTATCCTGCAGGCCGTGCTGTCGTGGATCAACCCCTACTCGCCACTGGCGGCACCAGCCAACCAGCTGACCCGGCCCGTTCTCGATCCGATTCGCCGCGTCATCCCGCTGATTTCCGGCATCGACCTCTCGCCGCTGGTCGCCATTCTGCTTCTGCAAGCGCTCCTGACGTTCCTGTGAATTGGTGCCGCGTTACCAACGATGGCCGCATCACGCTGACCCTGCATATCCAGCCCGGCGCCAAAAAGACTAAGTTCGCCGGGCTGCATGGCGACGCCTTGAAAATCCGCCTCGCCGCCCCGCCGGTGGATGGCAAGGCCAATGAAGCGCTGATCAAATTTGTTGCCGACGCCCTTGGTCTGCCGAAGTCGGCGGTCACCATCAAAAGCGGCCAGACCTCGCGACGCAAGGCGCTGGAAGTCATCGGTGGCGACGCCAGACAGATTGCCGCGCTGGCAGCGATTTAATCGGCTTTGGAACTTGATGGCGAATGCTTAATCTGAACCTCATCATAGTCGTGCGCACTCGATAAAAAATGTCCAAACTTGTCCATTCCCCGCCCGATGAAACTGTGCGCGCCCGCTCGCTGGCCAAATACCGCAGGCGCGCCGCCCGTTATGACAGCACCTGTGGCCCGACCTGGCCAATACGCGAACGGGCGATTGCGGCGCTGAACTTGCAGCCGGGCCAGGCGGTGCTCGATGTCGGCTGCGGCACGGGGCTGAGTCTTGCCTTGTTGCGCGCTGCGGTCGGTGAGCAGGGCCGCATCTATGGCTTTGACCAGAGTCCGGACATGCTGGCGCAGGCACGGCAGCGGGCGGATACTGCGGGGTGGCGCAATGTCGAGTTGTTCGAATGCCCGGCGCAAGGCTTGAGTTTGCCGACGCCGGTGGACGCGATTTTGTTTCACTACACGCATGACATCCTGCGCTCGCCGCTGGCCATTGACCGTTTGCTGGCGGTGGCCGAGCATGGGGCGGCGGTGGCTATTGCCGGGGTCAAATTTTTCCCGCGCTGGCTGGCGCCGCTGAACCTCTGGGTGTACTTGAAAAATCACGGTTACAACGGTCACCCGGGGGAATTGACCAAGCCGTGGGATCGTATCGCGCCGCACTTGAGCAATTGGCAGATGGCGCCGACGCAATTCGGCATGGGTTATCTCGCCTTCGGGCGGGTCAACAAATCGGCTCAGGACAAAAAATGAGCGCGCCCTCCGTTGTAGCGGAGACGCCCCGGCGCAAAGTCGTCTGGGTAGTGCTGGCATTGCTTTTTCTCAACGGCATGCTGAGCTTTCGCGACTGGTGGCCAACGCCGGGGGTGTTGCCGGATCATCGGCTGGCGCCTGAATTTGTCTGGCTATGGCTCGTTTTACTGGCGCTAATTGCCTGGCGCGGTGCCCTTTCGGCGCACGCGCTCAAGCTGCTGACCTTCGCCTACCTGCTGCTGGTGCTTGGACGTTATGGCGACGTCACCGTGCCCAGCCTGTTCGGGCGACCGATCAATTTGTACTGGGATGGCGCGCAGATTCCCCGATTTTTGTGGGTTTCTGTCCAGGAGTGGGCCTGGTGGAAAAGCCTCGGGCTGGTGCTGCTGATCGGCTTCCTTTTCTGGAGTCTGTTCAGTTTGTTGCAGCGGGCGATTGCCGTCAGCGCCCGCGATGCCGTGCCTTATGCCTTGCGCACGCGCTGGGTCTGGGCGGTAACGGCCTTGGCGGTCGGGCTCGCCGTCGCCAATCTGGCCGGGGTACGCGCCACCTGGCCGCTGGTTTCCAAACCGATTTTTCCCACTTATTGGCGCCAGGCGCAGTTGATGGCGGCAAGTTTTTCTCAGGCCCGGCACGCTGATTTGCTGCCGGCGGAGACGGTGGTTGATCGCGCCCTCGGGCAGGCGACTGAAACGACCTTCGGCGCGTTGGGTGGGCGTGATGTGTATCTGATCATGCTGGAGTCGGTGGGGGCGGTGGTTTACGACAATCCTCCTGCCAACGCGGCTGTGCGCCCGCGACGCGCCAGTTTTGCCGACGATATTGCCGCCAGCGGCCGTCAGGTGGTGACCGCTTTCTTTCGCTCGCCGACCTTTGGCGGCGGTTCTGATCTGGCGCAACTTGGTCTGCTTTCCGGCATTGATCTGAGCGACCCGATGCGCCACGACGTGTTGCTGACGACGCAGCGCCCGACCTTGATCTCCTTATTCAAGGCGGGCGGCTACCAAACCTTTGGCGTTTATCCGGCGCTCGATTGGGCCTGGCCGGAGAGCGCCTTTTACGGCTTCGATGTTTTTCTTGAGCGCCGTGATTTTGGCTACAGCGGGCCGGCAATGGGTTTCTGGGCAGTGCCCGACCAATACACCGCCGCGCGTTTTGAGCAATTGCATCCACGCGATGACAAGGCGCCGCCGCGTTTTGTTTTTTTCCCGACGATTACCTGTCATCTGCCCTTCAACCCGGTGCCGCCGTATCAGCCTGACTGGTCTAAAGTGCTCGCCGAAAAACCCTTCGCCGAAGCTGATGTCGAGCGCGCGCTGGCGGAAAAGCCCGACTGGCTCAACATGACGCCGAACTATCTGCGCATGGTGAATTACACCTACCAGTGGCTGGGCGCCTATTTTCGCCAGCCGGAGCCGCGCGAGGCCGTTTATATCCTGGTCGGCGACCACCAGCCGGCGGCCAATATCACCGGCGAGGGGGCGTCGTGGGATGTGCCGGTGCATATCGTCTCGCGTGACCCAAAACTGCTGGCACGCTTTGTCGCGCAAGGCTTTCAGGCGGGCATGGAGCCACCGCGCCAAGCGCTGGGGGATTTGCATGTGCTGACCGACATGATGCTGAAAGCCTTTGCCGCGCCGCTCACTCAGCTGGCTGAGGTGGTGCGTTGAGATGGCCAGCCGATGGCAAGGGCCAGCACCAGCCAATTCAATGCCAGCCCCAGCGCCTGCGTGTTTTCGAAGCCTTCCTGCCAGACCAGCAGGGGCGCGGCAACGGCGCACAGGACGGCAAGCCAGCGCTCAAGCGGATGCTGGTTGGCCGTAAATTCACCCAGCAGACGCAAGGCCAGCAGCAAGGCAGCGGGCGCCGCCAGCACGGGCCAGCTCAGGGGCCGATAGCGCCCGTCGAGCAGCAATCCCAGCGCGCTCAGCAAGACCAGGCCGAGCAGCAAGAGGGTGCTCCACTGGGGGGGGGTTGCATCGTTGCGTCGGCCGGCGAACGCAGCGCTCAGCCGTTCACTGGCCGCCAAGCTGCTGCTCAGCGCTGCGAGCATCAGGCCGCCGCCCAGCGCCCAGTCGAGCGGGGTGCGATTCCATTGCAGCAGTTGTTGCCATTGCAGGAGCGCCAGCAGCGCCATGCCGCCAGCGGCCAAAGCGCTGCCCAACAGCGCTGCGTAATTTTGCCGGCCAACTTGGCCCAGCGCCCACAGCAGGCCGCCGCAAGCACCGCCGAGAGCGGCCAGCGGCAGCTGCCACCAGAGCGGATCGGCGACGACCGGCCCGCTGAGCGCCACCCGTTGCTCGCCATCTGCCGTGAAAATACCCCAATAGCCGCCCATGGCGCCCTCCAGCTTGCGCTTCCAGGGCTGGTCGAAAGCTTCGATCAGGTTGAAAGCCGGGAGGTGTTTTTGCGCATTGGTCGGCAATTTGGCCAGTGCCTCACGAATGAATCGTGCCTGTTCCAGTCGCCCGGGAATTGCCGCTCCGCGCTGGCGACCGGCAGCGGGCCAGCCGGTTTCGCCGATCAGTACCGGCAGGGGCGAAAAAATCGCCTGCATTTCGGCGTTGACCGTAACAATCTGCGCCACCGCCTGCTCGACGGCCACCGGCGTGTCTTCCCAGTAGGGCAGGAGGTGGATGGTGACGACATCGACGTGCTGGCGCAGGATGTCGCCATGACGCCGCCAGAATTCCCAGACATCGGCATAGGTTACGGGAACGGACGAGCTACGCCGCGCGGCCGCCACCAGGTCGGCCAGCGCTGCCGGGGTTTTCTCGCCGCGCAGCAGCACTTCGTTGCCGACTACCAGCAGGTCGATCACATCGGCGTATTCGCGGGTCAGTGCCAGGGCACGCTGGATTTGCGCAGCGTTACTGGCGCTGTCGCTATCGATCCAGGCGCCCAAAATCACCCGCAGCCCGAGTTGGCGGGCAAGCGCCGGCACCGCATCGAGGCCACGGTCGACGCCATAGGTGCGCACGCAGCGGCTGACCGTACTGATCAGGCGCAAATCGGCTTCGATCATCGTCGGTGTTATGGTCAATCCCGCATCAAACGGGCTGTGGCTGGCGCGCCGAAACGGTGCGTAGGAGACGCAGGGCAAGCGCCGCTCGGCGACCTCCGGCAGGCCTACTGGCCGGCCCTGCGCAAAGGCCCAGGTGAGGAGCCAAAGCAGGCCGAGCGCCAAGCTGCCGAGCGCGGCAACACGGCGCCAAAGGGTAGGTGGTTGAGGTGAATCGGTCATTGCGGCGGGCCGGAGGTTCGGGTGGCGCCAAGGCGATTGCCTTGCCGAAAGGCATGATCCTAGCGCAGAAAAATCCCTCGCAGCGCAATCCCTGGCGCTGGGCCGGGGCATTGCTCATCGCGCTGGCGATCGGTCTGATCAATCTGCTGGTCTGGCGCGCCTTCAATCCACCGCTGGCGGCGCCGGATGTGCCGGCGCGAATTGGCGGACTGGCTTACAACGGCTTCCAGCGCTGGGATAGCCCGCTGACGGCAACCTTTCCCGACGATGCGGCGCTCACGGCTGATCTTGCCCGACTCGCCCCCTTAAGCAAGCGGCTGCGTACTTACAGCGCCAGCGAGTTGCCAAACCTGCCGGTACTGGCTGCCGCTCAGGGCTTTAAATTAACTGCCGGGGTCTGGCTCGATCAGCGGCGCGACAACAACGAGCGTGAGCTGGCAGCCATCGTCGCGGCAAGCCGTCAGTACCCGGTGATTGAACGGGTCATCGCCGGTAACGAAACCCTGCTGCGCGACGAAATGAAACCGGCCGAGCTGCATGCTTATCTCGACCGGCTGCGAGCCACCTTGAAGGTCCCGGTATCAACCGCCGAGCCATGGCACGTCTGGCTCAAGCAGCCGGAATTGGCCGACCATGTGGATTTCATCACTGTCCATCTGCTGCCTTATTGGGAAGGCTTGCCGGTCGATCAAGCGCTGGATTACGCCCTGGAGCGCTATGCCGAAGTGCGCGAGCGCTTCCCGGGCAGAAAGGTGGTGATCGGTGAAATTGGCTGGCCGAGCAACGGCGACCGCCGCGCGGCCTCTGAAGCGACGCCGGACAACCAGGCGCTCTTTGTCCGCCAGTTTCTGGAGCGGGCCAGCCGCCTCGATCTCGATTACTACCTGATGGAAGCCGTCGATCAGCCCTGGAAGCACGCCACCGAAAAGGCCGTTGGAGCGCACTGGGGCTTGCTCGACGCTGCCCGGCAGGCCAAGTTTGCGTTCACCGGGCCGGTTCAGGCCGACCCCTACTGGCAAGGCAAAGCACTGCTTTCATCGCTGCTGGGCGGGCTGGCGCTGCTGCCCTTTCTGCTGGCTTTTGCGCCAATGCGGCTGGCCGGACGGCTGATGTTCGGCTTCAGTCTGCAGGCCGTCGCCTCGTTCTTTGTCTTGTTGGCAGCGCTCCCGCTGGCGCATTACCTGCGGCCGCTGGACATGCTTTTTCTCATCCTGCTGGTGCCGGCGCTGGTCATGATGGGCGTGATACTGCTGGTGCAGATTTTTGAGTTTGCCGAACTTTACTGGCCAGGCAGCCTGCAAAATCAGGTCACGCTGCAGCCGCTGGCGGTCGGTGCGCCGGCGCCCTACGTCAGTATTCATCTCGCTTGCTGCAACGAGCCACCGGCGATGGTGATCGCCACCATCGACAGCCTGCTGGCCCTCGACTGGCCGGCGTTTGAAATCGTCATTGTGGATAACAACACCGGCGATGCAGCGCTCTGGCAGCCGGTTGAAGCGCATGTCGAGGCTTGCCTGGCGGCAGGGCTGAAGGTCGGACTGCGCTTTTTTCACCTGCCACAATGGCACGGTTACAAGGCTGGGGCGCTCAATTTTGCGCTGGAGCAAACCGACCCGCGCGCCAAGTGGATTGCCGTGGTCGACGCCGATTATCTGGTCAAAACGAATTGGCTGCGTGCCCTGGGCGGGTATTTTGCCGACCCGACGGTGGGCGTTGTCCAGTCGCCGCAGGCGCATCGCGATTGGTCGCGGAGCACGCTCAGCCGCATGATGAACTGGGAGTACGACGGCTTTTTCCGGATTGGCATGCACCACCGCCAGGAGCGCGATGCGGCGATCCAGCATGGGACGATGACGGTGATCCGGGCCAGCGCCCTGCGCGCGGTCAGCGGCTGGGAGACTGCCTGTGTTTGTGAGGACAGCGAGCTCGGCCTGCGTCTGGTGCAGCAAGGCTTGCGTCTGGTCTATGTCGATGAAGTCCTGGGCAGCGGTCTGGTGCCAACCGATTTTGCCGCTTATCAACGCCAGCGCCGACGTTGGGCGCAGGGCGCGATGCAGATTTTACGCACCCATCGCCAGGCGCTTTTTGGTCGCTCCCGCGTCAGCCTGTCGCTGGCGCAACGCTATCATTTCATTGCTGGCTGGCTGCCTTGGGTGGGCGATGGCTTGCATCTGTTCTTCAGCCTCGCCGCCATGCTGTGGACGCTTGGTGTGCTACTTGCGCCGGAGACGTTTGGCTTGCCGATTGCCCTTTTTGTCGTGCCGCTGGCGGTGTTTTTCGTCATTCGCCTGCTCCTGACGCCCTTGCTTTACCGCCGCCGGGTGCCTTGCTCGCCAACTGATGTGGCCGGCGCGGCGCTGGCGGGCATCGGGCTTTCACACAGCGTTGCACGCGGCGTCTTTGCCGGCTTGTTCGGCAAAAGTTCGGAGTTTGCCGTCACGCGCAAGGGTGTCGGCAATGGCCCACTCAAATCTGCCGGCACTTTTGCTTCGGTGCGCCAGGAACTCGCCCTGTTGGCTGGCCTGCTGGTCTGCATCATGACCTTGGGTTTACAGCCCAGCGCCGAATCTGATGTTGCCCGCTGGGGCTGGATGCTGGCGCTGGGCTTGCAGGCGCTACCCTATGCGGCGGCGGTGGTTTGTGCCAGCCTGCCGTTGCGCTTGAAACTACGGCCATGAACCGCTCTGGCAGAAGACAACGGCAGAAATTTTAGGCTTGATAGACCAGCCGCCCGCCAACCAGGGTTTTTTTCACCTTGCCGTTCAGCAGGTAGCCGGTCCACGGCGAATTCTTGCCGCGGCTTTTGAGGGCTTCCGGCGTCAGTTGCCAGACCGTCGCCGGATCGAAAACGCAGACGTCGGCTGCTGCTCCCACTGCTAGCTGCCCGCTTTGCAGTCCAAGCACCTCGGCTGGCGTCGAGGTGATCCGGGCCAGTGCCACGGACAACGCCACACCCGCCGCTTCCGCCCACTTCAGGGTCAGCGGCAGCAGAACCTCGAGGCCTGTCGCGCCCGCCTTGGCCTCACCGAATGGCAACAACTTTTCATCGGCCCCGACCGGCGTATGGTCCGAGCAGATCGCCGCGAGACCCGAGGCGGCCGCGCTCGACAGCGCCTGACGGTCGCGCTCCGTGCGTAGGGGCGGAGAGAATCGGGCATGCGGATTGAAATAGCCGATGTCGTTGTCGGTCAGCAGCAGGTGATGAACACCGATATCGCAGGTCACCGGCAGGCCGTCATGTTTTGCCCGCTGCAGCATGGCCAGCCCGGCGGCGGAAGAAATTCGGGTCAGATGGACCCGGCAGCCGGTATCGCGCACCAGTTGCAGGATGGTGCCGATGGCAATGGTTTCGGCGGCCACCGGGATACCCGCCAGGCCAAGACGGCTGGCCACTTCGCCCTCGTGCGCAATGCCGTTGCGCGCCAACCAATGGTCCTGCGGCTGCAGCCAGACGGGGAAACCGAAGGTCGCGGCATATTCCATGGCACGTAGCAGCGCCTCGGTGTCGACCATGGGTACATTGGCCTGCGAGAAGGCAACACAGCCGGCTTTCTTCAGGCCCGCCAACTCCGCCAGACGCTCGCCCTTGAGGCCAAGCGTCAGCGCTCCCAGCGGCAGCACCCTCGCCCGGGCGATTTCCTTCGCCCGGTGCACCAGGCGGTCGGCCAGTTCCGGCTCGTCGAGCGGCGGGTCGGCATCGGGCGGCACGACGACCGAGGTCACGCCGCCGGCGACGGCGGCGGCCAGTTCCGCCTCGATGCTGTTGAGGCGGGCGCCGAGGTCAATCAGCCCCGGGCAAACGACACAACCTGCCGCGTCGATGCGCTGATCCGCCGTGAACCCTGCCGGCGCGTCGCCCAGCGCGGCAATCCTGCCATTCGCGATGAACAGCGATGTGTTGCGGTCGACGCTGTTTTTCGGGTCAATTACACGGCCATTTTCAATAACGATATTCATCGATTAGGACTCCCGAAGGGCCGTCCCGAGGGAGGCCTGCCCCCCTCGGGGGGCGACGAACGAAGTGAGTGAGGGGGTAGTCAATTGCCCGCAACGATGCTCATGACGGCCATCCGCACCGCAATGCCGAAGGTGACCTGGGGCAGGATCACGGCCTGCGGCCCGTCGGCCACCGCCGAGTGGATTTCGACGCCGCGATTCATCGGCCCCGGGTGCATGACGATGGCGTCCGGCTTGGCCAGCGCCAGCTTCTGCGGCGTCAGGCCGTAGTGGCGGAAATATTCGCCGGCCGAGGGCAGCAGGGCGCCGGTCATCCGTTCGTTCTGCAGGCGCAGCATGATGATCACGTCGACATCCTTGAGGCCCTCGTTCATGTCGTGGAAGACATGCACGCCGAGCTTGTCGAGATGCTTGGGCAACAGCGTTTCCGGGCCGATGGCGCGGACTTCCGGGACGCCGAGCGTGGTCAGCGCGTGAATGTCGGAGCGGGCGACGCGCGAGTGCAGGATATCGCCGACGATGGCGACGCGCAGTTGCGTGAAATCCTTCTTGTAGTGGCGGATGGTGTACATGTCGAGCAGGCCCTGCGTCGGATGCGCATGACGCCCGTCACCGGCATTGACGACATGCACGTCGTCGCGGCCGATGTTGTGCAGGTGCTCGGCGATCAGGTAAGGCGCGCCGCTCGAGGCGTGACGCACGACAAACAGGTTGGCATGCATGGCGCACAGGTTGTCGATCGTATCGAGCAAGGTCTCGCCCTTGCTCGCCGACGACTTGTTGATGTCGAGATTGATCACGTCAGCGCTCAAACGCTTGGCGGCGATCTCGAAGGTGGTCCGGGTACGCGTTGAGTTCTCGAAGAACAGGTTGAAGACGCTCTTGCCGCGCAGTAGCGGCACTTTCTTCACGTCACGTGCCGAGACTTCCATGAAGGACTCCGCGGTATCGAGAATCTGCGTCAGGATGCCTTGCGGCAGACCCTCGATCGACAACAGGTGGGTCAGCTCGCCATCACTGTTCAACTGCGGGTTATGCATTTTCCAGCCTCCACAGGAGTTGACCGTCGTCCTGCTTGCCCAGCACCAGGCTCTGGCCCTCACCCAGCGCAACATTCCAGACGCAGTAGGTCGCCGCGATCGGCAATTCGCGTCCGCCGCGATCGGCCAGCACCGCCATGCTTACCGAGGCGGGCCGCCCGTAGTCGAACAGTTCGTTGAGCGCGGCGCGCGTCGTACGTCCGGTATAGAGCACGTCATCGACGAGGATGAGGTGACGGCCTTCGACATCGAAGGGGATCACGGTCGGCTTGACCTGCGGGTGCAAGCCCTTGGCGGCAAAATCGTCACGATAGAAGGAAACATCGATCATGCCGATCTCTTCGGGCAGGCCGAGCAACTCGCGCAGGCGCTCGGCGATCCAGACGCCGCCGCTGAAAATGCCGATCAGCGCTGGCTGGCGATGCAATTGTGGGCGAATCAGATCGGCCAACTGGCGACACTGCGCCTCGGCATCGGGCAGGGAATCAGGAAGGAGTGACATGGTGCGGCCTTTCGAACCAGGTTTGGAGGATCAACTGGGCGGCAATGGCATCGAGCAACGGCCTGGCAGCCCTGCTGTCGCGGCCGGTTTCGCGCAGACGCGCTGCGGCGTCGAACGAAGTCAGGCGCTCGTCGGCAAAAGCAACGGGCAGGTGATAGCGGCGCTTCAGGCGTTCGGCGAACTTCTGCGCCAGGCGTGTCGTTTGATGTGGCGTGCCGTCGGCGTGCGTGGGCAACCCGACGACCAGTTGCACCGGACGCCATTCGGCAATCAGCTTGCCGATGGCCGCGAAACGATCATCGTTGGACTCGGCGCGAATGACGGTCAGCGGGTGGGCGCTGCCGAGCAGCGTTTCTCCGGTGGCGACACCAATGCGTTTTTCGCCGAAGTCGAAGGCCAGCACCGTGCCGTCAGGCATGCCCGGCCACGTCGGAGAGCTGGGTAAAGCTGACGCCGAGATTCTGCATGGCAGCCGGCAGGCGTTCTTCCGGCGGCATTTCGAAGAGGATGCCCGGCTTTGCCGGCACCGTCAGCCAGGAGTTCTGACTCAATTCGTTCTCGAGTTGACCTGCTTCCCAACCAGCGTAACCGAGGGTGACGATGATTTCGGCGGGTAGTCCTTCCTTGCCGACCGATGCCAGCACATCGCGCGAACTGGTCAGTCCGACTTCACTGTTCACCATGAGCGTCGATTGCCATTGTCCATGCGGACGATGCAGCACGAATCCGCGATCGAGTTGCACCGGACCGCCGAAATAGACCGGCAGGTTGGCCAGGCTCTCAGCTTCGAGCTTGATGTCGATTTTTTCCAGCAGCCCCGCCAGACTCATGTCGATCGGCCGGTTGACGATGATGCCCAGCGCACCGTTCTCGTTGTGCTCGCAGATATAGACCAAGGCGTTGGAAAAATAGGGATCTTCCAGCGCCGGCATGGCGATCAGGAAATTGTCTGTCAGGTTGACACTGTTCATGAGTGGAATTTTAATCTTCGGCAAGGTACAAACCAACCATGCCACAAGAAAAAGCCCTCGTCTGGTTTCACCGTGATCTCCGCGATCATGACCACGCTGCCCTGAGCACGGCGCTTGCCGCGGCACAGGAAGTTTTTTGCGCCTTTATTTTCGATACGCAAATTCTTGACGCGCTGCCGTCAAAACGCGATCGCCGGGTACATTTCATCCGCGAGTCGCTGCTCGAACTCGACGCGGCGCTGCGCCGGCGCGGCGGCGGACTGATCGTTCGCCATGGCCGCGCCAGTGATGAAATTCCCCGGTTGGCCAGCGAACTGGGCGTTTCGGCGGTTTACTCCAACCGCGATTACGAACCTGCCGCCAAGCAACGTGATGCCGAGGTCACCGCGAAACTTGCCGCAACCGGCATCGCCTTTCATAACGTCAAGGATCAGGCCATCTTCGACCGCAACGAGGTGGTGACGCAGGTCGGTCGACCTTTTTCGGTATTCACCCCTTACAAAAATGCCTGGTTGAAGCGGTTGACCGCAGCAGACTGGAGCGCCCACCCCTGCGATGGCCGCCTTGCCGGCAGCGGCCTTGGGGGCGTTCCCGGCCTCGGCGAGATCGGCTTCGAAGCAACCGATCTCGCGGAACTCGGCATCCTGCCCGGCATGTCCGGCGCCCGGCGCCTGTGGGAGGATTTCAGCACCGGGCGTATCGATCATTACGGCGCACGGCGCGATTTCCCGGCAGTGAAAGGCGTCTCCTACCTGTCGGTGCATCTGCGCTTCGGGACCATTTCCGTACGCGAACTGGTCCGCGCTGCCGTCGATCGCAGGGCCGACGCCTGGCTTAACGAACTCATCTGGCGCGACTTCTACTTCATGATCCTCGACCACTTTCCGCGGGTCGCCGGTCATGCCTTCAAACCCGAATACGACGCGATCCAGTGGGCGCAATGGCCCGAGGGTTACGCGGCATGGTGCGCCGGGCAAACCGGCTACCCGTTGGTCGATGCTGCCATGCGTCAGCTGAACCATAGCGGCTGGATGCACAATCGCCTGCGCATGGTTGTCGCTTCATTCCTTACCAAGGATCTCGGCATCGACTGGCGACTGGGCGAGAGATATTTCGCCGATCATCTCAACGACTTCGATCTCTCGGCCAACAATGGCGGCTGGCAATGGGCGGCATCCAGCGGCTGCGACGCGCAACCGTATTTCCGCATTTTCAATCCGGTAACCCAATCGGAGAAATTCGACCCGGACGGCAAATTCATCCGCCGCTACGTCCCTGAATTGGCCGGGCTTGCCAACAGGCATATCCACGCCCCATGGCAAATGAGCCAGCACGAGCAGGAAGCCCTGGGAGTGATAATCGGCCGCGACTACCCGGCGCCGATCGTCGATCACGCCCGCGCCAGGGAGGAGACACTGGCGCGTTACGCAGTAGTCAGGAAACCTGCTTTGCCTTGATGTAGCCGGCGATCAGCGCGAGCAACTCGTCTTCGTCGTAGGGCTTGCCCAGATAATGACTGGCCCCGATCTCGAGCGCATAGTTGCGGTGCTTTTCGGCGGTCCGCGACGTGATCATGATCACCGGCAAGGCGCCAAGACGCTTGTCGGCGCGGATATTGCGCACCAGGTCGAAGCCGTCCATGCGCGGCATTTCGATATCGGAAATCACCACATCGGGCATCACTTCGAGCAATTGCTCCAGCGCATCGACGCCATCCTTGGCCAGCACGACCTGATAGCCCTCGCGCGTCAGCAGGCGGCTGGTGATCTTGCGTACGGTCAGTGAATCGTCGACCACCATCACGGTCGGCAGCGCAGCAACGGCCGTTACGACCGGCTCGTCCGGAGTCGGGATCACGCCCTCGATACTGACCACCGGGGCGCGACTGGCCAGTGCGACCGGGTTGAGGATCAGAACCACCTCGCCGTCGCCAAGCACCGTCGCACCGGCGATACCGACCACCCGCGAGAGCTGGGCGCCGATATTCTTGACCACGACTTCCTGATTGCCCCTGAGTTCATCGACCTGTATCGCAACGCGCTGCGAGCCCGAGCGCAACAACAGGATCCAGTTGCGGCGCTGCACTTCGGGCGTCGCCCCGGCATCGCCGAGAAGATGCGAAAGGAAGTGGAAGGGATAACGATTTCCCTGCCATTCGATCTCGCCCTTCCGACGCACCTCGGAAAGCGGCTCCTCCTTGAACTCCAGAACCTGCTCGATCATCGTCGACGGCACGGCATAAATATGCGAACCGACACGCAGCAGCAGGGTCTGCGTAACCGCCAGCGTCAGCGGCAGGTAGAGACGGAAGGTCGTTCCCTGCCCGGCTCGGGAAACAATTTCGATGCGCCCGCCGAGTTCGCCGACCTCGGTCTTGACCACGTCCATGCCCACCCCGCGGCCGGCAAGCTGGCTGACTTCGCCGGCCGTCGAAAAGCCCGGACGGAAGATGAGGTCGTAAAGCAACGAGTCATC
>Ga0105099_10001297_pt1 | contig 15800 bp, 10 predicted proteins | sample PPLLak3cmMay2015_2_FD_79138 | JGI IMG/M metagenome (GOLD analysis project Ga0105099, IMG submission 79138) | Freshwater sediment microbial communities from Prairie Pothole Lake near Jamestown, North Dakota, USA - PPLs Lake P8 Core (1) Depth... | ecosystem: Environmental > Aquatic > Freshwater >... | reverse complement strand
ACTCTTACTGTTCCAACATCTGCTACCACACTCCAGTTCAAGTTTCTGGGTATGGTAACTTATGAAGTTGAAATTGCAGGTAAGACTGTTATTAATGCTTCTTTGGCTGAAGAACAAACCGCTATCGATGAAGTGGTCGTTGTTGGCTATGGTGTTCAGCAGAGACGGGATGTGACGGGTGCCATATCGTCGGTAAAGGGTGATAATATTAGGCTTATGCCAGTACAGAGCTTTGACCAGACTCTCCATGGGAAAGCTGCAGGCGTTATGATAACTCTTCCAAACGGAGTGTTAAATAACCCGCCAGTAATACGCGTAAGAGGGTTTAATTCGATCTCTTCAAGTTCGTTCCCGTTGGTGGTTGTTGACGGAGTTCCGGTATTTACCGGCGACTATTCGGCTAACAACTCGGCAGCAAATGCACTTGCCGATATCAATCCATCTGACATTCTGTCTATGGATATTCTTAAGGATGCTTCGGCAACTGCGATTTACGGATCAAGGGCAGCTAACGGTGTAATCCTTATCACAACACGGAAAGGGGTTGCCGGGCCGAAGGCTAAGGTTACTTACGATGGATATTTCGGCTTTAATCAACCGTATAAGCTTTTCGAGGTAATGAACTCAGAACAGTATGTTGAGCATAAAAATTATGCTTTGGCTAATAATCCAAGCTCCTTTAACCCACCTTATCCTACCTCTCAGTTTACCATTCCACTCGATGCAAATGGGAATCCCATTGACACTAAATGGTCTGATTACATCTATCAAACGGGATTTCAGCACTCTCATTCATTGAGTATATCAGGGGCAACTGGTTCAACTTCGTACTTTCTTTCTATAGGCTACACTAATCAGGAAGGTATGATTCAAAAGAATACCTATTCAAGAAAAAGCGCCAGATTAAACCTTGAACACAAACTGAATAAGTACATAACTTTCGGGGCGAATTTTGCACTTACAAATGGGATGAACAGTGCACCTAATACAGGTTCTTTGCCAGGTTCTGGTTTCTCAACTGCAGGCGCCGGCCGTATGGCATTTGTTCTCCCACCAAATCTTGCTCCTTACAATAACGATGGATCCTATAATATTAATGGTTCTGCTATCGGTAGTATGGGCCAACCTGTTGCAAATTATGGTTACTATAATCCGGTACCGATATTTGATTTGAATAAGTTCACATCCGAAACAGACCGAATCATCTCGACTCTTACAGCGACGATAGAGCCTCTGAAAGGACTGTTTCTTAAGACGGTTTACGGAATGGACAACCTGAGCGTTGAGAGCCAGACCTATCAAACCGGATTGACAGGAGACAGTTATGCCTCAAATGGTTACGTTGGCAATTCATTAGATAAGCCACGTAGGTGGACCTGGACAAACACTGTAAACTATGACTTTACCGTTCTGGAGAAGCTTAATATCGGAATGCTGGCTGGAGTTGAAGAGCAGTATACTAATAACCAGAGCTGGACGGGTAGCAAAACTAACGTAAACGATCCATTTTTCAATATCTATCAGGGCACATTTGTAACTGCCGGCATGGGTGGAGGAAGCAGGTTTGAGAATTATTTTATCTCCTCCTTTGGACGATTTAATGCCAACTATGACAAAAAATACTATTTTGGGGCAAGCATTCGCCGTGACGGATATTCAGGACTTTCAGCGGGTAATAAGTACGGTATGTTCGGCGGTGCTTCATTAATGTGGAACATATCCCGTGAAAGTTTTCTAGCCAATAGTATAATCGGAGAAAAGATATCGGACTTGAGACTTAAGGGTAGCTTTGGCCGTGTAGGAAATATTACAGGTATCGGGAGTTATAGTTCCCTCTTTCTTTATTCAGCAGGAGTCTATGGTGCCGCACCGACCTGGTTATTTAATCAGGCAGGTAATGCCGATCTGCAGTGGGAGGCCAGTAATAAGTATGATGTCGGCATCAGCTTTGGTCTGTTAAGCGATCGGATTCAGGTCGACCTTAACTACTTCTATAACGATATTAATGACCTCATTCTTGATCTTCCACAATCTCCCTCTAAGGGAATCCCGGGCAATACAGTTCCTGTGAATATTGGTACAATGTACAATAAAGGTTTTGAACTCTCTCTTACAACTTATAATCTTACCTCTCCAAACTTCACATGGACAACGAACTTTAACTTCAGTACACTTAAGAACGAAGTTACCTCTTTAGCACCTGGCGTTACCGAAATAGTTGGTATAACTTCTGGTTTGGAGACCACTAACAGGACTCTGGTCGATTATCCTATCGGAAACATTTTTGGTGTTGAGACAAGAGGAGTTGACCCAACAACGGGAAGGAGAATATTTGTTAACGCAGCTGGCGCTGAAGTTCTTTATGCCCATGAACTTGCGGCGGCCAACAGGTGGTTCTACAGGGATGGATCAGGTAATGCACCTGCGATTTCTCTGGTTACAGACGGAAAGGTATTGGGCTCTCCTCTGCCAAAGATATATGGCGGTGTGGATAACAATTTCACTGTCTATGACTTTGATTTAACACTTGGCCTGACATATGCATTTGGCCATTCTATATATAACGGATCGAAAGCAGGCTTGAGAGACCAGCGGTGGTGGAACAATTCCATCGAGGTCTATAATACAGCTTGGAAAGCCGATGGTGATAAGACAAATATTCCCAAACCGGTTTTTAACGACAACATCTCCAACGGTTCAGCATTTGTTATATCTGAGAATGTTGAGAAGGGTAATTATGTCAAAGTGCGTACTATATCAGCAGGATATACTTTTAAAAATATCCCGCCAGCAGTCGGTATTGATAGAGTCAGATTGTATGCTCAGGTGTTCAATGCATTTGTGTTTACTAAGTATACTGGCTCTGATCCAGAAGTTTCGAGTAATGGCAATAGCAACCTTACTCCGGGTGTTGACAGAAATACTGTTCCCCAATCGAGGACATATTCATTCGGAATAAACATTACCTTCTAACCAATTAAAACTATGATTATGAAAAATATATTGAAAGGTTCATTAATTCTGTTAATGGCGATGCTTATGGGAGGATGCTCAAAAGAGTATCTGGACCCGATTCCACAGACTCAACTCAACGAACAATTCGCCTTTGATACAAAGGAGCGTATCGTGGGGCAGGTAAACGGAATGTATGCTTTTGTGAAAAGCGGTGCTTTCTATGGCGGCAGATATCAGGTATATAATGATGTGAGGGCGGATAATTTTCTGCCGAAAAGTTCAAACCTCGTAACTAACTATGCCACATGGAATCATACTGTTATTAGTTCCACCAATGAAGTCCGTAACCTTTGGGGGGCTATCTATTCCGCAATAAACTCCATTAATATCTTTCTGGATGGATTGACTGTGAACTGGGACAATGGAAAGATTACCACCCTAATTACCCAAGCGGAGTATAATCAATATAAGAGTGAAGCACTTACTCTCAGAGCCTTGTGCTATTTTAGTTTACTCCAGCTTTATGCTCAGCCCTATAATAAGGATGCCGGTGCCAGCCCAGGCGTGCCGCTGAGGCTCCTGCCAGAGAAGACGGTCGCTAACAATGACCTGGCAAGGAGCACTGTTGCCCAGACTTATACCCGGATTTTACAAGACCTTAACGATGCTGAGCCCCTTTCAACTCTAACTTACTCCACCCCACTTCTAAGAACCACAAGGGTGCACCGGAATACAATTGTAGCTCTGAAAACCAGAGTCTATCTTCATATGAACAATTTCCCAATGGTAAAAACTGAGGCTGCCAAAATTGTACCGGCTGCTGGTCCCTTCGTTGCACCAAGTGGTGTTGCCAATGCGCTTAGTTCAACATTTTCTGCCATCTGGTTATCGCCATACACAACGGTGGAATCGATACTCTCTTTCCCATTCACTTCAACAAACCTTGCAGGAACACAGAACTCCCTTGCTCATTATAATCACCCGAGTTCCAGTGAATCCTATTATCTGGATATCACAGGTCAAGCATTTACATCTTTGAATGCAGCAGATGCGAGGCGGACCCAGTTTGTTACCGGAACTGTCAGCGGCATAAGCCGGTTCTTTACAGGAAAGTTCCGTGAATTTACCGTTCAAACTGATTATGCTCCTGCTATTAGGTATGCTGAGGTACTACTTAATTATTCAGAAGCTCTGGTTCGGGACGGAGGCGTTGTTACACAACAGGCAGTTGATCTGCTTAATGCTGTAAGAACTCGCTCATTCCCGGCAGGAGCATACGCTCTCGGTGATTTTGCGGACGCAGCTGCATTTCAGGTTGCAATTATGCGTGAAAGGAATATGGAATTTCTAAGTGAAGGTATCAGGAATATGGATCTTCTCAGGACTCTTGCTACAATACCTGCGAAAGGCGGAGTATCTGCAATCCTCCCATCAAGTCCTACTTATATCTGGCCTATCCCAAACAGTGAGTTAGAAATTAATAAGCTAATGGTTCCAAACTAATTGAACCAAATTGTATTAGGAGGGTGTCTCGAAAGAGCACCCTCTTTTTTATGCCAATAGACTCTCAGACTTAGAAGCGAACTGGCAACCTCTTTGGTCTTCCCAGGCAGTGAACAGTCTCAAGGATTCAATTTAATAGATACCAGGTGCGGTCTATGCATCTATCCGTCTTATAGTCCGCAGTTTATGGACATATCTCCTAAGATCATCACGATATATCCCCTGATGGTCGATCCGGTCAATTCTTACCCTCCCTGATGCGTGTATCACCAGCCCTTGAGCCAGCAGAAGCCCAACATGTGTAATTTTCCCCTTATCATTATCGAAAAACAGCAGATCGCCATTCTCTGCCTCTTCCAGAAAACTGACCACAGTTCCGGCCTCTGATTGCTGCCAGCTGTCGCGTGGTATGGTTATTCCATGAAGTTTATAAACCAGCTGGGTAAGCCCTGAACAATCAATCCCCGATGGTATTCTGCCGCCCCATATGTATGGACAGTTCAAAAATCTGGCAGCAGTCTCCGCTTTTGATTCGGAGACTTCTATATATGCCTCGGAAAAACTTTCAGAGGTATTGAAGAGATCATTGCCCAGTTGAAATGTGAAATCAGAAAAGTTTGGATTGTATATTTCGCAACCTGCTTCAAGAACAAGTTTGGTGCCATCTGACCTGTAGCACCTCAATGCCCTGCTGAGAACATGGCCTTTCTCTTCAGCGGTACCGGGTATTGACTGAACATGGTCCAGATCAATCCATCCTGAGTAGTTATCGAATAAAGTTGTCACTTTAATCCAGTTTCCTGCCTTCCCCCTGATTGAATATTTTTCACCGAACAGTATCTGGCTGAGCATCTCAGATTTATGGGAGGGGCCTGACCTGAGGGGGATAAACACATTAGAACAGATATAGACTTCCATAGAGTATTTTCTTCAAAATTACTAATTTCCGGGGTTCCTCACGATTCGTGAACTTATTTGGATTATTTTTGTATAAATCATTGTGCAAAACTGATATAGGCAATGACCGAAAATGAAGGCAGTAACAAGGAGAGGAAGAAAAACATCCGGAACCTGATACTATTTGCGTCAAGTATTATTCTTGTTGTTCTTATTTTCCCCAGAGAGGGAAAATTCATGTATGAATATCAGAAGGGGAAACCATGGCTGCATGAATCTCTGATTGCTCCGTACGATTTTGCCGTCAGGAAGTCTGAAACTGAATTGAAAGCAGAAAGGGATAGTATTCTTAACTTGTTTGCACCAATTTTTACGTATGATTCAGCACTTACCATTCTTCATGTAGGGGAATTCAGAAAATACCTGAATAACCTCAATTTTCCCGGCCAAAATCAGCAAACTTCAATCGGAAGATTTGGAGGGTTAGAGGAAGTTAAATCAAGACTGGCGGAAATCCTTGTCAGGATCTACGCTGAGGGAATCATTGAGGTGACCGAAATTACCGAGCCAATTCTGCAGGGTAATGGAAATATCAGAGTTGTGAAGGGCAAGAGAGCATACATGGTACCTCTGGACCTTATATATTCACCAAAAGATGCCTATCAGACTGTAAATTCTATGAAAAATGACCTTGCTGAAAGGCTTGATGAGGAAGGAAGAATAGACGAGGCAGCATTTGTCAGGATTGTCTCACCATTTGACTTTATACGACCAAATCTTAGTTATAACGAGCTGGCCACTAACACAGATAAAGAGAGATTACTCAGGAGTATTAGCCCAACTCGCGGACTAATTCAGGAAATGGAACTCATAATAAATACCGGGGAAATTGTATCTCATTCAAAATTTATGGTTCTTGAATCGCTGAGAGTCGAATATGAGCAACGGCTTGGAAACTATGGTTCCTGGTTGCTGAAAGCAGGATTGCTGATTTTAATTAGTGCATGTTATATAGTTCTCTACCTGTTCCTCTTTCATTTTAGAAAGGACGTGCTGGATACAGTCCACCGGACAACTTTTATTATCATTATCATACTGATCTTTATACTTATAACGAGAGTCGTTATAATGATGCCGAATGTTAGTATTTATCTTATACCCTTCGGCATTATTCCCATAGTTGTAAGAACATTTTACGATTCCAGACTAGCACTTTTTATCCTCCTGGTCACAATAATGATATGCGGATTTCTCGTTCCCAATTCATTTGAGTTTATTTTCATGACATTTATTGCCAGCGTAGTTGCAATATTCTCTCTATCAAATATTTACAGACGAGGCCGACTTTTCTTTTCTGCACTTATGGTTGTTGTAAGCTATTCGTCCGTTTATCTCGGGATAGGAATTATTCAGGAAGGTACACTTGCAGATCTTAACTGGGACACTTTTGGCTGGTTTGCCGGCAACGGTGCATTGTTGCTTCTGTGCTATCCCACAATTTTTCTCTTCGAAAAAACTTTTGGGTTCCTTTCTGATGCAACTCTTTTTGAACTTTCAGATTCAAATCAGCCTCTTCTTAGACGACTCTCTGAAGAGGCTCCCGGCTCATTTCAACATTCACTTCAGGTTGCTAATCTGGCTGGTGAAGCTGCCAGGGCAATAGGAGCAAACCACCTTCTTGTAAGAACCGGGGCTCTTTACCATGATATTGGCAAACTTACCAGATCGGAGTTCTTCACTGAGAATATCCCTGACGGGTTCAATCCGCATGAAAAACTTACTCCGGAAGAGAGCGCCCACCTGATAATAAGTCATATAGAGAATGGTGTCGGGCTGGCCAGGAAATATAACCTTCCCGATCAGCTGATTGATTTTATACGTACCCATCAGGGAACAACTACTGCATATTTTTTCTACCATAAGTATAAGGAGACTCATAAGGATGAACAGGTTAGTGAGTCTTTATTTACCTACCCCGGCCCCAAACCATTCAGCCGTGAGACTGCCGTGCTGATGATGACAGATGCGGTTGAAGCCACATCAAGGAGCTTAACTGTTTACACGCGGGAAACCATCAGTGAAATGGTGGAAAAAGTTATTGAGAATCAGATAAGGGACGGACAATTTTCAGAGGCCCCGATAACTTTTAAAGATATTTCAATAATAAAAGAGACGCTGAAAAGCAGACTGATTAATATTTATCATGTCAGAATTGCTTACCCGGCCAGGACCTGAGATTACCTCATGTCAATCACCTCAATCCCCTTATATTTTGAAGGATCGAACACGAAGAAATTGACTTCAGGTTTGTATTTCAGACTATAGTCTTTCACTTTCATTGTGAGCGTTACGCCGTTTTTCGTTTTATAATCGGACATCTTCAGAGCAAGTCCGGGCTTTGAAATAACAAGTCTGATCCTCACGAGATCCATTTTAAGATCAGCGGGATAGAGGTCAATAATATATTCTGAACCACTCTCCTCAATCAACCTTGGTTTATATCCATCCCTGTACATGGTGTAAAGCAGTGAAGGCTTCGCAAAGAATGAATCCTCACCAGGCTCAGGTTTACTGATTGTAACCTCATTTACCGATGGTATGTAATTCCAGCTATCCGTGCCATTGAACCAAATGGTACTCTCAGGTAATGTCAGCTTGTATTTATCACCCTGAATAATAACTTTCCCTTCCACCGTATCTTTCCGGTTTTCCAATATGTCGGAAGTCATCATTGTGAATTCAATCGATACCGACGGAGCGCCTTTAGCTATAGCCGAGAACTGATCAAGCACCTTAATGGCCGCAATATCATCCTGTGAAAAAACAATACCAGTGATGAGAATCGCAAACAGAACCGTTAATATTTTTTTCATGGTGGAACCCGGGTTTAGTCCAGACTGTTCAAAATCCGTTCCAAAGATGTCATATCTGAAATTAAAACATCGCGGGCTTTGCTCCCTTCGAATGGACCAACAATACCTGCAGCCTCAAGCTGATCAATAATTCTCCCTGCACGGTTATATCCGATCGATAGTTTACGCTGTATAAGAGAAGTTGATCCCTGCTGGTGCTGCACAACCATTCTTGCGGCATCGTCAAACATATTATCACGCTTCTTCAGATCGATCTCGCCAACACCTGAATCGTTATCATCGACATATTCAGGTAGCATCATGGCCTCGGGGTACCCCTGCTGTGAGCCTATGAACTCAGTAAGTTCTTCAATCTCAGGTGTGTCTATAAATGCACACTGCACCCTTACAGGTTCACTGCCTGTTGAAACAAGCATGTCACCACGGCCCACCAGCCTGTCAGCACCGGTCGCATCGAGGATGGTCCGCGAATCGACTGATGAGAACACCCTGAAGGCTATTCTTACCGGGAAGTTGGCTTTTATGAACCCTGTAATTATGTTGGCTGAAGGACGCTGGGTTGATATTATAAGGTGAATCCCGATAGCTCTTGCAAGCTGCGCCAGCCTCCCAATAGGCCCTTCTATCTCCCTGCCTGCAGTCATTATCAGATCGGCAAACTCATCAATAATCAGAACAATATATGGTATATACCTGTGCCCGAGTTCAGGATTCAGTTTCCTGTTTACGAACTTGTCATTGTACTCACGTATATTCCTTGATCCCGCAAGCTTGAGAAGCTCAAGCCGGCTATCCATTTCAATACACATAGAATTAAGGGTGGTTATTACCTTCTGTGTATCGGTAATTATTGCATCTTCATCGCCGGGAAGTTTCGCGAGATAATGCCTTTCAATCTTGGCATAGAGGGGAAGTTCAACCCGTTTCGGATCTATCAGAACAAACTTAACCTCGGCGGGATGTTTTTTGTATAATATTGAAGTAATAATGGCATTCAACCCGACCGATTTCCCCTGTCCGGTCGCACCTGCAACCAACAGGTGTGGCATTTTTGTGAGGTCAACAATGAAGGGATCATTTGTTATTGTGCGACCAAGAGCCAGAGCTATCTCAGCTTTCGATTCCTGAAATGCTTTTGAAGTTATCAGGGAACGCATCGAGACTATCTCAGGTTTTTTGTTGGGAACCTCTATTCCAACCGTACCTCTTCCCGGAATTGGTGCTATAATTCGTATCCCTAATGCAGACAGGTTCAGAGCAATGTCATTCTCGAGCGATTTAATTCTTGCCAGCCTGACACCCCGCTCCGGTACTATTTCATATAATGTTACGGTAGGACCTACCGTGGCAGCTATTGATCGGATATTGATTTTATGGTCAGCCAGAGCATTTATTATATTCTCTTTATTTTCAACAACTTCGTTATTGTCAAAGGCGTTGCCTCCTTTATACTCCTGAAGAATTGTAACCGGAGGGAACTGGTACCTCGGCAGGTCAAGCCTCGGATCATAATTCTCCATAATCCTGTGAACTTCTTCATCCGTAAGGTTTTCACCGGCATCAGCTTTATTTATTGTAAGAGCCACACCATCTTCTGAATCGACCGGTGCGGGTATAGATTCAGGTTCTTCAAGATCACGAATTATGGACTTCTTACCTGGTATGCTATCAGATATTATTTCCTCTCTTGGAACTGTAATAATAAAATCATCGGCAGCCGGCATTCCTGCATCAGGAATCAGTTCCAATTCTTCCTCATCACCAATACCTGAATCTGATGTCTCTTCTTTCGTCCGCTTAAAAGTATTGATTGAAGGAATCTTTTTCATAATAGACTCCGGACTTACTTTAAGTGCAAATATTAAATAGGAAACTACAGCAACTGAGACCATCGCGCCGGTGCCTATTTTCCCCATAAATGCATTTAACCATCTGCTGATCAGATAACCATGAGCTCCACCTGGCCCGCTCCCTATGAACCCCCCGGCCATACCAAATACGAAGCCAAATGTAATTGACAGTATAATTATCGCAAAAGCGAGCTTGATGGTCAGGCTCCACACTTTTATCTGCCGCATGTTTAACATATAAAGCCCGATACCGCCAACCATTACCGGTAAAAGAAAGGATGCAAGTCCAAAGCCCTTGTTTACTATCAGGTCAGCCATCCATGCCCCGCTCTTCCCTGACCAGTTCTTTACCTGTACATCAGCAGACGAAATGACATCTGATGGTTGCAGACTCTGATCCGTTTTCCACCAGAAAATGTAAGCTATTATTGCGAACAGAAGGTAGATTGCAAAGCCTGTGACCGCCGTACCAAATACAAACTTCAACCGCTCATCCCTGGGGCCTGGTTCTTTTTTTCTGGCCTTTGGCTTAATTGGTTCTTCCTTCTTAACTTCGTTTTCTTCTTCTTCTCTGATCGGTCTTCTCATGATATCAATAATCACTGATTCTGGTAATTACTGGCCTGTTAATTGAATATCAAACCCTGCAATGAACTAACAGCCCTCACTGCAGGGCGATTTCAAAATTAGTAAAAATACGGGGATGTACCCAGATTGGAAAATATTATTTCACCAGACGGGTTATAAGTGTGTCCATAAGCTCCTTTGAAATAGGAGTGTATTTAATTCTGCGTTCGAATATTTTATCAGGTATTTCCTTGCTGTAAATACTCTCAGCTTCAAATCTGAATTCTCTGTCACCCATAAAAAAGAAGAAATTGAGAAGAACCCCATCGATCTCTTTAAAAGGATTCGCAGCATTAGGGTGATCAATATTTATCTCATCGGTATACCAGATATCATAAACCGAATCAGGCAGAGACGGAAAAGTCACTTCTGCCCGCTGGCATTTAAATCCTATTATTTCACCAGTATCGTCAGTCTTTTTGATAACCATCCCCTGCATTGATGCCAGGCCCGGAGGAATCTCCTCGTCAATCCCTTCATAAGAGTACCTTATGCCAATCAGATTGAGGTACGTATCATATATTTCCTCTGATGGATTTGACAGGTTTGAAATTCCACTATTCCCAATAGCCCTGATATCGAAAAGAACCTTATCCTTCTTAAAGGATACTATCATATTTTTGGGCAGCACTTTCGGACCAAAACTGCCGGGAGGCCCTCCGTAAGTTATGTTGAAATGAATTTCACCCTGACTTAAATCTTTCATTCCCTTGTTCTTACACGAAGAAAGGGCTATGAGTAAGAGGAGAAGAAACAGCGATTTTTGGAATGTGAGTTTCACAATTGAGGCTAGATTTGTAAAACGTAAAAGTAACAATTTTTTTAAATTCCAGACTGTACGGTTTGTAAATGTTCTAGAATGACTTCCTAATTTGATCTATAGTTGCATTGTGTTTGCAGAATCTCACAGGAAATGCATAGATTTGTAGTTTTTAATCGTTGACAAGAAAATTGAGTAATTTCTTTTTGGTTGTATTTAACTTCTAAATGAGCAGATATATGAAGAAGAAGATAGCAGTAGTAGCTTTGGGTGGAAATGCTTTGCTGAGAGGCGATCAGCTAGGGACAATAGATGAGCAGGAGCAGAACACAACGGAAACACTCGAAAATCTGGTGTTCCTCATAAAAGCCGGGTATGATCTGGTTATTACTCACGGTAATGGTCCTCAGGTTGGGAATATCCTTATGCGTAATGATGCAGGCGAACATATGTATGGTATTGCCCAGATGCCTCTTGATGTTTGTGTTGCAGATTCACAGGGTGGAATCGGATACATGATTGAAAGAATGTTGCGGAATGTACTTAATAAACATAAAATTGATAAGAATGTAGTATGTCTTGTTACTCAGGTAATAGTCGATAAAAATGACCCGGCATTTAATGATCCGCAGAAGCGGGTTGGTAAAATTTATACTAAGGAACAATCAGACGAGCTTACAGCTGCAAAAGGCTGGATCTTTAAGGAGGAGGTAAAAACCGAAGGGGGCTTCAGACGCGTTGTCCCGTCACCTTTACCAATTGGAGTAATGAATGAATCAATAATTGAAAATCTGGTTCGGGATGGGAATATTGTGATCGCCGCAGGAGGTGGTGGAGTACCTGTTTATATTGATGAGAAGAATGATGTGCGACCGTCTGAAGCAGTAATAGATAAGGATATGGCATCTTCACTCCTGGCAACGAGAATTGGCGCTGATGAGTTCTACATTCTTACAGATGTTCCTTATATTTACATAAATTATAAAAAACCGAATCAGGAGGTAAAGGAGTTCCTCAATTACGCTGATGCGTTACGCTATCTTAATGAGGGCCAGTTTACAAAGGGTAGTATGGCACCCAAAGTTGAAGCTTGCCTGAAATTTATTAAAAACGGAGGGGAGAAAAGCGTTATTACTGAGGCCTTTAAACTGGAGGATAAAAAATTCGGTTCCAAGATAACAATGGAGTATGAGGACTAAACGGGATACGGGATACGGGACACGGGATACGGGTTTACCTCGGCTTCGCCTCGGTGAGCTCGCCCGGCTATCGCCGGTCTCGGTTCTGGTTACGGGTTACAGGTTACCAGCTTTTGTCTTCGGTCTTCGGTCTTCCGACTTCCGACTTCCGACTTCCGACTTCCGACTTCCGACTACAACACTTTAACATCTAAATAAAACAAATAATTCTTCTAATTCTAAATTAACAATTATGGCATACAATCTTCGTAACAGGAGTTTTCTTAAACTCCTTGATTTCACACCTGAGGAGATCAGGTTCCTGCTCGATCTGTCTATCGACCTTAAAAAAGCAAAGTATGGAGGCTATGAGGAAAAAAGACTCAATGGTAAGAATATTGCTCTCATTTTTGAAAAAGCATCGACGAGAACAAGGTGCGCATTCGAAGTGGCTGCTTTCGATCAGGGAGCTCATGTCACTTACCTCGGGCCCAGTGGATCACAGATAGGTCAGAAAGAATCGATGAAAGATACGGCAAGAGTTCTTGGGAGAATGTATGATGGAATTGAATACCGGGGCTATGGGCAGTCTATTGTTGAAGAGCTTGCAGAATACTCAGGTGTACCGGTATGGAACGGTCTGACTAATGAGTTCCACCCAACCCAGATACTGGCCGATTTCATGACAATGATGGAACACTCAGATAAACCTTTAAGAAAAATTAGTTTTTGCTACATGGGAGATGCCAGAAACAACATGGGTAACAGCTTGTTGGTTGGTGCAGCTAAAATGGGTATGGATTTCAGAGCTGCTGCTCCAAAAGCCTGCCAGCCCTCTGAGGAACTTGTTTCAAAATGCAAAGAAATTGCCCTGAAGACCGGAGCAAAGATTACCATTACTGAAAATGTGGATGAAGCCCTGAAAGGAGTTGATTTTATATATACAGATGTCTGGGTATCAATGGGAGAGGCCGATTCAGCCTGGGAGGAGAGAATTAAACTTCTGAAACCATTCCAGGTTAATGCCGAAGCAATTAAGAAAACAGGAAACCCCAGAGTTAAATTCCTGCATTGCCTTCCGGCATTCCATAACAGGGAAACAAAGGTGGGTGAGGAAATCTTCCAGAAGTTCGGACTTGACGGCATGGAAGTAACAGAAGATGTTTTTGAATCAGAAAATTCCATTGTGTTCGATCAGGCTGAAAACAGGATGCATACCATAAAAGCAGTAATGGTGGCAACTCTCGGATCCTGATTAATAAGTATTTTTTTTGCGAAATAGCGGTGTAACGATTGATTGAAGTTACACCGCTATTCTTTTTCAGAAGAGACCTCTGATAAAGTAAAAAGTAATTACAAAAGATGCTGCCAGTTTTAGTCCTACTCCGGAAAGAAATCCAAGAAGGCTTCCCAGACCTGCCTTCAGCGCGTAGTTAACGTCGTCTTTAAAGATCATCTCGCCGACGAAAGCTCCAATAAATGGTCCGATAATAATTCCAGCCGGACCTAGGAAGAGTCCGATTATCAAACCAATTGTAGCCCCTCTTGCCCCATACTTTGATCCTCCAAATATCCTGGTCCCCCATACAGGGAAAAGATAATCCAGAACTGTTACTACGAAAACAACAATTCCGAGAATTAAAAGTATTGTATTCGAAAATTCCGCGAATCTCGAGAAGTGTAATAAAACTATGCCTGCAAAACTAAGCGGTGGTCCGGGGATTACAGGCAATAAACAACCAACTATTCCGGTTAACAGCAAAATAATTGCTCCTATAAGTAAAAAATATTCGGCCATCCTATCAATTAATACTTATTGTACCGCTGTTTGATTTTGATCGAGATCATTGAAATCCGCAATCGTCGATGGGCCTGTTAGTTCAGAAGCCTGCTCATCATTCTTCAATTCTCTCGGGCGAATCAACCTTACAGGAGGGTCTCCTGCTGATTTGAGAAAATCTATAACATTATCTAATCCTTCTCTGAAGTTTAATAAATCTTCGTGCGATACAAAGATCTTGTGTTTCTTGTAAAAAGATTTCCCGTCGTCATCGGTCTTCTTTGTGCTTTCGGTTATAACCAGATAATGATCAGCACTTTTAGATTGCCTGATATCAAAGAAGTATGTTTTCTTCCCTGCCTTAATAACTTTGGTAAAAAGTTCATACTGCCCCGGGTTGCTGGGATTATCGTCCGGAAAATCAGATTTTGGTTCAAATTCTCTCATTGTCGGGTTCGGGTTTCTTTAGGTTGTTCAAATGTAGAAAAAAAAGCAAAACAAACAGGACACCCTGTGTTATCACCAATTTTTTATTTGTACCTGAACAGGGTTGAATTTATTTCCTTACTTTTGCACCCTGAATCGGAGGTTCTTTAATAATGATAAGCAGACGATTGCTACGAATAAAAGCCCTATTGGTGCTATATGCATTCAACAGGAAAGAGGGTGATGACCTTAAAGCGGCTGAACGGGAGCTTAATGTAAGCATCACCAAGGCATATGACCTTTATCTGTATTTGCTTCAATTATTGTATGAACTGGCAGGTATTGCCCTGGAAAAGATAGAAACCGGCCTCCAGAAAAACTTACCCTCAAATGACGATCTTAACCCAAAACGCAGGTTCGCTGAGGGCAATATCGTCAAGAAACTGTCAGAATGTAAATTACTGGAGAAACTATCACATGAACGTGCTATTAACTGGTCGGGTAGCAGGGAAATATCCCACATTCTCTTTAACAAACTGGTTTTGTGGGAACCCTACAATGCGTACATAAAAAGCGATACTTCTGGAACAAGTGAGGAGAGAAAATTCCTTATGAATATGCTTACAGAGTTCCTCCTGACTTCTGAAGATCTGCTTTCTCATCTTGAGGATCGCAGTATTTACTGGAATGACGATCTTGAGTTTGCAGTTATAATGGTCGAAAAGACTCTGAAAAAGATGAAGGATACCAATTCGGAACTGTCATCGCTGATGCCACTTTTTAAAAACGAAGATGACGAAAAATTCGCATTGATACTTCTCAGAAAAGCACTTCTCAGTAACAAGGCAACGAGAGATCTTATTGATAAGCATACCACTAACTGGGAAATTGAAAGAATCGCCCTTATGGATATTCTTATCATGCAACTCGCTTTGGCAGAAATAATGGCTT
>Ga0105099_10001296_pt1 | contig 15802 bp, 18 predicted proteins | sample PPLLak3cmMay2015_2_FD_79138 | JGI IMG/M metagenome (GOLD analysis project Ga0105099, IMG submission 79138) | Freshwater sediment microbial communities from Prairie Pothole Lake near Jamestown, North Dakota, USA - PPLs Lake P8 Core (1) Depth... | ecosystem: Environmental > Aquatic > Freshwater >... | reverse complement strand
GCGGCCGGCGTCGGCAAAACGGACCCGCCCCTCCGGCGTTTCGATTTCGAGATCGTCGGCCTGATTGCGGTCCCGTATGGTCAGGGCCAACGTACCGGTTGCCAGCTGGAGGTTCACGCGGCGGTCATCGACGGTGACGAATTCTGCCCGGCTGTTGCCGGCCAGCCGGTAGGCGGTGGAGCCGATCCAGACTTCAGCCCGGCTGCGGCCCCCGGTGTCGACGATGGCACCGCTGCTGACCGGCCAGTTGACCACGGCCGGGTTGCCGGGATCCTGACGGTCGGCGCGGAAAGTCACGTCACCTTCGGCCAGCGACAGGCGACCGACCCGGGCCGGCGGGTCGCTTTCGGCCAGCGCCGGCGTCAGAAAGCCGATCAGGACGATCAGCCAGAAAATATTTCGAAACAGCGAAAGCATCATCAACTCCGTCAATCGCGGCCACCCGCATGGTTTGCCACGTACCCGATTAACGTATTAGAGCCTGATCGGATGAATTTCCCTCACAAATAAATCGTTTCAGGATGTTACCGGCGTGCCCCGCCGTTCCGGGAAGGGCGCGCCGCGAGTGGGGAAAACCTGTTATTTTTCAGCCCCCTGACGTAAAATCGCCGGTCCCCTACTGCGCTGCAACATTCCGGTTTCCATGCTATTTCCCACCCGTTTCGATGTCATCGTCGTCGGCGGCGGCCACGCCGGCACCGAAGCTGCGCTCGCCGCAGCGCGGGCGGGGGCGAACACGCTGCTACTGACGCACAACCTCGACACGCTCGGGGCGATGAGCTGCAACCCGTCGATCGGCGGCATCGGCAAGGGCCATCTGGTGCGCGAGGTCGATGCGCTGGGCGGGGCGATGGCGGCAGCCACCGACGAAGCCGGCATCCAGTTCCGCATCCTCAACGCCTCGAAAGGTCCGGCCGTGCGCGCCACCCGCGCCCAGGCCGATCGCGTGTTGTACAAGCAGGCGATCCGCGGTCGACTGGAAAATCAGCCCAATCTGACAATCTTCGCCGAAGCCTGCGATGACCTGATCGTTGAAGGCGACAAGGTGTGCGGCGCGGTGACCCGGCTCGGCATCCGCTTTTTGGCCGGTTCTGTGGTGTTGACCGCAGGCACTTTCCTCAACGGCAAGATCCACGTCGGGCTGGAAAATTACACCGGCGGGCGCATGGGCGATCCACCGTCAAACTCGCTGGCCGCCCGGCTCAAGGAACTGAAGCTGCCGCAGGGCCGGCTGAAGACCGGCACGCCGCCGCGCCTGGACGGCAAGACCATCGATTTCTCGGTCATGGAAGAGCAGCATTCGGACAACCCGCTGCCGGTGTTTTCCTTCCTCGGGAACGCCGTGCAGCATCCCAAGCAGTTACCGTGCTGGATCACCGAAACCAACGAAAAGACGCACGACATCATCCGCAGTGGCCTCGACCGGTCGCCGATGTACACCGGCGTCATCGAAGGCGTCGGGCCGCGCTATTGCCCGTCGATCGAGGACAAGATCCATCGCTTCGCCGACAAAAACAGCCACAACGTCTTCCTCGAGCCGGAAGGCCTGACGACGCACGAGATTTATCCGAACGGTGTGTCCACCAGCCTGCCCTTCGACATCCAGCTCGCCTTGGTCCGCTCGATTCGCGGCCTGGAAAACTGTCACATCGTGCGCCCCGGCTATGCCATCGAATACGATTTCTACGATCCGCGCGGCCTCAAGGACACGCTGGAGACGAAAGTGATCAACGGCCTGTTCTTCGCCGGCCAGATCAACGGCACCACCGGCTACGAGGAAGCTGCCGCCCAAGGCCTGTTGGCCGGTATCAACGCGGTGCGTTATGTTAGAGGCGAGGAAGGCTGGTGCCCGAAACGTAACGAGGCCTACCTCGGCGTCCTCGTCGACGACCTGATCACGCGCGGTGTTTCCGACCCCTACCGGATGTTTACCAGCCGCGCCGAGTACCGCCTCAGCCTGCGCGAAGACAACGCTGACCTCCGGCTGACCGAGCAGGGCCGTGCGCTGGGTCTGGTCGATGATGCGCGCTGGGATGTCTTCTGCCGGAAGCGCGACGCGGTCGCGGCCGAGCAGGAGCGCCTGAAGTCCACCTGGGTCAATCCGCAGATCACGCCGGCCGAAGATATCGTGCGCGTCCTCGGCAAGCCCATCGACCACGAGTACAACCTGTTCGAACTGCTGCGCCGCCCCGAGGTTTCCTACGAATCCCTGCTCACCCTGCCGGGGGCCGGCGAGCCGCAAGCCGAACCGCTGGTCGTCGAGCAGCTGGAAATTTCGGCCAAGTACCAGGGCTACATCGACCGCCAGGCCGAGGAGGTGGCGCGGTCGACCTCGTACGAAGGCACGATCCTGCCGGCCGATCTCGACTACGCGGCGGTCGCCGGTCTCTCCAACGAGGTCAGGCAGAAGCTGGCGCAGCACAAGCCGCAGACCATCGGCCAGGCCTCGCGCATCCAGGGCACCACGCCGGCGGCGATTTCATTGCTGCTGATCCACCTCAAGCGTTTCAACCTGTCGCAAGCCGCATGAGCGCGATCAGCCTGCCTGCCGGCCTGGCCGAGCTCGGCTTGCCGTTGCCCGACGAGGCGCAGCAAAAACTGCTCGCCTTCCGTGACCTGCTGCTCAAGTGGAACAAGACCTACAACCTGACCGCGCTGCGCGATCCGCAACAGGCCATCTCGCACCACCTGCTCGATTCGCTGGCGATCCTGCCTTACGTCGGCGCCGGCCCGCTGCTCGATGTCGGCAGCGGCGGCGGCCTGCCCGGCATTCCGCTGGCCATCGCCCGCCCCGATCTGGCGGTGAGCATGGTCGACACCGTGCAAAAGAAAACCACTTTCCTGCAGCAGGCGGTCATCGAACTCGGGCTCAAGAATGTTAGGGTCCACCATGCGCGGGTCGAGGAAATGGTCGGGCGGTTTGCCCGGATCACTGCCCGGGCCTTTGCCGAGCTCGATCTTTTCGTCAGCCTGACCCGGCATCTGCTGGCCCCGGACGGGCGCTGGCTGGCGATGAAGGGCGTGCGGCCGGATGACGAAATCGCCGCACTGCCGGCCGGCATCCTGGTGGACGCGATCATTCCGCTGACGGTGCCGGGGCTGGACGCCGAACGACATTTGATCATTTTGAAAGCCGGGTCATGAAAGTACTCGCCATCACCAACCAGAAAGGCGGCGTCGGCAAGACGACGACGGCGGTCAATCTGGCTGCCTGCCTCGCTGCCGAAGGCCGGCGCGCCCTGCTGATCGACCTCGATCCGCAGGGCAACGCGACGACCGGCGCCGGCATCACCAAGAAAGAAGCACTGCCGACGGTGTACCAGCTGTTGATCGGTGCCGCGACGCTGGCCGAAGTCTGCATCTCGACCGAATTCGGCTTCGACGTGCTGCCCGCCAACCGCGAACTGGCCGGCGCCGAAGTCGAGCTGATCGGGCTCAGCGAGCGCGAGTACCGCCTGAAGAACGCCCTGCAGGCCGGCCATGCCACTTACGACTTCATCCTGATCGACTGCCCGCCGGCGCTCAACATGCTGACGGTCAACGGCCTGGTTGCCGCCGATTCGGTGCTGATCCCGATGCAGTGCGAGTACTACGCGCTGGAAGGGCTTTCAGATCTGGTCGAGACGCTGCGCAAGGTACGCCACCATCTGAATTCCCGGCTCGAGATCGAGGGTCTGCTGCGTACCATGTACAACGCGCAAAGCACCCTGACCCAGCAGGTGTCGAACGAACTGGAAAGCCACTTCGGCAAAAAGGTCTACCAGACCATCGTGCCGCGCAATGTCCGGCTGGCCGAAGCACCCTCCTATGGCAAGCCGGTCATCGCCTTTGACAAAAACTCGAAGGGCGCGCAAGCCTATACGGCGCTCGCCAGGGAAATTCTCGAAAGGGTCGCCCCATGATCAAGATGAAAGGACTCGGCCGCGGCCTCGATGCACTGCTCTCCGGCAGCGACAAGCCGCACGGTGACGAACAGCGCAACCTGCCGGTCGAGCGCTTGCGCCCCGGCAAGTACCAGCCGCGCACCCACATGGACGAAGCTTCGCTCGCCGAACTGGCGGCCTCGATCAAGGTTCAGGGCGTCATGCAGCCGATTCTGGCGCGCGCCATCGACAACACGCCGGGTGCCGAACGGTACGAGATCGTCGCCGGCGAACGCCGGTGGCGCGCCGCCCAGCTGGCTGGCGCCAGCGAGGTGCCGGTCCTGATCCGCAACATTCCGGACGAGCAGGCGCTGGCCATGGCGCTGATCGAAAACATCCAGCGCGAGAACCTCAACCCGCTCGAGGAAGCGCAGGGCCTGCAACGCCTGATCGACGAATTCGGCCTGACTCACCAGCAGGCGGCCGACGCGGTTGGCCGTTCGCGCCCGGCGGCGACCAATTTGCTGCGTTTGTTGCAGTTGACCGCAGCGGTCCGGGAATTGCTGATGACTGGCAAGTTGGACATGGGCCATGCCCGCGCCTTGTTGCCGCTGAATGGCGCGCAGCAGGTCGCGCTGGCCCAGCGCATCGTGCACAAGGGATTGTCGGTTCGCGAGGCCGAGCGGCTGGTCCAGCATCTGCTGAAGCTGCCCAAAAAGGCGCCGGAACAGGCCGTCGACCGCGACCTCCTGCGTTTGCAGGAAGAAATCTCGGATGACCTCGGGGCGAATGTCGCCATTCGCTCCAACAAAAAAGGCGCCGGCAAAGTCACCATCGAGTTCGGCAGCCTTGACCAGCTCGACGGACTGCTTGCGCGCCTGCGCGGGTGATTCGATGAAGCTGCGATCAAGTATTCGCGAAGGCGGGAAAACCCGAATTTTGTGCGCCGCAACAATTGACTCTTGTATAAGACTTCGATACACTCGCCAAGTTTTCGGTTGGGGCTTATGCTGCACCCGCATGTGAGCTGGATACTCAGCCGACAAGCGGCGCTGGCAATAATCCTGGCGGTCGTCGCTTGGGTGTTTGCGAGTAGTAATGCGGCAGTCTCGACTCTGATCGGGGGATCGATCGGCATCATCGCCAACCTGGGGTACGTCCTGCGGGCCATGCGGATGACGACGGGGGATGACCTGCTCAGGCTGTATCGGGCGCAGTCGGCCGGAGAGGGGTTGAAGTTTGCCCTGACCTTCGCCGGATTTGCGCTGGTGTTTTGGGGGTACAAGGAAGTGTCGGCGTTGCCGCTCTTTCTTGGCTACGCATCAACCTTCGTCATCTTCTGGGTGGCACTCTTGAAGCAACGTTGAGCTGACTGGAGAAATCATGAGCGCTGAAGGCGGCCTGACCACAACAGGCTATATCCAACACCACCTGACCAACCTGACCGTCTGTTCGGACGCCGCCAGGGATGCCACTGGGCACTGTCACGGGTTCTGGAGCTTCCACCTCGACACGCTGGTGATCTCCGGGCTTCTCGGCCTGCTCGTCTTCGGCATGATGGCCAAGGTCGCGGGCAGGGCTTCCTCGGGTGTCCCGGGCGGGTTGCAGAACTTCGTCGAAATGGTCGTCGGACTGGTCGACCAGCAAGTCAAGGATACTTTCCACGGCAAGAGCAAGCTGGTCACCCCGCTCGCCATCACGATTTTCGTCTGGGTGTTCGTCATGAACGCCATGGACCTGATTCCGGTCGACTTTCTGCCGCTTCTCGCTGGCGCAGTCGGTATCCCCTATCTGAAGTCGGTGCCGACCACCGACCCCAATCTGACTTTCGCCATGTCGATCACAGTATTTTTGATCACGATATTCACGGGCCTCAAGGTGAAGGGCTTCGGCGGCTTCATGCATGAAGTGTTCGCGGTCCCGTTCGGTCTCAAGCTCGCCCCGGTCAACCTCCTGTTCCGTATCGTTGAGGAAATCGCCAGGCCGATCTCGCTTTCCCTGCGTCTTTTCGGCAACATGTATGCTGGCGAAATGGTCTTCATACTGATCGCCCTGCTCGGCATCTGGCAGCTTCCCCTGGCTTTGCCCTGGGCGCTGTTCCACATCCTGATCATCACCCTGCAAGCCTTCGTGTTCATGATGCTGACTATCGTGTACATGTCGATGGCCTCGGAGTCGCACTAAGCGTTTTGGCAGTTTCCCGTAGTTTTCAGTTTTTAACTTTAATCGCAACAACCTACCCTACTGAGGAGTAAACATGGAACTCGCAACCGTTCTCTCCAACACCGCCATCGCTGTGGCCATCCTGATCGGCGCCGGCGCTCTCGGCACTGCCATCGGCTTCGGTATCCTCGGCGGACGTTTCCTGGAAGGCGCTGCCCGTCAGCCGGAAATGATCCCGACGCTGCAGGTCAAGATGTTCATCGTTGCCGGTCTGCTCGACGCGGTGACCATGATCGGTGTCGGTATCGCCCTGTTCATGCTCTTCGCCAATCCGTTCATCGCTCTGGTCAAGTAAGCAGCCACGCGCCTGTAACCCTATTACCAGGAGGTTAGCGTGAATATCAACGCGACACTGATTGGCCAGGCAATCTGGTTTGCGGTCTTCATCTGGATCACGATGAAGTATGTCTGGCCGCCGCTGCAAAAAGCAATGGCCGACCGTCAAGCCCAGATCGCCGAAGGCCTGGCTGCGGCCGAACGTGGCAAGCACGAGCAGGAGCTCGCTGCCCGACGTTCCGCCGATGCGCTGCGCGAAGCCAAGGAGAAATCTGCGGATCTCGTGGCACAAGCCGAAAAGCGTGCGCAGCAGATCGTCGAAGAAGCCAAGGGCAACGCCAAGGTCGAAGCCGAAAAGGTGGTCGCCGGCGCCAAGGCGGAAATCGACCAGGAGGTCGAGCGCGCCAAGCAGCAACTGCGTGAGCGTGTTGCCGAGTTGGCGGTTGCCGGCGCCGAGAAGATCCTGCGCAAGGAAATCAACGCGTCCGCGCATGCCGACATGCTGGTCGCCCTGAAACAGGATCTGTAAGTAATGGCCGAATCCGTCACTATCGCCCGCCCTTACGCCGAAGCCCTGTTTCAGGCGGCCAAGGAAAGCGGCAATCTGGCCAAGTGGTCCGGGCAGGTTTTGCTGCTCGGCCAGGTGGCCGCCAATCCCGAGGCCCGTGAGGCCATCGGCGATCCCAATGTGGCGGCCGCGCAACTGGTCGACCTGTTCCGGTCTGCCTGCGGTATGGCAATAGATGCGGAGCTGTCGAATTTCATCCAGCTGCTGGCCAAGAACGATCGCCTGGCACTCCTGCCTGAAATCGGCGCCTTGTACGAAAGCTACAAGCAGGCCGAGGAAGGTATCAAGCAGGCAACGATCGTTTCAGCCTTTGCGATTGATGCTTCTCAGGTCAACGCCCTTGTTCCCCAACTCGAGACCGTGTTCAAGTCCAGGCTCGAGGCTTCCGTTTCGGTCGATTCGGAGCTGATTGGCGGTATCAAGGTAATCGTTGGCGACCAGATGCTGGATGCTTCAGTTCGTGGCAAGCTCGACGCCATGGCTACGGCGCTGAACAACTAGGAGAATTTCATGCAGTTGAATCCTTCCGAAATTTCTGAACTGATCAAGACCAAGATCCAGAACCTGCCGGGCGCATCGGAAGTGCGCACGCAGGGCACGGTGGTTTCCGTTACCGACGGTATCTGTCGCGTTCACGGCCTGCAGGATGTCATGCAGGGTGAAATGCTGGAATTCCCCGGCAATACCTTCGGCATGGCACTCAACCTCGAGCGCGACTCCGTCGGCGCCGTGGTGCTTGGTGAATACGAACACATTTCCGAAGGCGACGTGGTCAAGACCACCGGTCGCATTCTAGAAGTTCCTGTCGGCCCCGAACTGCTCGGCCGCGTGGTCAATTCCCTCGGTCAGCCGATCGACGGCAAAGGCCCGATCAACGCCAAGCTGACCGACAAGATCGAAAAGGTCGCCCCGGGCGTGATCTGGCGCAAGTCCGTTTCGCAGCCGGTGCAGACCGGTCTGAAATGTGTCGACGCCATGGTGCCGGTCGGCCGCGGCCAGCGTGAGCTGATCATCGGTGACCGCCAGACCGGCAAGACGGCAGTCGCCGTCGATGCCATCATTAACCAGAAGGGCAAGAACCTCTTCTGCGTCTATGTCGCTGTCGGCCAGAAGGCTTCGACCATCGCCAACGTCGTGCGCAAGCTCGAAGAGCATGGCGCGATGGAATACACCATCGTCGTTGCCGCCTCGGCCTCCGAATCGGCAGCGCTGCAGTACATCGCACCGTACTCCGGGTGCACGATGGGCGAATATTTCCGCGACCGCGGCCAGGATGCACTGATCATTTATGACGATCTGACCAAGCAGGCCTGGGCTTACCGTCAGGTTTCCCTACTGTTGCGCCGCCCGCCCGGTCGCGAAGCCTATCCCGGCGACGTGTTCTATCTCCACTCCCGTCTGCTGGAGCGCGCCGCCCGCGTTTCCGAAGCCTGGGTCGAGAAACTGAGCAATGGCGAAATCAAGGGCAAGACCGGTTCGCTGACCGCGCTGCCGGTGATCGAGACGCAGGCCGGCGACGTTTCTGCATTCGTTCCGACCAATGTGATCTCGATTACCGACGGTCAGATCTTCCTCGAAACCGATCTCTTCAACGCCGGCATACGTCCCGCGATCAACGCCGGTGTTTCGGTGTCCCGCGTTGGCGGCGCCGCGCAGACCAAGCTGATCAAGAAGCTCGGCGGCGGCGTCCGTCTGGCGCTGGCCCAGTACCGCGAACTGGCTGCTTTCGCGCAGTTCGCTTCCGATCTAGACGAAGCGACGCGCAAGCAACTTGAGCGTGGCCGCCTGGTGACCGAGCTGATGAAGCAGCCGCAGTATTCGCCGATGAGCATATCCGAAATGGCCGTCACGCTCTACGCGGCCGACAAGGGCTACTTCGACGATGTCGAAGTCAAGCGCGCTCTGGAATGCGAAAAGGCCATGATCGGTTACCTGAAGGCCAACAGCGCCGACCTCATGAGCAAGATGGAGTCCACTGCCGATCTCGACGGTGAATCCGAGAAGCAACTGGCCGCCGGCATCGCCGCTTTCAAGAGCAGCTGGGCCTGATCTAGGAGAACGCCATGGCTAGCGGCAAGGAAATTCGCAACAAGATCAAGAGCGTCGAAAACACGCGCAAGATCACCAAGGCCATGGAAATGGTGGCCGCATCCAAAATGCGCAAGGCGCAGGACCGGATGCGGGCTGCCCGTCCCTATGGCGAGAAGATCCGGCGCGTTGCAGCCAATCTGTCCCATTCCCTGACCGAGTACAAGCACCCCTTCCTGATTAAGCGGGATCCGGTGCAATCCATCGGTTTCATCCTGGTTACTTCCGACAAGGGGCTTTGTGGCGGTCTCAATTCCAACATCCTGCGTCTCGTCGTCGGTCACATGAAGGAGCTCGACGCTCGGGGCACCAGGCATCAGGCAACCTGTATCGGCAACAAGGGTCTCGGTTTCATGCAGCGCGTGGGCGGCAAGGTCGTCTCCCACGTCACGGGGGTTGGTGACAAGCCACACCTCGAGAAGCTGATCGGGCCGGTCAAGGTCCAGCTCGATGCTTACCTGAAGGGCGAGATCGACGCGCTTTACATCGGTTATACCCGCTTCATCAACACGATGAAGCAGGAGCCGGTTTTCGAGCAGTTGCTCCCGCTTTCCGGCGAGGCTGTCGGCTCCGCCAAGACCAAGTGGGACTATGTCTACGAACCGGATTCCAAGGCCGTCATCGACGATCTGCTGATCCGTTACGTCGAAGCTTTGATTTATCAGGCCGTGGCCGAAAACATGGCCTCCGAGCAATCCGCCCGGATGGTCGCCATGAAGTCTGCTTCCGATAACGCCAAGACCGTTATCGGTGAATTGAAGCTGGTCTATAACAAGACCCGCCAGGCGGCAATTACCAAGGAACTGTCGGAAATCGTCAGCGGCGCCGCCGCTGTCTGATGCAAAAGCGAAGCTTTTAATTTTTGGGGATTTGAATATGAGTCATGGTTCCATCGTTCAGTGCATCGGCGCCGTTGTGGACATCCACTTCCCGCGCGACGCAATGCCGCATATTTACGACGCGCTCAAGCTGGATGCCTCCGAAACCAACGGGATGGCCGAAGAAGGTCTGACCTTCGAGGTCCAGCAGCAATTGGGTGACGGCGTGGTTCGCACCATCGCCATGGGGTCATCCGACGGCCTGCGCCGCGGGATGAAGGTTAACAGTACCGGTGCGGCGATTTCAGTGCCGGTCGGCGAGGGTACGCTGGGTCGCATCATGGATGTGCTTGGCCGGCCGATCGACGAAGCCGGCCCAATCCCCGGCGGCGAGCTTCGCCCGATCCACGCCGCTGCGCCGAAGTTCGACGAGCTGTCCTCCTCGGTCGACCTGCTCGAAACCGGCATCAAGGTTATCGACCTGATCTGCCCGTTCGCCAAGGGCGGCAAGGTCGGTCTGTTCGGTGGCGCCGGCGTCGGCAAGACCGTCAACATGATGGAACTGATCAACAACATCGCCAAGCAGCACGCCGGCTTGTCGGTGTTCGCCGGCGTCGGTGAGCGTACCCGTGAAGGGAACGACTTCTACCACGAGATGAAGGAATCCAACGTTCTCGACAAAGTCGCGATGGTGTTCGGTCAGATGAACGAACCCCCGGGCAACCGTTTGCGTGTCGCGTTGACCGGCCTGACCATGGCCGAGCGATTCCGTGACGACGGCCGCGACATCCTGCTGTTCATCGACAACATCTACCGCTTCACGCTGGCTGGTACCGAAGTGTCCGCCCTGCTGGGTCGTATGCCCTCCGCCGTCGGCTACCAGCCGACGCTGGCCGAAGAAATGGGCCGTCTGCAGGAGCGCATCACGTCGACCAAGGTGGGCTCGATCACCTCCATTCAGGCCGTCTATGTGCCTGCCGATGACCTGACCGACCCGTCCCCGGCCACCACCTTCCTGCACCTCGACTCTACGGTCGTGCTGTCGCGTGACATCGCCTCGCTGGGTATCTACCCGGCCGTCGATCCGCTAGACTCCACGTCCCGCCAGCTCGACCCGCAGGTCGTTGGCGAAGAGCACTATGAAGTCGCCCGCGCCGTCCAGATGACGCTGCAGAAGTACAAGGAATTGCGTGACATCATCGCGATTCTCGGTATGGACGAACTGTCGCCGGAAGACAAGCTGTCCGTGTCCCGCGCCCGCAAGATCCAGCGCTTCCTGTCGCAGCCGTTCCACGTGGCTGAAGTCTTCACCGGTTCTCCCGGCAAGTACGTTTCCCTCAAGGACACGATCAAGGGCTTCAAGGGAATCTGTGCCGGTGAATACGATCACGTGCCGGAACAGGCCTTCTACATGGTCGGCGGCATCGAGGAAGTCATCGAGAAAGCCAAGACCCTGCAGTAATGTTCCCAGCAAAGGATCAAGCCATGGCAATTTCTGTTCATTGTGACGTCGTCAGCGCGGAAGAGTCGATTTTCTCCGGCGCTGTCGAGTTCGGCGTTTTCCCGGGCGAAGCCGGCGAACTGGGCATTCTGCCGCACCATACGCCGCTGCTGACCCGCATCAAGCCGGGCACCATCCGGCTCAAGGTGCAGGGGCAGAGCGATTTCGAACTGGTCTATGTTTCCGGCGGCATGCTTGAGGTTCAGCCGGGCATGATCACGGTGCTCGCCGATACGGCTATCCGCGCTCACGACCTGGATGAAGCCAAGGCCGTGGAAGCCAAGCGGCGTGCCGAAGAGGCGCTTGCCAACCGTCAGGCTGAAATGGACTACGCCGCTGCCGAAGCCGAACTGGCCCAGGCGATCGCTCAACTGCAGGCGATCCAGCGCCTGCGCAAATCGATTCACTGAGTCCGGAACAGTGGAGAGAAAGGGCAGCTTTGGCTGCCCTTTCTATTTTCCGGCATTGAAATTTCGCGTGGCTTACAGCCTGGAAATTCGCTTTTCCAGGCGCGCGGCATCGTCGCGCAACTGATCGACATCACGCCCGAACAGGGTCAGGTCGCGCGCCGAGGTCACAAGCCCTGACTCTTCAGTTGCAAATTCAGCGGCATTCAGGCCCAGCCTCATTGCCGCTGACCGCTGCCAGGCAGCGCCTTCGGCCAGCAGTCGGGAGACACGGTGTGCCGGTATGTCGCCGATGACCCCGGCGAGGTCGGCCTCGTAGTCCCAGCGCAGATTCCTGAAAACAAAAGCCAGGGTCTCGGCGAGACTTGCGGCACCGGTGATCCGGGCTGCGCCAAAGATGCTCGACGGGTCGGAAAGCATTCTGAAAGGCGCGTCGGAGGGCAGTGTGATCGTGACAGCGGGCATTTCGTCCGCTTGGCCTGGCCGGAATGCGCCCGTTTCGTCAACCGTCAGCATCAACTGGACGGGACCGCCTTCGATGTGGACCGTCTGCGCGCTGTATGGCTTGAGCCGTTGACGCGCCCAATCTTCCCGCTCGAGCAGGTGGTTCAGCAACGGGGTGAATACATCAGCCAGCGATGGCATCTTCAGCTCAGATGCCCGATTCCGACGACTGTCCGGATTCTCTTCATTGATGTTTCCAATCAGAACTTGAAACCACGGTGCAGTGCAACGACGCCCAGCGCCATATTGAAATATTCGACCTTTTCAAGCCCGGCCTGCTCCATCATCCGTTTCAGTTCTTCCTGCCCAGGATGAACCCGGATCGATTCGGAAAGGTAGCGATAGCTGTCCGAATCATTGGTGACCAGCTTTCCGACCCGTGGGATGACGTGGAAGGAATAGAAGTCGTAGGCCGGCGCCAAAGGCTTCCAGATTTGCGAGAACTCGAGAACGAGCAGGCGCCCGCCAGGACGCAACACACGATGCATCTCGGCCAGCGCGACATCCTTGTGCGTCATGTTGCGCAGCCCAAAGGCCACGGTGACGCAATCGAACCAGTCGTCGGGAAAGGGCAGCTTTTCGCCGTCGCACTGGGCGGCGGGAACGACATAGCCCTTGTCGAGCAGGCGATCGCGACCGCGCGCCAGCATGGCATTATTGATATCGGTCAGCCATACCTGCCCGTTTTTGCCGACCTTCTTCGCAAAGGCGAGCGCGAGGTCGCCGGTGCCGCCTGCTACATCGAGGACCCGGGAGCCCTCGCGAACGCCGCTACGCTGGATCGTGAATGCTTTCCACAAGCGGTGCATGCCGCCAGACATCAGATCGTTCATCAGGTCGTAACGACTGGCGACCGAATCGAACACGTCGGCAACCCGGCGCGCCTTCTCGCGCTCCTCGACAGTTTCGTAACCGAAGTGGGTGGTGTCGTCTTTCATGACATCAATGGTGTGAGCCGCAACTGCCACCACTCGGCCGCGAGCTGGAGTCGACATCCCGGGAAAGACCCTGGGTTTCGAGCTGCTTCAGGTAGTCCTGCCACAACTCGTCATGATGTTTGCCCAAGTTGTAGAGAAGATCCCAGGAGTAAAGGCCGCTGTCGTGTCCGTCGGAAAAGACGAAGCACAGGGCGTAGTTGCCGATCGGCTCGATACGCTCTATTTCGACATTCCGCTTGCCGGTTTGCAGAACCTCCTGGCCGGGGCCGTGGCCGCGGGCCTCGGCCGAGGGGGTGAAGACGCGCAGGAACTCGAAATCGAGCTCATGGCGCTCCCCGCCTTCATAGAGAAATTCGACGAAGCGGGATTTCTGATGCAACTTGATGTCGGTCGGAATCGGGGTATCCCGTTTGATGCCTGCCATATCAGCCTCCACAGTAAGGGCGCTAGTTTAGCGCACTCGCCGCCACCCGGAGCTAGCTTAAATCAGGGCTTTTCGTAGCTGACCCGGTCGAAATCGACGCCGCGTTGCCTGACGTGCTGCATCCGCAACTGCCAGGTCTGCCCGTCGGCAACGACTTCCAGCAGACCGCTCGCCTTGTAAAGGCCGACCGGAATGACGATCGAACCCTCCTGGCCGATGGCGGGGATCGCTGGCAACAGGAACGCCCGGACATAACGATTCTCGTACCCGGGCGCCGCGGGGGCGTGGCGGACGACTATTGCTTCAGGCATGCCGGGCAAAACCGCGAGCCCGACAACCAGCCCGCCGGAGTTTTCCTGCATCAGCCAGCTGGCCTGGCCGAGCAGGAAGCGCTCACCATCATGCGGACAGACGGCGAGTAATTGGCTGTGGGACATCCGTTGCCCGGCATGGCTGCGACCGAGACGAAAACCGTTTGCCGAGTGGTTGATGACGGTCCATTCATCGAGCGGGAAACTGGTATGCGACTTGATGCTCAACTGTTGCCCGGGCGCGGCACGTTCCCGGAAGGTGAACAGTTCATCGAACTGGTTGCGCGAGTAGGCATCCGCCGAATCCGGTTGGGTGAATTCCTTGCCACCCACGTAAAAATGCATGGCTTCGTATCCGACCGCGACTTTTGCCGTTCCCTCGGAAGCGAAGCGACGGAATCGGCGTGGTGACGCAGTCTGCGTCCAAGGCCCGGAAATGCGTTCGAGCAACCTGATGACATGACCCGAGGTATCTTCGCCGAGACCGAGTTGCGACGGGGTCAGGCGCTGATGCAACTGCGCGAGCATATGGCTCAGCTGCAGGCCGAGGCGGCTGGTGTCCAGTCGGCGGGCATCGTGACCGATGCTGTCTGAGGCGCCGGTTGGGTGAAGGGGCTGATCGTTCATCAGCTCGACGACATACGGCGGCACTTCGTATTCGTCGTCCACATTATGCAGCGACACCAGCGGCGCCCACATGCCGGCCCAGCGGCGGACAAGATTGAGGTCGCGGACGCTGTTGCTGTAGGGGTTGGCGATCTCGATCAGCAACAGGGTGACGTAAGCGGCCGCACAGTGCGTGGCCAGCAGGTCATTCTCCAGCGAATCGTTGACCGGCGTGCAGGTGACGCCCCACTGTTCGGCGGTTTCGTAGTAACCATGAAGATCGTGCCAGATCCCGGCCGGTATCTCGCGCCGTGCGCGAAAGTGTTCGATGATCGTCATTCCGGTGTAGTACAGGCAGCGATGCAGGACAGTCGCTATCAGGGTCGCGTACTGCGGGCTGTCGGCGGCCGGTTCCTGAAGGCGCGCGCACAGCGCATAGGCCTTGCTCATGCGCTGCCATGCTGAAAGCACCTGCTGGAAACACTTCTCCTGTTCATCGGAGAGAACCAGCGGCTTGTTGTGGTAATTCCGCGCCATCTCCTCTTCGACAAAACTCAAGGGAACCCTGGTCTGTTCGAGGAGCGCAAGCAGAATTCCGGGCTCAGGCGGATTTGCGATCAGGGCATCGAGGAATTCGATGAGTTGCTGTTCGGCGAGTGGCGGGTTGGCCAGCGGCAGTTGGGAAAGAAAAAGCGATCCGGCGTTCACGTCGGGAATCGAGAGCGGAGACGATGCCATATTCATGGTATTCAGCCTTGATTGAATTCGGGATAAAGTTGCTTGCGAAGCGCCTGGCGCAGCGTGTCGTCGCTGACGATGGCGCGTGGCCGGGAAAAATCACGTTGCGCATGGCCCCAGATCGGTTCGGGAAAATGGCGATCGTCGCGCCAGCGCGGGATCACGTGCCAATGCAGATGCGGCGTCAGGTTGCCGAGGCTGGCGAGATTGACCTTGTCGGGCGCGAACAGGGCGCGCACGACCTTCTCGACGGCAAAAACCAGATTCATCATGAACTGGCGCTCACCGGGTTCGAGGTCGGTCATCTCGCGTACATGGGCCGTCCAGATGACGCGGCAGAAACCGGGATATTGCGGATCGTCCACGCGCACCACGCGGCAGGTCGGCGATTCCCAGAGGATCGTTCCGCCTGCAGTGGCGCACAGTTCGCAGATCTTGCCGTCCATTCCCGGGTTCCTGATTCGCTAAGGTTGCAAGGATTGCACTTGCATATGAATACTGCAAGCGCTTCCTTGCTCACCGGGAAGGCCGTCGCGG
>Ga0105099_10001294_pt1 | contig 15805 bp, 16 predicted proteins | sample PPLLak3cmMay2015_2_FD_79138 | JGI IMG/M metagenome (GOLD analysis project Ga0105099, IMG submission 79138) | Freshwater sediment microbial communities from Prairie Pothole Lake near Jamestown, North Dakota, USA - PPLs Lake P8 Core (1) Depth... | ecosystem: Environmental > Aquatic > Freshwater >... | reverse complement strand
GCCTCTTGCGCTGAATCTGAATTAACGTTGGTTTAAAATAAGGGCATTGCCTTCCATTGCAGGGTAAGATTGTTTTTGCGAGAAACCATCAAACCAGCAAGAGGGAAGACAATGCTTATCAAGACTGTACTGAATCGTCTCGAACGTTTCAAGTCATTCGTGTTTGGAGCAGTTACATTTCAGGTAATCAACGGCTCCGAAGCACTGGTTGTAGAGATAAAAGCTCGGGCGAATTCAAGGCCTGAATGTCCCGAGTGCGGCAGACGCTGCAAGAAGCGAGATACGCAACCAGCCCGTTATTTTGAATACGTCCCGATCTGGGCATACAAGGTTTTCTTCCACTATTCGCCTCGTCGGGTTGCCTGCCCGGAACACGGCGTCAAGGTCGAGTATCTGCCGTGGGCCTATGGTAAAGAACAAATGACCACCAGCTACAAGGTCTATCTGGCCCGCTGGGCAAGGCGGCTGTCATGGAAAGAGACTGCTGACGTCTTCAAGACCAGTTGGGAGAGCGTTTACCGGGCAGTTCAACATGTGGTCGAATATGGCCTTGCCAACAGGACTCTTGATAACATTACCGAGATCGGGGTTGATGAAATCAAGGTGTTCACAGGACACAAGTACCTGACCATGGTTTACCAGTTGAATGCAGGAACCAGACGGCTACTCTGGTGTGGCATGGAGCGCAAAACCAAAACACTGCTCCGTTTCTTTCATGAATTTGGCAAAGAGCGCAGCTTAAATCTCAAATTCGTTTGTAGCGATATGTGGGTTCCATACCTCAAAGTAATCAGGAAAAAGGCTCCAAATGCCTTGAATATCCTTGATCGCTTTCATATTATGAAGAAGTTCAATGAAGCGATTGACCAGATTCGCCGGGGTGAGGTCAAACTCTTCAAAGCGGAGAAACAGGAAAATGTTCTCCTTAAAGGACGCTGGCTGCTGCTAAAGAGACCAGAGAACCTCAACGAGAAACAGACTACCCGGCTTGGCGAACTGCTGAAGCTGAACATCTCCTCGATCAAGGGATATCTCTTGAGAGAAGACTTTCAGCAGTTCTGGGAATACAAGTATCCGGCTGCGGCAGAAAAATTTCTCGACAACTGGATAACACGAGCTCTTCAGACAAATCTTGAACCGATGCAGAAGGTGGCCAACATGCTCCGGAATCACAAGCCGCTGATCATGAACTGGTTCAAGGCAAAAGGACTGCTTTCCAGCGGAGCGGTAGAGGGCCTAAACCTCAAAGCGAAACTGACTATCAGAAAAGCGTATGGTTTCAAATCTCCTGAATGCTTAAAAGTAGCGCTATATCATACACTTGGAAAACTGCCCGAACCGATGTGTTTGCACATATTTAGCTGACGAACCTGTTTTTTTTCGTCTTCTGTACAAGATCGCCGCAGTCCAGGCCGCTATCGCAATAATGATCAGATATATCTCGACATAGGGGATCTGGAGACGCCATATAATCACCGAAAGCACTGGTGCGCCGATCAGACAGGATAACCAGGCAATCTTGAATTTAGTTGATGCCTCGTGCCATTCGATAGCCATAGAATCAAACCTCCTTCTAAGTTTTTCCACCCCTTGCAGCAGCACGAGTTGCTGCAACACCTGCACTGACAGGACCTCCCGCTTTGGCGGTTGCGATTTGCCGGATGGATGTATAGACCCGTGATGCACCAGAACTGACATTTTGAGCGGAAAGGGATGGAGAACCGGAAATTAGACCTGCGGCCATACCGGGGGCGTGAAATGAAAGGAAGGCAAGCATTGCTGCACCGGCAAACGTATTGACAAAATCAAGTAAACTTGGTTCGGGAGGAAGTGCAAGTAATTTTAGAAAAGGATATGCGACAGCAAGAATAAACGATAAGACCATCAGTTTGACGCCGAATGAAATTATGGCCCCAAACACCTTTTCTGCTATAAATGAAGTCGGTTTCCATATTCCAAAAGGGATGAGTATCAGCCCGAGGGTCGTGATGATACCTAATTCCACATTCACAAGAAAAACTTGAACAGCAATAATTACAAAACAAAGTATGATGGCAAGAAACTCTCCGAAACTAACAATTAGATGGCCTAATGCCGATATAGAATTTGAATTTGTAATTTCAACGACAAGATTTGCACATACTCTAACCCCTTGCTTCATTATTTCAGTTGGATCATTAACAATAGAAGCACCGGAAGAATTTCCCGCTGTATTCCCAACCCAGGTGAAACCGCTTATTACACACTTCACGAGCCATGGAAACGATTGAACTATGAAGATGAAAGCACCAATGAAAATAACCTTCCGAAGGAACTCTTTCAGCGCATTGCCGCTTTCGTCAAATGACCACATCAGCGCATGCCAGGTTATAGTTAGTATGGAAAGGATACCCAACAGACCAAGTGCAGGTTTCAAAAGATTGGTTTGACCAGTTTGACAGACACTAAGAAAAGAATTTAATAAATCGGTAGGTCCGATGTTCATAACGGTTCTCCCCTAATCCTCCCAATATGGTTTTTTGGGCTTTCCTTTTCCTTCCATATACTTATCAGGTGTAAAATCCTTACCCCAGTTCTTCATTTTTTCTCTTGCAGTCACCTCTTCTTTTTCCTTTTCAGATTGGCACCCCTGCGCAAGAAAACTGAGAACAACAACAGTCACAGCCATCATCATTGTTAATATCCTCATAAAGACCTCCCCTATTCCTCCCAATATGGTTTTTTGGGCTTCCCTTTTCCTTCTATATACTTTTCAGGTGTAAAATCTTTACCCCATCGCTGCAATCTCGCCGTTGCCGCTGCCTCTTGTTCGGCCTTTTGGGCCATATACGCCCCTTCGGCCTTTGCAGAAGCGGACATTGTTTGCTGTAACTGAATCAGTTGTTTCGACTGGAGAGCGGCTATCTGTGCAATGGACTGTAAACCGTCCTTAGCCCCTGAGACGGCGTTGGCCTTGACGGAAAGTTTCCGCAGGTCGTTGCTGTCGGAAGTGAACCAATCCTTTGTCTTGCTGATGAGGTCCATAGCATCCCTGTTGGAATTTGCGGTTTCCTGGTTCCATTCAAGGGCTTTCTTGGCGTAGTCTTCACCGGACATATTGCTGAATTTGGAGAACTCAGGATACCTCTCATCGTATTTGCGCTGTAAGGATGAGTAGTCGCTGGCAATGCCCCGGGCTGACTGAATTATTTTCTGCATGTCCTGCATGCCGGTCAGGTCGATCATGTAGTTTAGGTTTTGGAGGTTCTGGGTCTGCGCCGCCAGCTGCTGCAACTGAGTAGAGTACTGTTGCGCCTGGGTCACATATTGTTTGACCATGTTCATGTAGGAAATCATCTGCTGAGAAAACGCACTTGGGTCGAATACAATATCCCCGATACCAAAGACAGCATAAGATGGCGTACTTGCCATGCCGAAGATTACGATGGCCAAAAACAGGGTTTTCCACTTCATGACTTGTGATCTCCTTTCTATCCGGTTGCTAATCGTTGTTTTTCCGGGCCTGAGAACTCTGCAGCGCACTGAAGACCTTTATGCTCGGCCCAGGCTTCGTTGAATCCTTCTTTTCCATGCGCAGCGAGCAGTACTTTGATCATGCGCTGGTCATCTTTGCTGCCAGCGGCGCAATACGCCAGGGCCAGCGGTCCAAGTCCCAGCTCGAAGAGCCTGTTGCCCAGTGGGGATTGGTAGTAATATTGACGCTTCGGCTGCGCCAGGGCCAGTATCCGTATCTGCCGGTCATTAAGACCGAATCGCCGGTAGATTTCCGCCGTGCTTTCCTCCAGGGCCTTATCATTCGGCAGAAAAATCCGGGTGGGACATGATTCAATCAGGGCAGTGGCTATGGGGCTGTTGACGATATCGGAAAGGCTCTGGGTGGCAAAGATGACACTTACGTTGGCCTTGCGCAGGACCTTCAGCCATTCGCGGATCTTTGCGGCGAAGATAGGATTGTCGAAGAATATCCAGGCCTCATCGAGAACCAGCATCGTCGGCTTGCCGTCGAACCTTTTTTCCAAGCGGTGGAAGAGATAGGACAGGACCGCCGGAACCACCGCCGGGGTGTTCATGATGTGTTCCATCTCAAAGCATTGCCATTTACCGTAACTGAGGGAATCTCCAGTTGCATCAATCAGGTGGCCGTGCGGCCCGTCAATGGAGTAGGAATGCAGTGCTTGGCGAAGAAGATTGTTCTGCAGGAGTGCGATAAGCCCTGAGATGGTGCGTTGTTCAACCGGTGCGGTTGAAAGGTTGCTCAGGCCAACCCAGACTTCCTGTTTGACGGTCGGGGTTATTTCGATGTTTTCCCTTATGAGAAGATCCAGAACCCATTCAGAGGCCCAGCTCTTTTCAAGCTCGTCATCTACCCGGGCAAGAGGCTGGAAGGAAAGGCCAGCTATGTCTTCGCCCAGGTTGTAGAAATCCCCCCCTACCCCTGCGGTTACAGCCCTTGCGCTGCCCCCTTTATCGAAGATGTAAACCTGGGCGTCTTGGTAGCGAAGAAACTGGGCTTCAAGGATTGCCAGCAGAACCGATTTACCGGAGCCGGTGGGGCCAACGACCATTGCATGCCCAACGTCTCCAACATGGAAAGATAACCTGAACGGAGTGCTTCCGGAAGTTACGGCATTGAGAAGCACCGGGGCGTCCAGGTGTTGGTTTTTTTCAGGTCCTGCCCACACCGCTGAAACCGGCAGAAGGTGTGTCAGATTCATCGTGTTGAGGATCGGCCGGCGCACGTTCGCCCGGCAGTGTCCGGGAATCGTTCCAAGCCAAGCCTCTACCGCGTTCATACTTTCGGTGATGGTGGTGAAGCCAAGGGAGTTGATGACCTTTTCTACCGCTCGTGCCTTGGTATCAAGGAGATCCTGATCTTTGTCCCAGACAATTACAGTGGCGGTAAAATACCCAAAGGAAACCTCATCGTCGGACAGTTCCTGCAGTGCCTCATCCGCATCGTAGGCCTTGTTTTCAGCATCGGAATCAACCATGACGCTCTCGGAGCCGGATACCATCTCTTTGACGAGGGTGACGATCCCCTTCCGCTTGGAAAACCATTTCCGTTTATAGCGGGTCAGTTCCTTGATGGCCTCTTCCTTGTCCATCGGGATAAAGCGGGTCATCCAGCGGTATTCGACGGCCAGCCGGTTCAGGGTGTCAAGTATCCCTGGGATACTTGTTCCCGGGAACCCAAGCACGGAAATAGCCTTGAAGGCGGTACTTCCAAGGCGGGGTTCCAGGCCGCCGATCAATGGCGTATCGGCAAGAATAGCGTCAAGGTACATGGGTATTTCAGGAACTTTAACAGGATGGCGGTTGAATGAAATTGTGCCGTGGAGATAAGTAAGAGTTTCATCGTCGGACAGCGGCCGTATCTCGGGGATAACGCCTTGCAGAAGGTCCAGGAGCCTCCCGGCTTCGACGCAAAAAAGGTTTAACTGGGCCTTGTAATCTACGGCAACCTTGCTGCTGTGTTCGATAAAGTAAGAAGCTATCCTGTTGGAGACGTCCGAAGGAGGCAGGTACACCAGGTTGAGGTAATAAGAGCTTTCGAAATGGTCATTATCTTCGAAACTGGATCGCCTTTCCTCGTCGATCAGAAGACTGAGCAGATCAGGGAATTCGGCACGAGGATAGACACGTGACAGCTCACGCTGCGCTTCCGCGAAGAACGCCCATCCGGAACCGAGACGCTTGAAGACGTTGTTGAACCTGGACGAAACTGAAACCAGCTCAGTTTCCGTGGCGCTATCAAGGTCCGGTCCACGAAATCTCAGGGTCTTCTGGAAACTGCCGTCCTTGTTGAGAATGACGCCCGGAGCAACAAGGGCCGCCCAGGGAAGCAGGTCAGACAGGCGGTCGGGGTTTTTGCGGTACTCTCTGATTCGATACATGAGTGAACCTCACACACCGTAGTGGTTCTTCTGCTTTATATGTCTCCTGAAGCAGCCGAAGAACTGGGGATCTTTTTTGGTAGCCATCACGGCCAGCACATGCAGAACAATACCGACGGGAATTGACCAATAGGAATGCAGGCCAAGACCGAAAGCGGCAACGAAGGTGCCGTTCAGAATGGCGATATCACGCGGGACACCAGCCAGCATGATCTGCTGGGTGAGACTTCGATGGATGGGAATATCGAAACCGTCTGAAGCCATACCTACCCCCTTCCGTCTTCAGAATCCAGCACCACCGCCGAAGCCGAAAAAGCCGATTCCGAAACTGGTTGCCGTGAAGGCTATAGACAGTCCGAAGGCAATTTGGAGAATTTTTCTAAAGCCCCCTCCCCCTTCGCCGAAAGCCAGCGCAAGGCCGGAAGCTGCAATTGCAATAGCACCAAGAGCCTTCGCCACAGGACCGGTAATTGAGTTTAGAATCTGGTTCAACGGGGTTTCCCAGGGCATGCCTGAACCGGAGGCCAGCGCGTTAGATGCTGCAAACAGGATGACAACAACCACAGCCAGTTTTACTGATCGCTTATGCATTAGAGACCTCCCATGTTTTTTACCGGTCTTTTATATAGAATCTTTTCATTTATTGCTACAAATTTAATGTTTGGGTATGTGGATGGGCGGCTAAGCCTCCCGACTCATCACCAAAACACCGGCCGCCTTTGAGGGGTTATTCCACAAGTGGTTTTCCTTCTTGTTAAGTCTTTTTATTTCTATATCTTGTTAGGGTATCTGACAGATACCTATTCAGGGGTTTCAGGTATCTGGTGGATACTTGACGGGAATTTTCAGGTATCTGACAGATACCTGTTTTTAGCTCTTGCCCGAAATGTGGAAAACTTATGAGACCTGCACATTGGCCCTGGAAAGCAGTGCTGCCAATTGCTCTCTAAGTTCCTTATCCCTAATTTCACCAAGGTTGATTTGTGAAACACCGCTGCTGCTGTTGTTGATCTGGACATTGAGGACCAGTTTCTCAATATGAACAACCTGCAAACCTTCGGCATTCCCGGTGAGTTTGAAGTTCTTTATCTCTGCCCTTGCTGCATCGATAGTCGAAGGAAGATAATCCCACGTCGCAACAGCAGCCGGACGGCCGGAATCATCGGTGAATTCCACTTTTTCCCTGAGACGATAGACGTTGTTTTTCCCGACCCTTTCCTTCGTTATGTAGCCGTTTTCTTCCAGTATTTTCAGACAACGTTTAACCTGGATGGCGCTTATTCCAGATTTTCCGCTTATTGTCTCGATTGAGGGAAAAGACAGGCCAGTGTTGAAGTTGGTAAAGCTCTTGATGACGAGGTAGACGGTGACAGCGTACGGCCCTATTCTGGCAATATCACCGTTATCGATCATGGCCTTGAAGACGTGAAACCAGGTTGTTTCCGCCTTATAGAGTTCGTCCTGTCTTGGTGTGGCGGCAGTATTTCTGGAGATGCATTTCTTACGCACAATTCCGCCTTTTAATTGCGTTGGAAGGGTTAAAATGCTAAAATTAGCACACTTTTAACATTATATTGTTTTATATACGAATAATGTTGTGCATGTCAAGTACTATTTTGTGTCTCTTGAGGCCTTCGGATGATCGATAATGAATGAACGCTTAAAGCTTCTCAGGCAGAACCTAAATCTGAGTCAACGTGAAATCGCTGACGCCCTAGAAATATCGCCAAGGTCATGGCAGCAATATGAGAATGGGGCAAGCATTCCCGGGGGAAAGGTTCTTGAATCTTTGCTGGTAAAGCTCCGTGTAAATATCAATTGGCTGCTTTCCGGTTCGGGACAGATGTATTTCGCGGAAGGTATTGTTGATTACGACAGGGAGTTGCTGATTCAGGCCATTACAACTTTAGAAAGTTGTCTGGTGAAGAAGGGTATTGAGCTTGATCCAGCCAAGAGGGGAAAGGTTGCAGTGAAGCTTTTTGAAAACCTAAAGAGGTCCGGGGTTTCGGCGGAAAATTTAGAGATGGTTGAGAGGGAAGCATTGGAGTTGTTGGAGTTGGTTTAGGGCGTATTGGTGGCAGTTTGATAGGCTTATTTGTTAGTATTTAGAAAACAAACGAGAGGTGAAAATGCAAGATAAAGGGGTTCTGTCACGATTTATGAAAGCTCAAGAGAGCCTGGTCGTTCAACATTCTGATTTTTCTCTCTCTGCTATTTTTGAAATGGTCAACTCAGAGTCTATTAATATAGAACCGCACTATCAGAGAAGAGAGCGGTGGATGTCTAATAAACAGTCGGCACTTATAGAATCTTTCCTATTAAATGTTCCAGTTCCACCCGTCTACCTATCAGAAGATGATTATGGGACATACAGTGTGATAGATGGGAAACAAAGACTTACCTCCATAAGGGAGTTTCTTTCTGGAAGGTTGAAGTTAAAAGACCTGAAAGAATTCCCTGAACTAAATGGTTTTACATTCCAGGAATTACCAAGCCAACTTAAAAATGCACTCACAGTAAGACCATATATTCGAGTAATAACATTGCTAAAGCAATCCGATCCAGAGCTCAAATTTGAAGTTTTTTTACGTCTCAATACCGGTGGTGAAAAATTAAAAGCTCAGGAAGTTCGTAATGTCGCCTTCTCAGGGCCACTTAATGACTTATTGTACGAATTAGCTGATGATGATTTTTTGAAACAAAAAATGAAAATTACCAGTGAAAAATCAACATATTACAAAAATATGGATGACCTCGAACATGTACTGAGATTTTTCACAATTGCCGACAGTTGGCAAGAAATGGGTAAGATTTTAGCTGTTGAAATGGACAGATTTATGTCTGAAAACAGGAATCCTAATGACATAGCCGGGATGAGACAGACATTCACAAACTCTATCAGGGCCGTCGAGGCGATTTGGGGCAATATGGCATTCAATAAACCTCTAAATAATGGTTGGCGCGACCAATTTATATCACCGCTTTACGATGCTCAAATGGTTGCCGTGAGCATGCTTAGCAATAATCAAATAAACGCATTGGCGGCAAACAGCCAAGCGGTTTTAAATGAAACAACAATCCTCTTTAGGGAAAATCAAGAATTTGTAAAATCGGTTTCACAATCAACAAACAACGCCTCCAGCGTTAGAAAAAGGGTTGGTGATCTGCATACCCTTCTCCTGAACATTTCAAGGAGATAAATATGCCACCGTCAAAAGAAACTTTTATCGAGAGAATTAAATCTCTCGATAAATCGTTAAAAATAGAATCCGTAAAGGATAGACCACTATCAGAACGCGAACACAACGAAGTTGCCAGGCTACTAAGGAATGGGCTTGCTGTCGTCGGATTTGCAACTTTGGAAGATTTCATGAAAAAGAAATCTTCCGAAATCATGATTGAAATCGGTAATTCAGCGGTGCAATTCACAGCACTGCCAGAGAAACTAAGGTACGCTTCCACATTTGAAGCAATTTCTGCACTTAATTATCAAATGAGTTATCTCCCAAAAGAGGACAAAATCTTATATATTCAAGAACATTCCCTGAAAATATCATCTACGGCAACTAGTAATTTTGAACTTACACCCCATGCCTTCTATCATGATCAAGCGAACATTAAGGACGAAACAATTAAAAAAATGCTCAAATGTTTCGGGATAGAAAATCCTTGGGGGCAAATGTCAATGCTGTCGTCTAGGCTCGGACTTACAGCATTGCCTCTTGAGGTATCTTTCCAAAATGCATCAAAAAGAAGGCATAAAGCTGCTCATGTTTCCAATGCAGACACTCCCCAAACCGACATTCAACAATATGTTGCTGAGGCAATTGCCATTGCATTGACCTTTGATTGCCTTTCATCCAAAGCTCTTGCACTAATTAAACTTAATGACTGTCAATTTTTATCTGGAACAAAAGTTTTATCTGCTTCTGATATTAAATTTAGAACAATAAAAAAAATTGATGGAAAATGGAAAGAGTACACGGAGGGTAATAGTCGAGCCTACCGAATCAATAATAATATTGGCTTATTACTTCCAGATGCCCATTCGCGCGCAAGCCTCAACAATGAAACGTTAGTCGTATTTGATGAATACAATAAGGTTAATGATTGGCACTGCTATTAAACCTAGCCCAGATAATCGACCTGACAATATACACATTGGGCGCTTCTCAAATACCTCGGTGGAATTCGAAAGGGTGCGTCGTCGCCGGTTATAGCAATCCATCACAAAGATAGATACTCTGCTAGCGCCCAGATCTATCCGCTTGGGGACCCATACAGGGACAAAACTGGGCACAAATCCTCAATAGACCGGTTTTACTGAAAAAGTTAGAGCGACTGCCTTAACAGCATAGCCGCATGGAACTAACTTGCAGCACGCTACGATTTGCAATAACTGCTTTTCGAGGGTATGGTATTGAAATTTTACCAGACAGTAGTGTATTGAGGTAATAATGTCATTCATGAATGGTGATGTAATCCGACATAATTCTCTGGGTATTGGGTTGGTGAAAGGTGTTAGGCCCGACGGTAAACTTGAGGTGTATTTCAAGCGAAAGGGATTGGTACTGATTGGGAAAGATTATTCAAACTTATTACAACTGATTGACCCTGGCCTAAAGGGACTGGAAATCGCGGAAAAACCCGACAAAGCACTGTACCTGGAAGACCTCTCAACCTCCTTCAGATACTTTGGCGATATGTGCGGGCGCAGTGACCCGGTGCAGGCCCGGCAGTGGTACCTGAGAGGGCTGGAAATTGCAGAAGTGCTAGTCGCCCTGGAACCCGGCAATACACAAAATCTGACCTACCTCTCCTTTTGCTTCGACAAAATGGGTGAAATGGATAGACACAGTGACCCTGTGCAGGCCCGGTTCTGGTACCTGAGGGGGCTGGAGATCAGAGAAAAGCTAATCGCTTTGGAACCCGGCAATACGAACCTGTACCTAATCTCGATCTCCTTCATAAACATTGGCAACCTATACGAACACCTTGACCTGGTTCAGGCCCGGCAGTGGCACCTAAAGGGACTGGAAATTGCGGAAGAGCTCGTCGCTCTGGAGCCCGACAACACCGTATACATGCGCAACCTCTCCAACTCCTACAGCCATATGGGCTACATGGACATACACAGTGACCCAGTGCAGGCCCGGCAGTGGTTCCTGAAGGAGCTGGAAATTGCGGAAGAGCTCGTCGCTCTGGAGCCCGACAACACACGATACCTAAGTGACCTCGCTCCCTCCTTCAACCAGATGGGCAACATGGACAGGCTTCGTGACCCGGAGCAGGCCCGGCAGTGGTACCTGAAGGGACTGGAAATTGCGGAAAAGCTCGTCGCCCTGGAACCCGGCAACTCAAAATACCTTAGCTTCCTCTCCGTCTCCTTCAATAATATGGGTGAAGTGGACATACACCATGACCCGGTGCAGGCCCGACACTGGTACCTGAGGGGGCTGGAGATCAGAGAATTGATTATCGCCCTGGAGCCATTCAACACACTGTACCGGCACAACCTCTCCACCTCCTTCAGCAAAATGGGCAACATGGACAGACATAGTAACCCGGTGCAGGCCCGGCAGTGGTATCTGAGAGGGCTGGAAATTGCGGAAGAGCTGGTCGCCCTGGCACCCGGAAACACACAATACCTCTACGGCCTCTATACTTCCTTCAATAATATGGGTGAAATGGACAGACACCGTGACCCGGTGCAGGCCCGGCAGTGGTTCCTGAAGGGGCTGGAAATTACGGAAAAGCTCGTCGCCATGGACCCCGACAACACACTGTACCTGCGCGACTTATCCACATTCTTCATCGATATGGGCAGAATGGACAAACACAGTGACCCGATGCAGGCCCGGCTATGGTACTTGAGGGCACTAGAAATTGCCGAAAAGCTCATCGCCCTGGATCCCGGCAACACAGAATACCTACGACACCTCTCCATCTCCTTCAGCGATATTGGCAGCTTGTACGAAAGCAGTGACCCGGTGCAGGCCCGGCAGTGGTTCCTGAAGGGGCTGGAAATTACGGAAAATCTCATTGCCCTGGACCCCGACCACGTACAATATCTGCACGACCTATACATCACATTTTACAATATGAGTAAAATTTCCGACCCTAATCAGGCTAGGAGTCTGTCGGACTTAACGTTTTAAGCCTGGCAACTCCCCGATAGCTCTAATTGTTTAACCAGCTGTATTTATTCACGAAACGGTCTGTTTTAACTTGCTTTTTTCGGTTTTTCCTGTATATTTATCCAGTAATATCAACTGGTTAGATATCGGAGGTGGCAATGAAATCCAAGTTTGTCGAGGTTGACCGGAAAACACCATATCTGCTCCCACCATCGTTACAGGACTGGTTGCCTGAAGGACATCTTGCCCGGTTTGTGGTCGAGATTGTGGAACAACTCGATCTGCGCTCTTTACGAGATTCATATGCCGGCAAAGGTTCCAAGCCGTACCACCCCGAGATGCTGGTTGCGCTTTTGTTTTATGGTTATTCCACCGGAGTCTTTTCCAGTCGTAAACTGGAACGCAATACCTACGACTCGGTAGCATTCCGTTATATTGCAGCAAATACGCATCCGGACCATGACACTATTGCCGTCTTTCGTCGCCGGTTTCTGCCGCAGCTTGGAAAATTGTTTGCCCAGATACTCATGATCGCCCAGCAGATGAAGGTGTTGAAGCTAGGTCAAGTCAGCCTTGATGGCAGCAAAATCAAAGCGAATGCCTCCAAGCACAAAGCCTTGAGCTATGGGCATGCCTGCAAGCTTGAAACGCAGATTAAGGCCGAGGTTGACGAGCTACTCAAGAAGGCTGAAGCTGCCGACCATGCCGATGTGCCAGACGGTATGAGCATCCCTAAAGAACTTGAACGCCGGGAAGAGCGGCTTAATGCAATCGCCGCTGCCAAGGCCGAGATCGAGAAACGTGCCGCCGAACGCCATGCCCGCGAACAGGCTGACTATGAGAAAAAGGTAGCTGAACGGGCCAAGAAAGAACAGGAAACCGGCAAAAAAACCAAGGGTAAACAACCCAAGCCGCCGGAACCCGGTCCGACTTCCAAAGACCAGGTCAACCTGACCGAAGCAGAGTCCCGGATCATGCCGGTCTCCGGCGGTGGTTTCGAGCAGGCCTACAATGCCCAGGCTGGTGTCGATACAAAAACAAAGCTCATCGTTTCTGCCCATATCACCCAGCAGTCGAATGACAAGCAGGAACTGGTTCCGACCCTTGAAAATCTTGCCGTACTGCCGAAAGAGCTTGGCACCGCCACAGAACTGATTGCCGACAGTGGCTACTTCAGCGAAACCAACGTCAAGGCTTGCGAGGACGAGGAGATTATCCCGTACATCGCCGTGGATCGACAACAGCACAACCAGCCATTATGGGACCGATTCACAGAACCTCCACCACTGCCTGACGATGCTGACTCCGTAACCAGAATGAAACATCGTCTGAAGACAAAAGCAGGCAGGGCAGTCTACTCACAGCGAAAGGTTACATCAGAGCCGGTCTTTGGAATCATCAAGGCGGTCATGGGCTTTCGAAGCTTCATGCTGCGTGGTTTCGAAGCAGTAAAAGGCGAATGGAACCTTGTCTGCATGGCCTTTAACATTAAAAGGCTGCATGTATTGACCAGATAAGTTAAAAAAGAGCAAACACAGCATGGAAATGATAAAACCACAGCAGATTCACCAGATAATGTGGACCCTATGGATGAGATTTTAAGTTAACCAACCAAATCGGGGCTGGCTGACTTACCGTACTCCACAAGAGCGAGGTCAAGTCCGACAGACTCCTAGGCAGTGGAATTTGAAGGGGCTGCAGATCAGGGAAAAGCTCATCGCGCTGGACCCCAACAACACTCTGTAGGTACGATAACGATTTCTTGATTTTGAGGTCCTAAGTATTTTCTGTCCAGATTTACCCTGATGAGCAGGGGCTCACCGCTAAGTCGTTATTCGGTCGCGCGATCGAAGAACGGGGCCGATGACAAGACAGATCAAAGAAAGTAATAACTCATGGGAGATTTCAATGGGATCTAGCGTTTGGTGGTGTAATCAAGGTGAAAACTGGGAATTGGAAAGAGCCAACAAAGTAGTATCCAGCAGTTCAAAAACTACTCGCCTGACTTTTCGTGAAACAGTTGGTCAAGTAAAGAAAGGTGACATTTGTGTTCACTACAAGAATATGCATTTAGTTGCTCTGAGTCAAGCCGAAGAAGATGGGAGGTCCTGCTATGTCCCATTCTCTGATTACGGAGAAGGATGGATGTTTTCAACGAACTACTATGATTTGAAAACACCCATACATCGGAACTTAGTCAATACTGAAATATCAAAGCTGGCATTAATAAATGGTCCCATTATCAAAAACGGTCGAGTACGGTTTGCCTATTTTATCCCATTTTCAGCGGAAGGCTTGCGGATAATCAAAAGTTTTTCGTCAGAGCCTTGGCCAAAATGGGCTGAGTTATAAAGAATAAGCTCATATTTAGCCAAGGTATTAACAGCTATAAATGCTATTAACGGAGATTTTGATGAGATATGTTGTTATTTTAGTTATTTGTTTGTCATTTTCGCAAGTTGCCATTGCGGCAGATAAAACTTCTAAGAGCAAAAAACAAAAAGAAATTACGATTGTTTCTAAGTTACCTACTCAACCAAGTGAAACTCCAATAACAACAAAAATAGAAAAACCAATTCCTGAACCTTGGAAGCCAGTCGCATTTGATGATAGAGTTGAGCGTTTGTCTGAAGGGTACAAGGGATTAAACCCCATTGAATTTCATAAAATGTTTAAGGAAAAAACCTCTGGACTAAAAAAAGGGGAATATGAAACAACAGAAGAGTATAACAAACGTACTGCCAACAAAAACAATTTACTTGCGCCTATAAGTACCAATGAACTTTATGCGTTCCAAATTAGAGGTATTACATTTCAATATAACGCCGATACTCAAATTTATAACGTAATATGGTATTCAGCTCAAGAATCAGATAAGAATTCAGTAACATGTTTTGTAGAAACTATTTACAGAAAGGAAGATTCTTATATTGGTAGTAATGCATTTGGAGCTACTCTTAATATTAATAAAACTGAGGGTCTAAAGTTTTCATTGTCACTCTCAAAAAAAAGCTCATTTGTAAAAGAAATGTTTGATCCACCAGCTGGAATATTAGGCCAGAAATACAGGGGCAACTTTACAATACCATTAGATAAAGCACGTCAGTTGAAAGATAAAACAGTAGGGGTTTTGTACGTAGGTAACGTCACCGATGTTAAACTAATAAAGGGAAAAGGTATTTATAGCGAACCAACTTACGACCATCCAACTAAAATAGAAATTGAAGAAGATGCGGTGCCATTTGATGTTAAAAAAATAGTTTACTATGTTGTCCAGACCGGAGAAATCCTATATCAGAAGTCTTTCTAAAAAAGTGGATGATTGAGGAGCTGATAAGTAATCATTTTTTTAAATGAAGACAATTCCAACATGGCTTACGACCCGCCCTAAACCCGGCGGGTCAAAGCCAAACCCGTTACAGTGATAGGCTTTCATACCAGTGCCCAGAATCATCCGCGCTGGGGAGCCTGATGCAGGCTCGATCTTTCTGCACTAAGAGGCACCAACTGAAAGACTATTTTCGGATACTCTTATTTACGCCGCCTCAAGAGGCTTTATCCGCTCTTCGATTTTCTGCCCTACCCTGCGTTTTGCAAGCCTCAGCTCGTAATCTGCCTGAAGGCCAGTCCAGATCTCCGGCGATACGCCGAAAAACCTACCCAACCTCAAAGCTGTATCGGCAGTAATCGACCTTCTGCCATGGATTATTTCACTGATTCGTCCAGGCGGAACGTCAATCTCCCGGGCCAGGCGGTTGATGCTCAGGCCATGGG
>Ga0105099_10001292_pt1 | contig 15829 bp, 13 predicted proteins | sample PPLLak3cmMay2015_2_FD_79138 | JGI IMG/M metagenome (GOLD analysis project Ga0105099, IMG submission 79138) | Freshwater sediment microbial communities from Prairie Pothole Lake near Jamestown, North Dakota, USA - PPLs Lake P8 Core (1) Depth... | ecosystem: Environmental > Aquatic > Freshwater >... | reverse complement strand
TTCCGTCTGCGGCGACAAACCAGTCATTCAGCATCATACCTTCAGTAGAGCTTCTCTGCGAATCTCTTGTGGTCACTGTGTCTGTCTGAGTGCCAACTCCGTCAGGAGAACCTGTCGTAGTCTCTGCCAATGGAGCCCCTTCTGTATTGGAGTTTGATTTGTACCCTACTCCTGCCCAGGAGAGCTGCAATTTGTATTTCGCTCCTCCGACATCGAGAACAAAACCGCCGTAAGGCCTCTGTGTATTCCTCGTGAATGTGCCTGCTGCATTGTCCCTGTCGACTGTTTCAGCAATCTTACCACCTATGCCGAACAAATCAAGCTGGAATGGTGTCTCTGCACCCCGTGCATTCCCTATTCCAAGGTTCAAAGTGCCAAATCCTGTATCCCTAAGCTTGCTCAGGTGATTAGCGTCGACAGTCTGGTCCATCATGACACGGCCGCTGTATTCTCCGCCGACACTTCCAAGCTTGAACCTGACTTTTCCAGTCTGGTCCTTGATATACTGAAGAAGATCAGCATCAAGCTGGCCTGAAGCAGAATCTATTGCAGTCGCTGAAGCAGTCCTGATAGGCGCATTAGCGTCATCTGTAGAAGCATCATCAGCAATATTCTGCGGCAATGCCTGGCATTTCTGCATCTGCTGAGCCAGATTATCCTTTGAAGTCGCGACTGACTGAGTCACGACGGATACATAATCCTCATTCGCGATAGCTGCATCTGTACCTTGCCGGGCATCTTTTATATTCCTTTCAAGCTCTGAAGGCTCGCAGGCATATACCTTAAGCCTGTCGTCGAGCTTCGACCTTGCTGCATTGACTTTCGTCACAACATCCGGTGCGATAACCACTCCGGCTGCAGTGCATCCTTCTTTATACTGTTCAAAAGCAGAATCTGATGCAGACAATATAAGACTGCCCCTCTGCTGTCCAAGAGCGATAGCATTGTAAGCAGGCGAAGTTATCTCTTCTACAGAAACATCGATCATCGCGCCTGTGCAGTTCTTCTTGGCAATCTCTTTAGCTATATCCGCTTTTGCCTTGTCGACTGCCTTCTTCGCCCAGTCCCTGCTGCCTGCTTCATCATAAAGCTGCTGTACAGCGGAATCGGAAGAAGCGTTAAGCGCATTAATATCCTCCCTTGTAGCGACGGGTGCTGAAACAACACCTGTGACAACATCACCGACTTTCTTCTTGAAATATGCCTGAGCAAGATTACCCAGCTTCCTCTTCTCAGCAGTCAATTCTGAGACTGCAAGAGCAGAATTCGCTGTCGACCTGCAATACTTATCATATGGCCTGATTCCTGTTGATATAGACTCCTCGACGGCAGACAATGTCGGCTGCTGTGCGATGCTATCTTCAAGAGACTTGAAACCTTTGACACGAGCTTCTGGCCCGCAGACATAATCAGAGACCACAGTCTTTGCATTAGTCTTCGCGTGCGCGATGTTCGTCTTACTGGCAGGGCTGAGCCTTCCAGCGCAATCGCTTTCAAGAGCAGCAACTCCTGATTCATATGAAGACAGTATTGTGTCAGCATCATACTTTGCATTTATCTGAACAGTCCTTGCGTCAGCAAGAGTGTTCAATGAGCTGTTGACGCTAGCATCAGCGCATGGGTCAACAGGTATCGGCTCTGGAGCGATGTCCAGAGGCATTTCTGCTCCGGCATTTATTACCCTGGCAGAAGCCTTTTTCTTCTTGCCTTTAGCGACCTTAGCAGGAGCTTTAGGAGCTGCAGCTTCGACTGAACCCCCACCAGCACCGCTGACAGGCTGATATTCAGAACTTACATTATGCACTGCCTGAGCACGGACAGGCCTTACCTGTTCGCCGACTGAAGCATATGAAGCAGAATAATCCATAGGAACTTCCATACCTCTTGACGCTTTGATGCCTGCTTTCAATGCAGACTTAGGAAGCGTAAAGACATTAGGGACTGCGATGTTCATATCATAATTATGGCTCTTGAGTTCTGCGCGTATAGCAGCGACTATCTTCTGCTGCTCTGCAGGGGTCGACCCTCTGAACTTCTTAGGTACCCACTTCGCTATGACCTGATCCAAATTACCGGCTGAACCACGGGCATCTACAACAAGATCAGCATCCCTTGAGAGAAGGTATAGATTCGTGATCTCGAGATTTGGCAATTCTGACATCACTTTCTTTGCATTTGCGGTTTCAGATTCGGTGAGGCCTACGAAGCTGTCGCCAGGGTTTGTGGCCCTATACTGAGGACTAGATTCATGCTTTTCAGCATAGACTCTGAGCGCTTTTATGGTATCATCGTTTCCTTTTGCAAGGGCGTCTCCTCCAGAAAAGAGGGATAAACCAACTGCACCAATAGCCGCTGCACGCTTTGCAACGGATTTTATGCTCTCAAAAGTGTTTTGGGAGCTATTTAAAACTTTATTTTCCAAATCTGAACTTTTTCTCATGTTATTCAGCCTCTCAAGTGATTATAAACTAGTTATGGCTAGCCAATACTCTCAAAAACACCATTTTTAGCTTGCGCCACCCCACATGAAACTTTTAACCACTTAGTAGTACTCATATTTAAATGTTTCTAGTTTTAGTTATTGAGTCGTAGTGAATTTAGTGATTTTTTTGTTTTTGACACAACAAAGGCGTCTAACCCTGTTTTTGCCAACAACGCTCTGGAAAATAAATTACAAAAAATTTAAAATAAAAAAGTGCAGATGATGCTGCGGATCAAACCAAAAATTAAACTGAAGATATAATCTGCACAAACACAAACATTCTCAACCAACCCGCAAAAGATTAGTCAGTTTAACCTTAAAAATGAAATCCCTTGAAAATTTGCAACAACCGCTTTTGGAGCACCAAGTTCCGGGCATTTGTCAAAATGTAAAAGCACACACAACTGCAAAAAGAGACCCATCAGAAACAGACTCGCACACATAACAGATGCACAAAAGCAACACACCCTGTTACATTCAATGAACGTATGGATGGAATCACATGAATCACATCAACACGATGCGATCTTGATCAATCAAGGATCACTCAATCTTAATCACTCTGACGAATCTCTCTATTTTTCCAATAATAGCAATATAGACGAGAAAAGATAAATAAGTTACTCATGGAACATATGCCAGGAACCGTTCCAAACGTCCAAATACTACTTATTTAAGTTCCATATTGTTCCATAAATCTTTTTTCGGCAAAAGACGGCAAAATAACAACTTTCAGAAGACAGAGACAAGAAAGGTACAATCATAGCCTAAAACAATATGAGAAAAACTAAAAAATAAATAAAAAATTAATAGATGATTATATCGTCGCCTGCAACCTGCGGAGGAGCATATCTCTCTTCAGGTCTTGCCTGAGTCAAGTTACCCTGACCGCCTGGCACGTAAGAGTTCCTTCTTATCGCACCGTGCTGATAGTTCTTCTTGCTGTTACCTGTCCTGTGAGGCCTTTGCGGCACCACGACGGACGGCCTGACAGGAACGACTACTGCGCTATCTGTGTCAGCGTCACTGTCGCAATCGCAACTTTTCTGTTCTGGGCACAGTGGTAAAGGTATGCAAGGTGAACCCATGCTAGAACCATCGTATACGACGGACGAACCAGCGCTCGAACCATCATATGGAGCTGCACAAAGTCCATTCGCCCTGAACTTGCCGAGCCAGGCTTCTCCTTCCTTGACCCTGCTTTCGAGCGCACCTACATCCATCGAACCTACGACGGAAGCGTCCGCACAGCTGAGAGGAAGGCACTTTCCGATAAGCTCTTCATGTCTCTTTATATTAGCATCCTGACTCTCTACGACTGCCTGAATTCCACAGTACTGATCTTTCAGGGACTGTTTCATTCCCGTAGTTATGTAAGTACGGGCGGCAGCTTCAGTCTCGACGGCTTTTTCGCACCCAGCCATACGAGAACCAACATACTCTTTCGCTTTCAATCCACCATACACGCCAGCAGCTCCGATAGCTACTCCGCCAAGGACTAAAGCGAGCTTCTTCCAGCCAGAGTATCTCTTCTCAGGCCTCTTGTCCGCACCACTGGTCTTTGGTGGCGTGGTCCCTGAACCAGAACCCGAGTCTGTCGACGGCTTAACATAGTCTGTCGCAGGCTTTGGTTCATCAGCAACAGGCGCCACAGGGGCGACAGCAGGTGAAGGAGCAGGAACTTTTTCATCCGCTTCACTTATAAGCTCAGCAATATCCCCATCAATCTTCTTCAACCTTCCATCTGGATCGGCCGGACTTCCGGCAGGGTTACTTCCAGCAGGATTATTACTTCCATTTGTCATATTCTGACCTCCTAAATCATGATTCTTTCTATCTTGTTCTTGCACCTCTTGTGGAGCATAATCTTTAGTCGATAGTTCTTCGACGGTAATATCCGCTAAACTTACCTCAATAGGCTCAGCTACTGGCCCGGCACTGACTGGTCCAGAAAGCAGTTCAACATCTACCGGGACCACAGCATCAGGAATAGCTACTGCAATATCAGATAAATTATATCTCTTAAGCAGCTCTTCTGCGACCCGCCCAACAACATCCCACTTATCTGAAACAGAACAATAAGAGACAATATCTTCAATATATAATCTTCTGTTGACTTCATCATCGATGCTCCTGCTCAGTTCAAGTACCTTCCTAGTCATAGGTACAGCATCACCTATCTCTACATCACCTATTCCGACCAGAAGCTTTGACGTCAAGAGAGGAGTCTCATCCTCTGCAAGAATGTGGCAACCTTCAAACAGCATCTCCTTACCGCCTTTTTCATATCTTCTTGCGCAGAACCTCAAGAACTCGCTGAAACGCTCTGAACTCATCTGGTCAAGGAATAGCGTCGGGAGATCTTCGCATAACAACTCAATAAGTCCATTCTCAGATAATCTCACAGAATCATCGTCACTAATCGCTTCCATCACTTCAAGATATCTCGCCTTCTCATCATCTGATGAGACAGAACCCAGACTGTCTTCCAGCAGCTCTTTCAAGCGAGCGCCTTCTTCAGGGTACATCATCTCTAGCTTAGCATAGGATGCACTAAAAAAGCTTGGTGCAGGCGGTGGTGTAGCCACTGAAACTTTCATCTCAAGGTCACCCGGAACAGCTTTAGCTCCGGCAACAACAGCATCTTCAGAATCTTTCCTTCTCTTAGATGGTCCCTTATCTGCAGGAATGTCGCTCTCATCCCATCCTGCTTCATAAGGCCTGCTCACTTCAACAACACCGTTTACCTCAGTGACGACATCTATTGATGAATAGTCAACTTCTACAGATTCCGGGCCGTCAGCTACAGGCGTGATAGGAACAGCAGCGCCATCGACAGCTGTGGCTTCTGCAGATTTAACAGCGTCCACCTTGCATTCCCATTCAGCAGAATATAATGGTAAAGGCACGGGTCCTGGTGGAGCAAAATGTGTGAATCGACCAGGGCCATTTTTCTGAACAGTTTCTGAATAGCTAGGAAGCGCTATTGCACTATGTGAAGTCTGATGTGGTGGTGGAATTTCTACTGTTGGATTAACTCCTCCGATTTCCTCATATTGAGCAGGTTTACACCTCGGTGATACATTGGCAAGTATATCATCTACCTCAGCCATACTGAAATTTTTTCTTGGAGACGGTTTTTCTGTCCTGATATCATCTAATATCATATCCTGTATATTTGCAGGAGGTATCGCTTCAGCCCTGGCCTGAGCCAATATCTGCGTATCTTTTGACTCTTCTACCAGATAACTGAAAAGCTCTGATTTTGAACATACCTTCAGGTTATGCAGGAAAGAATTCTCCCTGGCTGAAATCTCATTCAATGCATTATAGACATTAGCCCTGTCCTCCTCATTATCCGGCTTGCAGACAGTGACTTTCGTAACACCTTGGAATGTATTCTCTACTGCAGATATGAAAGCAGCTATATTCGGAGAGTCTATCGTGGTCATTGACTCATCAAAAACATAATTATCTACTATTATCTTATCAAATCTTTTCCGCTCACCGACAAAAGCGACCATCTTCTTCTCTATGTCTGGTGAAAAACGCACCTGCGCATGATCTTCAGAAAGGGTTATGTGCTTACCTAAGTCGACACCAATGTACAGGACATCATAACCCGGTAAAAGGCTGTATCTTTCTACCTTTTTTGCGAACTCTTCTTCAGGGTCATCTGATGCAAAACCATGCACCAAAGCTTTCAGCCCAGAGAGTTTCATCTCTTTAGTAGGCCTGCCCAACACGGCGTTTTTGGGACTAACAGAAGCAGCAGCAGTAGCATTAACAGCATTATCTGACTGTATTCGTTGCTCTAATGACTTCTTTATTTCTCCATTGGCCATTTTGGTGCTCTTATCTCCTTTTAAACCCAGTTATAACTATTAAACTACATAAATCACCTGAAAATCTTTTTTATGCAGTAAAAATATTTTAAACACGTCAAAATTACTGCAAAAGAGCTTATACGCTCCTTACGGAGTACTCAACACTTTCTTTTACCGGAAGCAATAGCATATATAAACATTTCTATTTTTAGCATTTAGTAGTAGTTACAAATCAGTATTTTTAACGTTCACTGTCATCGCTCACGTTTTCAAAGTTATGATATTCTTCTTCCCCTGCGGCTCCTTGTATATCACTCCCCTCTCTTCAAGCTCTGAAAGGAGCCTTGATAGCCGGGCCTTCGAGAAATCAGTCGCGACACGGAGAGTGGACTGTGAGCATGAGCCATTCTTCATTTTAAGTACGTTAAGTATTATACGCTCATCCTCCTTCAGGTAACGCCCTGCATCGACAGTGCCTGCACTTTCTGAATCATAAGCATTGATGAAACAATCCACAGGTCTTGCTTTCTCATCAGCTATGCATTTCAAAGGAGACGCAAAGACGGTACCATAATAATCATCGCCCTTGAAAGCTACGTCGGAAGACCCGTATTTCACAGCTATCTTAGGCGATTCTTTTGCTGACTGTCCCTGTTTCATCTTTATCCTACTAAAAAGGAAGAAGATCGACAATGCCAGTGCGACAAGAAGGAATGCGCAAATCAGGAATATGATAAGATAGTAAGAAGTGCTCTCATCTATGCGCCTGACCTCTACACTTATGCTTCCTGCCTGATCATCTGCAACGACATCACAGCAAAGCTCTGACAGGAGGATGATTACAAAAAAAGATAGAGCATACCCTTTGAAATTCACAGGACCACCAATAAACAGGTGCAGGCAGCAGATATAATAATATTTTGAAACTCCAGAGTAGATAAAAGTATTTAAATAAAGAGACGACAAAACATACCAAAACACAATGGAAAAAGAGGCCAAAGACAAGATAGTACGTATATTACCCATAATATCATACCTCTTTGCAGTCTATCTTCTCGCAAGAGCAACTGACGAAAGCATCCTTCTCGTGATGCTAGGCCTTTCCCCAGCACTCATAAATCTCGTCGTACTGCAATTATATGATCCTAACAAGGAAGAGAACCACCTGATAGCATTCTTGACACCCCTCATCCTTACAGCGATATTCCTGATAGTCTGGAAATTCGCCATAAGCGATGCAGTCACTAGGATGGAAGGTCCTGTCGTCGCATTCATAAACGTAGTCATAGGCTATTTCATGACACTGATATTCATAAAGATAGAGAAAAAAAATGCAGATGAAGAAGAGGACATTGAAATGCCCGTCAGGGTAATCCCTGTACAGGAAGCACCTGCAAGGGAAGACACTGACGAACTCAAGGCAAAGATAAGGGAATATGCGCATGCACTGAAGTCATCTGCAGCTACAAAAGAGGCAGAGACACAGTACCTACGCGGAACTTTAGCAGACTACCAGGCAAGGCTTGACCACGACGACAAAGAGCTCGAGAAGCTGAAACGCGAACTCAACAACTACACAGTCACGTTAGATATGACGTCCAAGAACTCTGAGATAAGCGAACAAAGGATACGGACACTAAAAGAGCTCATTTCGAGATATGAGAAGAAAGCAAAGAATGATGGAAGAGAGATAAACAGGCTGAGGGAGATGATATCTGATTATTCCCATGCTCTCCAGACATCACGAAAAGAGATCCACACACACCTCAGGAGCATAGAAGACAAATGCAAGGCAATAAATTTTGTCATAGGACGCGTCTACTCTGATAAGAAAGGTGGAAGCGCAGATGTCCGTGAGAAATTACAAATACCAAGAGAGCTATACAACAATTTCACAGAGCTCCTGAATGCGAAAACAGATGCACAGAATGTCAAACTCAACAAGACGCTCTCAAAGATACTGATAAAACTTGAACAGCTGGAGATGACCGAAGCAGACATCCTTCCCCTTAAAAAAGGAAGGATAGAGATAATGCGCGATGCAGAAGACACAGTACTCGATGTACTCGCAAAGAATGATAAGGATCCCATATTTGATTATCATTCTGAAGCTAAAGCAGTCTGCCAGAATCTATTGACCGCGATCTGAACAACCAGAATTCTATAAAAAAGTTAAAAATAACCGAAAGGTTTTTATATTGTTGACATTATTTACGACCTAGTATACATATTTCCACAATAAAAGAGGCAAAGAGTATGACAGAGGCGAGCTTGGAGAGCATATTGTCTAAACTTGATGACAATGAACAAGAGTTTCTAAAAGACCTGATAATGCGCGATGCACTCACAGGAGTCAAGAACCGACGATTCTTCGATGCTGATACTAAGACAGAGATACTAAAAGCTGATGCGATAGGCTATGACATAAGCCTCCTCATGATAGACATCGACAACTTCAAGAGCTACAATGACAAATATGGGCATCTTGAAGGGGATAAGATACTAAGAAAGGTCGCACAGACAATCCAGGATACATTACGACAGTACGACTCTACATCAAGGTATGGCGGAGAGGAATTCGCAGCCTTGCTCCCGAAGACAACAATAGAAGAAGCATATTCAATAGCAGAAAGAGTCAGGATGAATGTCCATGCAATGACCGGTGTTTCGATAAGCATCGGCATCAGCAACTATCAAGAGACATCCGGCGACCTCGACAGCTTCATAAACAACAGCGACGAAGCCCTGATGCAGTCAAAAAAAGATGGCAAGAACAGGACGACAATATACAAACCAACAGAGTACACCCGACCAGCAAGTTATACTGCGGGCAGGATAGAACGCAGGGGCGTACCAAAAACCAGCATCATTTCTCAGGAAGCCCAAGTATAGTTCGATATCCTTTTGTAGATCATATCTAAATAGTGTACAATAAAATGTTTTAAATACTAGATTATTAAAATGGATTTCTTGGGTGGTAATATGAAAGAGATTGAAGAAAATCTGGGTTACAGAAGATTCTTGAAACCGGCAATAATCGTGCTTGTGTGCGCAATCATACTTTTCAGCAGCGCATACACGATCAAAGCAGGACAACGGGGAGTGCTCCTCACATTCGGCAAAGCAGACACTGTCGCGAAAGATGAAGGGCTGCATTTCAAGTTCCCATTCGTACAGAAGATAGTCAAGATGGATGTCAGGACACAGAAATACGAGGCAGATCTTTCAGCAGCCTCAAAGGACCTACAGGACGTCAAAACGATGATAGCGATAAATTTCAGGATAATATCTGATAAGGTGCCTGAGATCTATACGACACTGGGTCCCGACTACATAGACAATGTCATCTATCCTCTTGAGCAGGAGACAAATAAAGAGATAACTGCACAGTACAGCGCAGAAGAGCTCATAACAAACAGGAACGAAGTTAAAGAGCAGATGAAAGCGAAACTGGTAGATAAGCTCAAGAAGAGGAACATAATAGTGGAAGAGATATCAATAATAAACTTTGAGTTCAGCCCTGCATTCACGCAGGCTATTGAAGCAAAAGTCACTGCAGAGCAGCTCAAGCTCAAGGCAGAGAAGGACCTCGAGAGGATAAAGATAGAGAAAGAGCAGAAGATAACTCAGGCCCAGGCAGAAGCAGAATCATTGAAGCTTCAGAAGATGGAGATCACTAAAGAGCTCGTCGACCTAAGAAGGATAGAGATGATGCAGAAGGCCATAGAGAAATGGGACGGCAGGATGCCACAGGCAACGTCTGGGATGCCATTCATCGACGTGACACCTAAACCTGAAGTCCAACAGTCGGCGTACGAATAAGAACTGAAATGATTTCTTAATTTTTTTTATCTTCTTTATTTTTTAAAAAAGAAAAGAGTAGAATAAAAGCCTCTCCCGAGATTTGAACTCGGGACCTCGTGCTTACCAAGCACGCGCTATAGCGACTAAGCCAGAGAGGCAATTAGCAGAAAACGGATTTTTGATTGGTATTTAAAGGTTTTGTATGTTTTACAAAGAATCCAAGAGTATAAAATAAAAGAAAAAAATGAAATTCAAATCCTGTAGACCGTGACCTCGAAATTCACTTCAGAATCCTTTTTCCCTTCTTCATTCGGCCTATAGATGTCTTCAGGGAAGTCATCATGATCATATATCCTTGGACGCTCCTCTTCCTGTCTACGCTTCCTTTCTTCTTCCTGGTTTTTCCAGTCGATGATGGCTGGATCTATGTAATGCGATTCATCTACTTCCTTATTCTGCCAAGAAACTCTCATTTCAAGATCATCTCTCAACTTAACCACCTCTAGCGAAATTATTACGGGATTGTAACTGCATAGTGGTAACTATTATATTTAAATCTTTCTATTTTGAACTACCTGTCCAGAAATCAGGTCAATAAGCAGACATCTTAGGCAGCTTAATCGTGACTTTTGTGCCTTTTCCCAGCTCTGATTCTATGCCCACCGTGCCTTTATGCAGCTCAACAATGCCTTTCACTATCGCAAGCCCTAGCCCTATCCCTCCTTTGGTCCTAGTCATATAATCATCTGCCTGGTAGAACTTGTCAAATAGCTTAGGGATCTTATCCTTCTCAACACCTTTTCCAGTATCCGAGACCGAAAACTCCCAACTGTCTTCAGACATGCTCGAAGATACAGTGACCTTGCCCCCTTCAGGAGTGAACTTCAATGAGTTATTCAATAGGTTGACAAAGACCTGCTTCAACTTATTCATGTCAGCAACAACCATAAATCCTTTAGGTACATCTATGACAACAGCAATCTTTGACTTCTTTGCCATGTTGATGTAAAGCTCATCTTTGACAAGATCGTGCAGGTCGAACTCGGAAAGGTCGAGTTTTGCCTTACTTGACTCAAGCCTTGAAAGGTCGAGAAGATCAGTTATGAGACCATTAAGCCGGTCTACTTCCCCGTTCACCACACCGAGCGCACTTTTCTGCTTTTCCTTAAGATCCCCAAGCTTTCCGTTCCTCAATAATCCGACATAAAGCTTCATCGAGGTCAATGGGGTCTTCAGCTCGTGCGAAACCGTGGAGATGAACTCATCTTTAAGTTTAGATACCTCTTTCTCGTGCGCGTACCTGAGCTCAGATCTCCTCAGTTGGCTCTTCAGCGTCGCTTTATCAACGAGCTTGAGATAGATGACCTGCGTGAATATCATTATAGAAATGAAAGGGAATGGCTGAGCAGCAACAACCAATGAACGGTTGGTCCCATCATAAAGCACTATGTTGAAAAGGTTGATGACCGGAGTCACAGAGTATATCATGAATGCCGCAACAATATTAGGCATATACTTCACCTTGTAACCCTGATTCGCCACAAGGTAGCCAGCATAATACATAAGCACAATTATATCCGCGACATATATGCTCGTCTCTGTCCAGAAATCGTCAAAATCTCCACCCCTTAAGTCTATAATAGAAAGCAGGACCAAAGAGAATACGAAACTTGTCAAGAGGAGCATGACAAACCTTTTTGCCATGAATTCCTTCCCGCTGATCCCTTTTTGCATGAGCACAGGATAAACAAAAGCATTCCCCACGAGGAACAGCGCGAATATCTCGAAGAAATTGTCAAGGGTGCTCAGGGTCCAGAAATTTGCAGGAGAGTCGATGAAGACGAAATTTGCAAGGAAATACACTGAGAAGAGCTTATCTATGACCAGTGCTGAGAAAGCGATTATCAGGAATCTCAACTCTTTCTTCCTGTTACGGGTCCACTCTGAGATGATCATGTAATCGACAATCGTGAAGAAGATAAGCTCTATAGCTGACTTCAGGAGTTCTCCTTCTGTAGTCCCGAGAAAGTTGAAGAACCCATGTAGCAGATGCACAAAACTCATGACAGAAGATTCCTCACAGCAGCCAATAACTGCTCTGGCTCAAACGGCTTAGTAAGATAAGCATCTGTGCCCACCATCACCCCTTTATTTTTATCGACCTGCTGAGTCAGCGCAGTCACCATGAGTATCTTCATATTATTGAGAGAATGGTCCTGGCGGACCGTGAAGCAGATATCATAACCGCCCCTGTTAGGGAGCATGAGGTCAAGCACGACAAGGTCTGGCTTGAGCTTCCTGATCATATCCAATCCAGAATCGCCATCATTCGCGACAGAGACCTCATAATCATCACCAAGGATCATCTTCTGAGCATTAGCTATATTCAATTCATCCTCGATTATGAGTACTCTCTTTTTGGCCTTTACCACGATTAAACACCCCCGGGCAAAGCGGATTACACCGAGGTATTTAAAATTTGCCTTACCTTTTTAATGCCAAAATCGAAAAATAGATTTAAAAAGAGAGGATATTTTAAATGGTCCATGAAGAGAAAAACAGAGAAAAAGAGCCCGGGAATAATCAAGAGGGTATTCCTCCACTACATATTCCTCTGGCCATCCATAAGATTCTATTACTCGATGTGGGCAGGATACAGGAACAAAAAGAAGGCCAAAAAGGAGAAAGTCATAGTACTAAAATAACCAAGAAGGTGATACGATGGGAATAGTATTGACAGAAGAAGAGAAACAACTTGTAAAAGACGGAAAATTGAACCCTGTAGAGATAATGGAACACAGGAAACTCCACCCCGTCAGGTCGATAGATGTGAACGAAGTCGACAAGATAAAGCAGGAGATACGCGATGCGAATGTGCTCTACAAGCAGTCAATCGACCTCAACAAGCAGCTATATGTCCAGCTGCAGGAGAACAGGAAAAAGAAAGAAGAGTGCAGGAACAGGATAGCAGAACTTCGACAGAAGAAGAAACAGCTATTAGGCCTTGAATGATTTTTTTATAATTTACTCAATAAGGCATCGATTGTCTTATTGATCTTACCTTTTTTTACCACAAGTTCATCTATAGGTATATTCAACTTGTTAAGATGCATCTCTGTATCGCAAGCATACTGCGCAGTTAGATAATCCGAGAATCTGCAATCTCTCTTGAGATGTATGCCTCTGTTCAGACGAGCTGAGTCTACATGTGCACCATCAGGCAAGTAGATGACTTCAGAATGATCCCGTACATCAGATTTTCTTATGGCTAACCTGTTACCACCGAGATTCATCGAACCCCACGACATCCTCTGCGCGTCAATCCAATAAGTTACGCAATCATCTCCCACAAGAAGGAATCCGTAGTTCAGTATAAGTTCGTGAGTTAGTGTCGTCTTGCCGCAGCCAGTATTGCCGAAAAGCAAGATGCCCTTGTCCCTTTTAGGACAATAAATCCCGTTTCCATAGAGTGCGATATATTCTGATCTCATCTTATCGCTACACCTTCTTGATATAATATGAATTTTTAGAAAGCTTTGCAGAACCTTCAAGCGTCTTCAAGACCTCATCGAGCTTGATGTCACCAGATATTTCCAATGATGAATTCTTACCTTCCTTTTTCAGATGCACACTTATACCTTCACGATTATCTCTCCTACCATAACTTCTGATACGGTTTGCAACAGAGTAGATGACCCGCCTATCGACTTTGCTATTGAAGTCTATGAGATACATATTCCTGTTCCTTAGTTCATATTCGATCTTTGTTACAGAATCAAGCACTTTTGATGCCACATACTCATGGAATCTCTGCTCTGAGATCGAATGCTCATACATGCTTGAAACGCCAGAATACCTATCAGTCAATGCTCTTCCCAAAATCTTCAAGTAAGTCTTCTTCTCTTCTCTGTGCATCAAAGCAGGAGGATAACCTCGCTGCTCAAGGCACAGGTTCTGGATGAGCCTTGCAGAACGGCCGTTGCCATCCTCATAAGGGTGTATCATGACAAGCCTAAGATGCGCTTCAGTGGCACGGAGCACAGGATGACCATCCCAACTGTCAAGAATATCTACAAGATCTTTTACTTTGTATATCACCTCTTCAGAAGGAGGAGGCGCAAAACCGGCAAACAACACCTGTACCGTCCTAAAATTGCTATACGGCTGACCTTCAGGCTCAACCATGTGCCCTAATGCTGAAAGAGTCCCCAGGCTTATGCCATTTCGCTTAAGATAATCACTTGCCATCCCTATGTTCTTCATAGCATCAATCCTACGGATACGGGTAATCTTAGTATCACCCGGACGACCAGGAAATTCAATACTGACAGAATGCTTTGATGCTTCAGCCCTTACCGCACTAAATACGTGCGACTTCATCCTGCATGAATAATCAGGATGTGTGTTTATCCTTGAGATAATCGCATCTATGGCTTCTATGGTCCTTTTATACATAGCAACAAAAAAAATGCTAAATCAGATGTTATAAATCTTTCTTTTTATAACTACTGATAAGAAGTTAAGAAGATAGAAACAAATCAAAAACCCCGCCGCAAGCGAAAGGGGTATGAAAATCAACAATCAAAACTACTCCCTAAAGTGTCAGAAATCGGTACGATCTCTGAGCATCGTCAAAAATCTAAAGATTTTTTTAGAGGTAAAGTATGTTGTGAGTCACCAATAACTTAACTGCAACGACGGAGTTTTGGTGTTACGACCAAATATTGAACTCACAACAACACCATCCTTCCGCTTGAAAGCCAAGGTATTCATCGGTAACAATAAGAAAAAGAAAAAAAATGCGGTAGGAGGATTCAGGAACCAAAGGGTACGCCCATTTGATAGGCAAAATGCGGCATAAAGCTGTACGAGTCGATGTAAACTCGTGCTATGAGCCCGCAGGCGAATAGCACTCTTTTTCCCAGTTTTTAAAAAAAACTGGGGCTGCGAGGATTTGAACCCCGGCCAGGCGGCCCCGAACCGCCGATCATAGTTGCTCCAATGCAACCCAGCAAACTGCAGGTTTGCGCTGGCCAAGCTAGACTACAGCCCCTTTGATAAATGCATTTCACCGATGACCACCGGGAGTCGGTTAAATGCATTTTTGAAGGCTCAATAATCCCGGACGAACTTGCGAGTCGGGATTATTTTTGCCGATTGTGCAAAGTCACGCTACACCTTGCTTAAGGACGACATCCTCACTTCGTTCGGATTCGTCCGAAGCGCGACTTCGGGAAAATGATTACCCATCTTTCAGTAATTCATGTAGATCTGATTTTTCCATAGGACAGCTGTTGATATCTATCTCGCCATCAGCAGTTATGGATATGCCTCTGCATCCTTGAGGGCATTTTTCGTTGCATATGCACTCTATCTCTGATACGTGTTGAAAGTAATTGTCATGGAATCTTTCTGCATGTACTCTTGTCCAGTCTTCTGTGGCTTCTCTCCAGTCGACTTCACGTTTCTCTCTCTGGCTCATGTAATACTTGTGTTCATCTATCTCTTTGAACTGCAACGCTATATATGACACGACTACTTGTGGCATTTATTGTTCACCTTTGCATATTCTTTAAAGCATGGACCCTGCGGGAATCGCAAGCGTGCAAAGTCACGCTGCACCTTAATCAAGGACGACATCCTCACTCTGTTCGGAGTCGTCCGGACTTCGGCAGTGTCTTTGCTGATGGACCCTGCGGGAATCGCACCCGCGGCC
>Ga0105099_10001291_pt1 | contig 15833 bp, 13 predicted proteins | sample PPLLak3cmMay2015_2_FD_79138 | JGI IMG/M metagenome (GOLD analysis project Ga0105099, IMG submission 79138) | Freshwater sediment microbial communities from Prairie Pothole Lake near Jamestown, North Dakota, USA - PPLs Lake P8 Core (1) Depth... | ecosystem: Environmental > Aquatic > Freshwater >... | reverse complement strand
ACAATTTGAACTTTTACTAAATTTGGCATCCAATAATTTTAATCAGTTAGAAAGGCAGTTATCATCCCGCATTAGAACAAAACAACAAGAAGGTACTTTGGGCAACAGCCCGTGAAGACCTGAAACCGTATTTTTTCATTGATGTATCAGTCGTCACATTCCGTATAAGGCGGATAGAATGTTGCCTTGTCCAGTTTTGCCCGTGTTGCTTCAGATGTTTGAAGAGCATTCTTGACCGTCACGGCATCCATATATTTTGGCAGGCGAGGTCCCGCGGTGCTTTCATTCAATTCACCGGAAAAGGTCACGCTTTCGCCAGGTTTAATCTCAGTCGGGTTTGTCACGGTCCCGCCGAACGGCGAATCAGGATCTATATAGGCAATAGACTGCGACATATAGTCTTCTTGATGACAGTACTGATGCGTCCTTTCTCTGAAGGTAACAAGATATTGAATTGTATTCGGTTCTATGGTCGCATACAGGTTAGGTTTAGTCTTAAAGTACCAACGGGTTTGCCCTCCCACCTTTTTTACCCACACAGTCTCTATCTCCAGACCCCACGATGGATTGCCATCGGAATCTTTACGGAATGGCCGGGGGATCTCCACTGTTTTGGTTGTTCCGCCAATCCTGATGCTCATTTGATGCATTCCTTCAAAATCAGGAAGCTCCGCACGGGCATAACCCGTATGTCCGGCTTTGAGAACTTCAATGACTCCAACTGTCTGAACCTTGTCTTCTTTCCTAAATCCTTCGACCGTCGCATATACACTGAAATTTTTCAAATCGTTGTTGCCGGTATTCTGAATAGGAACTTGCCAGAAATGACGGCCTTCCAAATCTGTAACAATCTCTAATTGACCCGATTCCGTAGTAGTAGTGATGGGGGTTATATTATCCTTTGCCACCGGGACATTTTGCAGGGGCGATTTATTAGAAACAGAAGCAGCACAAAGAGTCCCTACCATAACTGTTACTAACAGTAAAATAATGCACATGCCAATTGCTGCAATCTTACTTTTTTGGCGATTCATCATTCACTCCTTATAAAAAATTTATGATAAAATAGATTTAAACTAACATATATAATCTGTTCCTGTAATAAGAAGTCGCTTTTTCGTGGGTGAAATATAAAGAATTTATCATCTTATGTCAAAATTAATCACGAATAAATGTTGGAAATCCTGCCTATTAAATACATTACCCAAATCATCAGTTGTTCAGGAAATTCTGAAAGTCTGTTATTTATTTGCAGGAAAAAATCTGAGTTTCTACATTTTAAAAAAGCTATGTGCAGCGGTTGGGATGAAATAGCGAAAACGTCAATATGCCTGCCATAGAACAAAGTTAGCAGCAGCATCATCGATTAGTGACTTGCACATCTAAACTATAATTTTATCTAATGTTAGACGTATACAAATTAATCAGTAATGTCAGAACCACCATGAATTCCTTATGCGGATTTGTGAGATCAAATCCCAGTTTATACATCCAGGTGCAGGCATAAGGGCGGTTGTGCTCCGGAGTCTTCAGTCTTTATTCCTGTTAAGAAGATTTGCAAGGGCCGCAAAGGGTTTATGGGTGACCTTCTCACCCTTGTCTTCAGAAGCCCTGATGCCCTCCCCTTCCAGATGATCCAGGAATCTCCTGTGCTCATTGTCATGGCAGTATATGCACAGATTCTCCCAGTTGCTCCCGTCGGCTGGGTTATTGTCATGATTGTGATCCTTATGATGGACCGTCAGCATGTGGACATTTTTATTGGTAAACTCACGGCCGCAGCGTGCGCATATCCACGGGTGTATCCTCAGGGACTGCTCACGGTATCCTTTAAGCTGCTCCTCCTGCGTCTTTCGCACCCGCGCCACAACCTGCGCTATATCCTCCCTGGCAACCTTTCGGTCGACTGATCTGCCTGAACTAGTTTCTTTCAATGTTGTTGTCCTCCATAAAAACGGTCTTGAAACAAAAGCGATCCCGGCTGGAGGGGGCTATCACGTCCTTATCCCCAGTTCCCTGATCATCTCATCCATAAACCGGACAATAAACTGAGCCTGCTCCGGTTCAGGATAACCACTGCATGAACATCTCATGTCCTTCAATGTGCGTATAAATAATTCGGCCTTTATCAGACCTGCCCCCAGTTCTACCGCAAAGATATAGGGTTTACAGCCGGCATGGCCCGATTGAGTTTTATTAAGATGCTCTTCAGGCACCCTGATCCAGAATATCCTGTCCAAACCCGATACAGTCCCATTTTCCCTGAGAAAAAGGGATAGCCTTGCCATATCCGTGCCGTTTATTTCATCAATGAGATAGTACTTCATCAGGGTTTTCCTTTATCCGCCTTTCAATCTTCAATCCATCAAAAAAGGCGTCAACTATGGAATAAAGCCACAGGGCAACAAAGACGGCCACCATGATCCACAAGCCGGTGAGACCGCTGTTTAATGATCTGATTTCAATCAGATCATTAAGGGCATAAATATCCCTTCCTTTCATCTCCTCTAGGATTAAAAAGGCCAGTTTTACTGTAATCATGATAAAGACTATAAATACAAGGCCCATAATTATAAGGCCTTTCATGAGCCTTTTATTCAGCACCTGTCCCAGACCCGGAACAATCAGGGCTGAACACAAAGGAGACAGAATGTACTTTTTCATCCCCGCAATCCCCTTTCCGGCAGTGCATTCAACTCAAGCCTGCACCTGAGAATATAGCAAAATCCTTCATAATATCAACAGAGATCATCCGGGATTACAAAAGAACGATAGCATTTTTTCATATTGCTATTTTGCCGGTTCTGTTCTAATTTCTTATAATTAAGAATGACTTACTGGCACTGATTAATAAAATGAGTGAAAACAATAAAAACATAATAATGGAGAATCCGTTCCCCAAATCCGCGACCTTATCGGACAGGGTAAAAAAATTGCTGGAGACGGTGTCTTATGAAGACACCCTGGCGGTTCTCATAAACGCCGATCCTGATTCCATGGCCAGCGCCATGGCATTAAAGAGGCTCTTCTGGAGAAGGATTAAAAAGACATATATTTATCATATAAATGTTGTAAACAGGGCCGATAATCTTGCCATGATAAATCTTCTCAAGGTAGATCAGAGGAATATAAGAAAGCTCGACAGTTCAAGGATAACCAAGTGGGCAATTGTTGATTCCCAGCCGCATCACAGTGAACAGTTCAGAAGATTCAAATTTGATATTATCGTTGACCATCATCCGGTAAATGCCGGCTCCACAGGCAAATTTGTAGATATAAGAGACGACTACGGCGCCACTTCGACCATCTTTACCGAATATCTCAGGGCGGCCGGGATAAAACCGTCGCCGAGGCTTGCCACGGCATTATTCTACGGCATAAAGACCGATACCGATGATTTTGTAAGAAATTCCAGCCCCAATGATATTAATGCCTTCAGATACCTGTACAACTTTGCCAATACCAATATTATAAAAAAAATTGAATCCTCGGGCATGACGAAAAAAACATTAAGCAGCTTTCGCACCGCCATAGAAAACCTCACATTCATCGATGACATGTCCTTTATCTATATGGACAAGGTGGAAAGCCCGGACACCCTGGTCATGATAGCGGACTTTTTCTTGAAGATGGGAGAGAGCACATGGACGGTTGTGTCAGGCATTCATAACCAGAAGCTTATAATAATTGTAAGAAACGCCGGCTTCCGGCTTAATGCAGGCAACAGGGTGGGAAAATTATTCAGCGCCTACGGGTCAGCCGGCGGGCATAAAAGCGCCGCAAGGGTTGAAATCCCCCTGAAGGCCATCATACAGGAAATAAGCGGAAAATCAGGATACAGACAGTTCGTTATGGATAAGTTTAAAAGAGAATAACTTGGACAGGAGCATGTCTTGACAGCCATACAGACTCAGGTAATAAGCGAAAAATTAATCGAGGAAGTAAAGTCCGCGATCAGAGAAAAAAATCAAAAGTACATTTTGAAAATGATCGAGGACCTTCGCGCCGCTGACCTTGCTGATCTCATTGAGCATCTTGAATCCGATGAAAGATTATACCTCTTCGCCCTCATGGAGCCTGAAGGCGCAGGAGAGGTCCTGGTTGAAATTGAATCCCCTGTACAGGAAAGCATCATACACGGCCTTGATAATCAGGCCATCAGTGAAATAGTCCAGGAGCTTGACTCTGATGACGCTGCCGACATTGTCGGAGACATGCCTGTTGACCGTGCCAAGGAGATCATAGAGACCCTCGAAGAAGATGTCTCCGAAGATATTGAGAAACTTCTTCCCTATGAAGATGATACAGCCGGCGGGATCATGGCGCTGGAGTATGTCGCGGTCAAGGACAGCTTCACCATCCGTGAGGCCATAGATATAATCAGGGAAAAGAGAGAAGAGGTTATTAATCTTTACCACCTGTGGGTAATAAACGAATCAGGCAAGCTTGTGGGGCTCATCTCCATCAAAGACCTTGTCGTGGAGCCCCCCGGGAAAATGATAAGCGAGATCATGAACTCTGAGGTTATCTCGGTAAATGTCAGAATGGATCAGGAGGAGGTGGCGAATCTCTTTAAGAAATATGACCTTGTGGCGATTCCTGTTGTTGATGACTACAACAGGCTTGTTGGACGTATTACCCATGATGATATCATCGATGTTATTGCAGAAGAGACCGAAGAAGACATATCCCTTATGGCAGGTCTTACCCATCAGGAATTTGCTGAAGAGTCTCCGGTCAAGATATCAAAGGCCAGACTGCCATGGCTTATCGCCGGCTTCATGGGAGAGCTGATTGCTGCTGCCGTTCTCAATAAATTTCAGGCCTCCCTGGAGAAGGTGATAGCCCTGGCCTTCTTTCTTCCCATTATAATGGCTATGGGCGGCAGCACCGGCACACAGGCCGCAACGGTGGCGGTAAGAGGACTTGCCACAGGGGATATAGGCGTTGTAAACATCTGGAAAAGATTATGGGTGGAGATGAGGGTGGCGCTTGGGAACGGCTTGATCTGCGGCGTCCTCCTGGGCGTCATTGTATGGTTATGGCTGTCTGATTACGGCCTGGGCATCACTATCGCCATGGCGCTTATTCTTATTGTCATTCTTTCAGGATCAATCGGGGCCACAGTGCCCCTCCTCTTAAAAAGGAGAAATATTGACCCTGCCCTTGCCACGGGCCCCTTTGTTACCACGTTGAATGACGTTTTAGGGCTCCTTATCTATCTCAGTTTTGTAACCCTGTTCTTCCGGTTTACAGCCTGATAAAATCTTAATCTCCTTTTCCTTAGGTATAAATTCATTAATCAGGTTATTGGAGTGATAGACGGTAAGCATTTTTTCAAACACCAGCGCAAAGGAAAAAACAAGCAATCCCCACCAGCAGTATTTGACGCCCTTTAAGCTGCCCCAAAATGATAATATGATCAAGCCAAGCAGTATTATTTCTGTTGCCGCGTCGGCAATCCCCAGAAAAGGATGCCTGGTGTAAAAGTAGCCGCCGCCCGGGTAAAGGATGGATATTTCTCTTGCCCTGGCCTTGTCCTTGAATTCAAGGCCGCATTTTTCACAGAAAAAGCTCACCTCATCAAGTTCCTTTGTACACCTCGGGCACAGATGGTTCCTCCCCTGCGTCGGACCGGCATTCCCCTCAAGGGATATGGACTTCAGCAGGGCCTTAAGCCTCTTCTCTTCCCTGACCGCGATATGGTGAAATTTTTCTTTCCTGCCGTTCCTGTACCGGACAATGAGCGTTAAACCCTTTATCCCTATAGAAACGCAGTCGGCATAATAAAAATGCGCTATGGAATTTTTATAGCGGTGATGTTTCGTTGTGGGGACATGAAAGACGCGCCTGTCGGTGAATATGAGCAGCGAGCATTTCAGCTGAAAGACATTGAGCCCTGTCCAGAACCGTTCGTTTAAGGTTACAGGCGAACACCCTGTTGTTATAAGAAGTATTTCCTCGCCTTCCTCCAGGAAAGGCTTAAGAAAGGAAAGCATATTCAGAAGGTGTCTTTGACGATGCTCGATCCTTTTCTTATAAACGTGTTTATGGCTGGAAAACATAGCCTCACGATTTACCGGCAGATCAAAAGGGATTTGAGTTGCTTTATCTCTCGATATTTTTCCAATGAATATCATATTCTTTTACAAATCGACATCCGGTTTTGTGCTGTTGTCATCGTCCGATATGGAGAACAATTTCTTAACAGATGCTGACTTCAACATCTTTCTTATCATTAAAGCACAGATCAGCAGTACAACAAAAAAACACAGGACAGGAAGCAAAATGGCGAACACTGTTATTAGAGATGATCCGAAAAGCTCCCCGGTAGAGACAAGAAAATTTGCCAATCCCCCTGTAGAGCCTGATGATGCGGCCCGCAATGCTACAGTGCCTCCCTGCACAATCGCGGATACGCCGCCTCCGGCGATAATTGCCAAAGACCATTTAAAAAATGGTGACAGATCTCCAAGCATCGACGCTGTCAGGATGGTTCCCGCGACCGCTGCGGCAGGGGTCATCAAAGTGTCCAGGATATGATCAATCCAGGGGATATAATATGCCCCTATCTCAAGCGCTGTTGCGGTGGCAAATGCTACTAAAACCGGCCATGTGCCGATCCATTCGAAGCCATGTGAAAGCTCGATATGCCCTGAGATAGACGCTATACTCATTCCCAGCATCGGTATGAACACCCTGAAGCCGCAGGCAGCACTGAGACCTATGCCGATAAGCAGACCGATGATTGTTTCCATTGTTTTAACCTCTTAACGGGAATACTTCCTTCGCCGGTTCTCCTGGAAAACGAATAATTAATAATATATTAAGGCGCATGGCATATGGCTTAAGGCCCAAGGTTCTAAATAAATATTCTATTTTGAACTGTACCGATATATCATAAAGAGACAGTCATGCCTTTTGCCTGTAGATATTCCTTGACCTGGCGGATGCTCAAAAGCCTGTAATGGAATACCGAGGCAGCCAGCAATATGCTTGCTCCTCCATCTTTCACCGCCTTATAAAAGTCTTCAAGTCCGCCTGCGCCGCCGGATGCGACTACCGGGACTTTAACCGCATCAGAAACAGCCCTTGTAAACTCTATATCATAACCGGCCTGTGTCCCGTCGCCATCCATGCTGGTAGGCAGGATCACACCGGCGCCCAGCCCCTCGCATTGTTTTGCCCAGGCAATTGCATCCTTTCCGACGGGCTTTGTTCCTCCGGACACAACCAGCTCAAAACCCGACGGCATGGCGCTGTTCCTCCTGGCATCTACTGCTATGGTTATGCGCCCTGGCCCAAACTCCTTTGCCGCTTCGCTGACAAGCGCAGGCCGTTTAACGGCCGCGCTGTTCATGGATGCTTTATCTGCCCCTGCCTTAAAAAGCATCTCGATATCCTCCAATTCTGAAATGCCGCCTCCCACCGTGAGTGGTATCTCAATAACTGAAGAGACTGCCTTGACCCATTCAAGACGGGTCTTGCGATTTTCCAGTGTCGCGGCTATGTCCAGCATTGCGAGCTCATCGGCTCCTTCTTTCTGATAAAAAGCTGCATTTTCCACCGGATCGCCCGCATCCTTAATATCGACAAAGTGGATCCCCTTTACAACTCGTCCGTTTTTCATATCCAGGCAAGGCATGATCTTAACCATTTTCAAGCTTCCTCCCTTTCTTTTCCATTATCCTGGCATCAAATTTTTCCTTATTGATTATGACCCGTTCATGTTTCCCCTGTGAGACTAGATCGACCTCATCATGCACCTCAACATCAAACAATAGACGCCTCCCATCCACCTGGAGCAGCTTTACCCTTGCCGTAACTTCAAGACCGGGGGGTGTGGCCGCCATGTGATTGATATTAACGCTGATGCCTACCGTCTGTTCCTCCGGCCAGTTGAGATGGGAATTCACGGCCTTAATGCAGGCCCATTCTATAAATCCGACTAGAAACCCTGTAGCAAAGACCTCGGGCATAAGTCTAAATTCCTCTGCCTCGGGATATAATCCTGAGACCGTCTTGCCGGCCGGCACCAGAAACTTATGGGTATATTCGATTCCCGGTTTTAAAGTATCTTTCATTCCTCCTCCTGGATATTAAAATCTTGGGCGACTTATATCTTTCTGCCTGCCTACCCGATCGTACCGGCAATAATGGAAAGCAGCTTTTCCGGCGATATGGGTTTGGACAGAAACAGGTTGGCCCCTGCCTCAATCCCTTTTACCCTGTCCTGCTCCCTGCTTTTAGCAGTAAGGAAAACAATGGGTATATCTTTATATTCCTCCCTGCTCCTGACCTTTTTGCATAATTCCAGACCGTCGATCTCCGGCATAATTATATCGAACATCATCAGGTCATATCTGTTCTCATCAATTTTAATGAGGGCCTCTTTCCCGCTCCCTGCAACATCCAGTATATAGCCCTCGGGTTTCAGAAGCTCAATCAGTGCCATGCGAACCATTTCATCATCATCTACTATCAAAATATGTTTTCCCATCATTGCTCCTTATTAATTTGCTTTTATTCGAAGATAATATTCTAGCCGCTGCCTGATTGTCAGGGCATTGGTTGCCTTTCTGACTACAACGCTATACAATGAATTTCCTTTTTATGCAAGGATATGAAATGATGCAATCAGACCTTTACCGGCCCCTTAACCGGAAGGTATATCCTCATTTCCGTTCCCTCGCCGACCCTGCTTTTAACCTCCAGTCTGCCCCCGTGGGACTCAATTATACCAAAACATAATGAAAGACCCAAGCCTGTTCCTTTGCCGACGGGTTTTGTGCTGAAAAAAGGCTCAAGGATCTTTTCCATATTTTCCTCAGGTATGCCTATGCCGGTATCTTTGACCGTAACCACAACATGCGGGCTTCCATCTTCATCAATGTATGAGGATGAAATGGTCAGTGACTTGTCGCCTTCCGTTTCATCCATGGCATCTCTTGCATTTGAAATAAGATTCAGGAACACCTCTTCCAGCTGGCCTGGATCCCCTGAAATCCTTGGAAGATTATCGGCAAGTTCTTTCATTATCACAATACCGTGATCCATAAGCTGCTGGCCGGTCATCATAATGGCATTCTCAATGGGGTCATTTACATCTATATCACTGAACTCCTGTCTTCCCGCCCTTGAAAACTCCCTGAGGTGATCCACAATCTTCTCAATCCTGTTGTTGCATTTCTGTATGAGCTCCAGCCTTTCTCTCTCAACGGCATCTGCGGCTATATTACGCAGTATAACGTGCAGTATGGTCTGGGATGCCATTAAAGGATTGTTTATCTCATGGGCGACACCGGCGACAAGCTCTCCGAGCGCCCTCAGCTTGGATGCCTCAACAAGACCGGCCTGTGCCGACTTGAGTTTTGCTTCAAGGAGCTTATGATCTGTTACGTCCTTGAATATCCCTCCTGTGCCTATATCCTTTCCTTCCTCATCCCGCAGCATGAAGAGCGAGGTTACGATCGAACGGACCACCCCGTCTTTTCTTAAAACACTGATCTCATAGTTTTCAATCCGTTCGTGCAAAGTCAGCAGGCTCATTATCCTTCTCGCCTGATCAATTCCCTCCTTATAGAAGTTGCAGATGTGCATGCCTGTCACTTCTTCTCTCTTCATGCCCATCATATCTTCCATCCCGCGGTTAAGATATGTAATCTTGCCCTTAAGATCGGTTGTAATTATTCCATCAACGGAACTTTCCATGATAATTGAAAGGAAATCCTTGGTCTCCCTCAACTCTCTCTCAAGGTTCTTGCTCAGTGTGATATCCCTGACAATCTCAACAAATCCTGTCAGCCCGTCCGTCGGGTCATGAATTACGGTTATATTGGTATAGGTGGGAAAGTGCGAACCGTCTTTTCTGACTCGATAGATATCCTTTTCATAGACGCCGCTCTTTTTTATCCGGCTTATAATATCCTTGTATATCTTTTTAGCCCTGTCTTCCGGCGTGTCCGTAACGCTTATATTCTTCCTCCCAACGACCTCCTCCTTGCTCCATCCGAATATCTTTTCCGCGCCCTTGTTGAATTCGATAATATTTCCATGTATATCAAGCGCTATGATCCCGTATTCAGTTGCGCTGTCGAGGATGCTGTTGAGAAAGCTGAACAGCTGTCTGAACTTTTCCCTTGATTCCCTGAGATCCTTTGTCCTTTCTTCAACCTTTTTTTCAAGGTTGGATGTATAATCCTGTATCTGTCCTATCATATAGTTAAAGGATGTCCCCAGGATGCCTATCTCATCCCTGGTAATGACATTTACCCTCTGGGACAGATCACCTGCCGACATCTTGGCTGTTACCGCCGTCAGCTCATGCACAGGTTTAGACAGAAGCCTTGAAAATATTATGGTGAGCGCCAGAACCAGAAGGATGCTTATGACCATGAGTACAAGGATAAAACGTTCTGTCTCGTGAAGAGACTGGTATATCTCATCCTCATAGGTCCCGGCTGAGATAATCCAGTCCCATGGCTCAAAATACGCGTATTTTATTATCTTCTGTCTTGGCTTCTTTTCACCCAGCTCCGGGTTGATCCACGGATAGCGGATTGTTCCCACCTTACTCTCCGGGAGTTTAATGGCATCATCAATCATGTTTCGGATATATTCAATGCCTGATGAATCCCTGGAATCGAGTATATTAGCTCCCTCCTTGGCAGGATGGATCTTAAGGACGCCTTTACTGTTAATGACATATACATAACCGGTTTCGCCTACCTCTATGCCTTTGATCTCACTTTTTAAGGATTCACTGCTCTGTTCCTTGATCCCCACCCACAGGGCTCCGACAACCCTGCCGCTGTTATCGGTTATGGGTTCGCAGGCGCTGATATACCAGTCATTTACCAGGTAGGCATCTCCTTCGTAGGAGACGCCCTTCAGGAGTGCCCTGGCGATAGGGTGTTCAGCCGTAATAAAATTTCCTACAGCCCTTCCCCCATCCATATTTAAAATATTGGTTGATGTCAGGAGGAACCGATCGCCTTCCGTCCTCTGCATGATTGCACACATCCCTCCGGAGATCCTGAATACCTCATCGGCAACCCTGATATCATCTGTCAGAGCGGTTCCTCCGATCTCCAGGTACGGCACCTCCATGGGGGAATTTTCATTCGTAGTCCCTTCAGTTGCCTCAAACCGTATTTTTTTTTCAGGGTATATACTTACTTCATGGCCTTTTAAATAAAGGATCTCTTTTGCGATATTCAGGTTGATCTTTACTTTTTTCTGGACGCTTTCCTCCTGTATCTTGCACATGGAATATATATTCCTGACAAGATGATCCAGATCCTGTTCCGAGGCCGCCCTGAGGGCCTTGCCGAACTGAGCCATTGACAGATAGGCCACCGCCAGAAGAGGTAGGAGTACAAGTGTTATGATGACTGTGATCAGCTTATTCCTGATTCTCAGATTTCCAAATATATGTCTTGTCATTTTCCTGATCCATTGCAGATGAAATATAAGCCTGTAGGGCTTTGATTATGATTAATAATACGATTTTATAGAATATGTCAAAAGAAAGTATTGTCAATTGGTTGGGAGACAATCGAAATAATTTTTATTTGACTATCATGCCGCTATGATATACTTGAAGGTTCCAATATGCCTGTGTTAATGAAGCGGCATAATAAGCTAAAAAGCATCGGAAAGGAAGGAGTTCTCCATGAACGATGATGTTCAGAAGTCGGGATCGGTATTTGTCTATTCGGATGAACTGGCATGGTTTGATTTCGGGAGTGATCATTATTTCAAGCCTGAGAGGGCAGCAAAGACCTACGAACTCTGCAACCGCTACGGGGTCATGAACTATGACTGGATGAAGATACTGAATCCTGAATGTCCTGATGCATCCATACTCAAACTCTTCCATGATGATGAATACATAAGGCTCCTGGAAAAGGCAAGCAATGGCGAGTTCAGCCTGGAGATACTTGAAAGGGGCATAGGCACACAGGATAACCCGATCCTTCCCGGCATATTTGAATGGTCTCTAAGGGTGACAGGCGGCACAGTCGCGGCCCTGAACCGCATTTTAAAGGGCGAAGCGCTAACGGCCTTTAACCCCCTAGGAGGTTTTCATCACGCGAGAAGAGGTTCTGCCGAGGGTTTCTGCTATGTCAACGATATCGTAATCGCCATTAAGGACGCCCTCATAAAATCTCCGGATAAAAAAATAGCCTATATTGATATTGACGCCCACCACGGCAACGGAGTGCAGGAGGCCTTTTATGATGATCCGAGGGTCTTTTTCCTCTGCATGCATGAAACCGGGAGGACCCTGTACCCCTGGTCCGGGAATGAAAATGAGACAGGAGAAGGTGCAGGTCGTGGGTTTACCGTAAATATTCCGTTGGAATCAGGCGCTGACGATGAGGTCTTTTCCTATGCCTTTGATGAAATAATACAGCCTCTGCTCGGCAATTTTGCCCCCGATCTCGTTGTAGCCGAACTGGGGGCAGACATGCTTATATCCGACCCGCTGACACACCTGAAGCTCACAAACAACGGATATATCAGGGCAGTGAAAAAGGTTATTCAAATCTGTCCCAGGATACTTGCCCTGGGAGGCGGCGGATATGACCTGTATCGTACGGCCAGATGCTGGACCCTGGCATGGGCCGCGCTTAACAATCTTGAGCCTGTGGATGAGTACGCAGGTCTTGTGGGAGGTATGATGTTCGGACCGGAAATGGAAGTGGGGAGTCTTTTTGACAATCCCTATACCAATACCGGCGAGGCCAAGGATAAGGCTGTGATTGAGGTAAAAAGGGTTGTAGAGCATCTGAAAAAAGAGGTCTTTCCAGTACACGGTCTTTAGAGTAAAAAGCGGGCTGACGCAGATTGATTATTGCAGGCGGAATAATTTATCGAAGTACAGATTCACCTGCTGGAAATTCAAAAGGCACAAAAAGGATAAGGCCATCAAGTTTGTGTCTTTGTACCCAAGACACGCCATACCTAGCCAGTCATTAAAAGATTCCGGTCTGCGATTGATAATAGGAGACAGCTATAGGATTGAGGTAGGAGAAATTTTGTCCGAGGACGTCCTGCACAGACTGATTACTGGACAATGATGTATGAAAGTGCGAAAGATTCTTGACACTCCCGGATTTATCGGTTATTGACCCAGGTGAACAAGAATCGGTGAACAAATACTCCTACGCGGCCGCCCCAACATACTTTCCCCATGGTCCTCAACACGGGGAAAAGACAAGGGGAAAGTTAAAGGGTTTACATAACACAATGTCCGCTCTAAATTCAAAAGTCATATGGAAATCGTTTTTGGGGCGTTTTATTTTTCCAACCGCTGTTACTATCCTTTTGTTTGTCGTCTCATTCTTCTCAATCATCATCCCGTCTATTGAAAAAAACAGCATGGATCGCAAGCGCGAAATGATCCGTGAGCTTACCAACTCCGCGTGGAATATTCTGGCAAAACTGGAAAACGATGAAAGGAAGGGCCTGCTCACCCGTGAGCAGGCTCAGCGACAGGCCATAGAACAGATCGGAAGTCTTCATTACGGGCAGGAGATGAAAGATTATTTCTGGATTAATGACATGCACCCCCGCATGATCATACATCCTTATCGCACTGATCTTAATGGGAAAGACCTTACCAATTACAAAGATCCCGACGGCAAACAGGTGTTCGTTGAGTTCGTAAAATTGGTAAAAAAAGATGGCGCCGGTTACATGACTTACAGATGGCAATGGAAGGATAATGAGGAGCGCATTCTCCCGAAAATTTCATACGTAAAAGGATTTACCCCCTGGGGATGGATCATAGGCACAGGGATTTACATTGATGATGTAAAGGCGGAGATTGGCTCAATAATACGCAACCTCATTGAAATTTCTCTTTTTATTCTTCTGGTAATCACATTAATGCTGTCGATCATAATAAAGCAAAGTTATGCGGCTTTAAGGCATCAGCAGGCTATGGAAAAAGCCCTGCGGGAATCTGAGATTAAATACCGCACACTCGTTGAATCTGCTGCCGAAGGCATGCTTATGGCGATTGAAGGAAAGTTCAGGTATGCCAACCAAACCATTGCCGATTATCTGGAATACACACAGGATGAATTCAGCCTGATGCGGGTGACAGACATATTTCCGGATGAGCAGAATAATCAAAGCCATCAATATGCGGAGGAACTGGCAGCAGGCAAATCCGTCCCCGAAAGATTTGAAACCCGGCTGAAGACGAAATCCGGCACATTGCGCGATGTGATTCTGGCGGCAACGCCAATATCAATCGGAGAAGAAAACGGATTCATGGCAGTCGTTACTGATATAACGAAGAGAAAACAGACGGAAGACGCACTGGGAGAAAGCGAAGAGAAATTCAGAACAATCGCTAATAACCTGAATGTTGGTGTCTTCAGAAGAACCATAGGAAATAATTCACAATTTATAGAAATCAATGCCGCATTTGTTAAATTGTTCGGATATGAGGACAGAGAAGAAATTCTGGCAATAACTATTGCCGACCTGCTGGTAAATACCTCAGACAAAAAGATATTCAGATCTAAAGCTTCCGCCGATAATTTAAAACCAATAATATTAAAAATGAAAAAAAAGGACGGATCCATATTTACCGCTTCGGTCTGGGAAGCAGTAGTGCGCGATGAAGAAGGAAAACGTGAATATTTCGACGGCATTATTGAAGACATAACCGAAGCGGTGGAGAAAGAAAAAGGCCATGAGAAGCTGCTTGCGGAAATGCAGACAGCTTTAATGTTCTTTAACCGGCAGCTTGGCAATCTTTCCACGGGGCGAGTGGTTGTATGCGCACCTGAAGCAACTGTTAAAGAAGCTGTGCAGCTTATGGAATCAGAACATACCGATATCCTTCTGGTAAAAAATGACAGGAAGCAGAATTTAGGGGTAATTACCGATCACGATCTTAGAAAAGCACTAATGAACACCGGTTTGAATGAACAAGCTGCTGTTGCATCGATTATGTCTTCACCGATCCATTCATTGCCTGTTCAATCTACAATTTTTGAATCATGGCTTACAATGCAGCAGAATAAAATTTCGCACCTTTTTATTTCTGATTCTGAAGGAGTAATTTGCGGAGTAATTCACAGCGAAGACGTTGTTCCGTTAAGGACATATTCGCCGGCAATCCTGTTATGGGAAATACAGAATTCAAAATCTCCTGAGGAAATTATTAATCGCAACACGATCCTGCCTTATCTCATTGTAAGCCTTATCGACAGCGGAGCAAAACCTCAGTATATCAATCACTTGACAACTGTTATTGTCGATGCTATTTTACAGAAATTTATCGAATTTGCAATTAAGGAATCAGGTGAACCTCCTGCTAAATTCTGTTTTCTGGTATTCGGCAGTGAAGGCAGGCGTGAACAGACGCTTCGCACGGACCAGGATAACGCGATTATTTACGATGATGTGTCTCCTGATCAGGAAAAGGCAGTACACGAATATTTCCTGGCTCTCGGTAAAAGGGTATGCTACTGGCTGAATGAAGCGGGCTATGCCTATTGTGAAGGCGACAATATGGCCCAGAACCCTCAGTGGTGCAGATCTCTTTCCCAATGGAAAAAATATTTTCACCAATGGGTTTTCAAAGCCGAAGCCGAAGACCTGCTTAGAACTAAAATTTTCTTCGACTTCCGCTGCGGATATGGCGAAGGAAATTTTACCCGCCAGTTGCGCGAATATCTGGATGAAATTGTTGCAGATAACAATAGATTTTTCCAGTTGCTTGCCCGGAATGTCCTGCCGTTAAGTCCTCCAATCGGTTTTTTTGGTAATTTTGTGATCGAGTCAGTCGGTGAAGACAAAAAAGCATT
>Ga0105099_10001288_pt1 | contig 15854 bp, 16 predicted proteins | sample PPLLak3cmMay2015_2_FD_79138 | JGI IMG/M metagenome (GOLD analysis project Ga0105099, IMG submission 79138) | Freshwater sediment microbial communities from Prairie Pothole Lake near Jamestown, North Dakota, USA - PPLs Lake P8 Core (1) Depth... | ecosystem: Environmental > Aquatic > Freshwater >... | reverse complement strand
TATTACCTTCTTTATTTTCCCTCGCATCTTTATCTTCCCCCGATATATTCATGTATATAAATATGTAAAAATGTTATATAAGTACTTAACGTGATTATAATCACAAAATATGCTTTGTTTGTGAAAATTACGGGTTCTTACAATAATTCTTTTGGTTTTTGTAACTTCCAGAAATAATCACACGAGTTTGGATCATGTTATCTACTCTTCTTAAAACTTTAATAAAACGGTTAGTAATTTATACTAATATTTGTAATATCCTATTGAAAAATGAAATTAAAACAACAACCTTGTGATTTTTCTGTAGAGGAAAATTCAAATATCTTAGTTTCACAGGATAAAAAAGCACATTCAATCTTTATTATGGAAAAAACAAGTTTAGATACATTTAATGCAATTCGTTTAGTTTCAAAAAAAACAAATGTTCCTCTTTTTGAGATTGGCTATGCTGGTTTAAAGGATAAACATGCTGTGACTAAACAATATATTTCAATTCCATCAAAATATAATGTTGGGTCTTTTGTTTTTGATAATCTTGGTTTAACTTTTGTTGGTTACAGCAATAAGAAAATTAAAATCGGTGATCTTACTGGCAACAAGTTTAGTATTGTTGTTAGAGATATAAAGCCTAATAAAATTGATAATGTTTATGAAAAAATAAAAAGTGTTTCTTTGTTTGGTGTACCTAATTATTTTGATTCGCAGCGTTTCGGCAGCGTCTTTAATAACCAGTTTATTGGTAAATATTTAGTTAAAAAAAATTATGAGGCAGCAGTTAAAATTTTTTTGACATGTTATCTTAAATCTGAGAATATAAATGTGAAAAATGAAAAAAGAAACATACTTATGAATTGGTCTAAACTTGAAAATGTATCTGTTAAAAATAAAGTCTTTGCACAAGTGATAAAAGAGTATCTTAAAACATGTAGTTGGCTTGATGCATATAAAAAAATACCAGCAAATCTTAGGGAGATGCATGTAAATGCGTATCAAAGTTATCTTTGGAATGAATGCATAAAAGAGATTTTGCGAGTCTGCATAAGTGGAAAAAAAATTTATTCTATAAAATATGCTGTTGGTTTATTGTATTTTTATAAGGATTTAAGTGATGAGGAACTAGGTAATATTCCATCTATGTTTCCAACACTAAGTGATAAAGTCAAGCTTTCTGAGTTTGACAATAAAATTGTTTCAAAAGTTCTTTCTAATGAAAATATTACAATTCAGGATTTAGATATCGAGTCATTGACAGGAAACTTTTTTAAAACACGCAAACGCCAGGTTATTGTAATAACTGAGAATTTTAGTGCATCTGATCCTATGAACGATGAATTAAATGCTATAAATGGTAAGCCACAGCATAAGATTACACTGTCGTTTTCTTTACCAAAAGGAAGCTATGCGACAATTGTGACAAAAAAAATATTTAATCAATAGAAATACTTTTAAATTGGAAGTTATAAAGGTGTTTCTCTTAAATCAAGAATATAATTTATATTTGAAACACAAGCAGCTGCAAGATACGCTGTTTTTCCAAGTGAAACTTTTTTTGCGTATCTTAAAACAAATTGTTCTTCTTTTCTTGGAAGTCCTACATGATCTCCTAGCACAAAAATAGGATTAGTTCCTAAATCAATTGTTTTAATATCTTCACCAGATTCTTCAAGGACAAAAACGTTCTTTTTATCTTTAATCAATTGTTGTAAACTATTTTTTCTTATGCAAATCCCAGGATGATTTGCTCCAGATAAAACATTACGAATAATACCTTCCCATGTATTTTCATCTGTTCTAACATTTCTAAGGTTTGCCCCGTCAACAATAAGTTCTAACGGAGGTTTTGGAGAACCATTTAGAATAGCATGAAACACGACATCTTTTCTAATGCCATGTGAACGAAAAAGTGCCATTAAAATACATTGATGTACTACATCTAACCTGCCACCTTCTCTTAGATTTCTAAAATTTGAAGACGTTTTTCCAGTTCTAGAATAAATCACAAATTCACGCATATAAAAAAGGAAATAACATAATGATATATTGATGTTAGGGTTATTTAATAACAAAAATTTTTGAAATATGAGAGATTTTTTATATCGATGATGACTTCCCAAAAATAATTATCTCTGATTTGAAATCACATTATATGTAAAAAAAATAGATATTTGGGGTTGAAAAAATTGACAAATGAAAAAGCAGTAAAAGTAGGGGATAGAATAGAACTTTTAGAAATGCTGGATACTATGACAAAACTTCAGAAAGGCTGCAAGGGAATTGTTACTAAAATTGAAGAAGATCAAGACTTAATATGGGTTGATTGGGACAACGGTGAAAAACTAGCTCTTCTTGCAGATGTTGATAAATTTAAGGTAATTAAAAAATAAGAATATGTGACATGTTATGAATAGGAATCTATTACTAATTAGTAATTCAACACTTCATGGAAGCGGATACCTTGATCATTGTGCAGATGAAATATGTAAATTTCTCAAAAAAGATAGTAGTGTTTTATTTATACCATTTGCGCGACCTAGCGGGATTACACATAATGAATATACAAAAATAGCATGTGAGCGGTTTAAAAAAATGGGTTTTGAACTAACAGGTATACATACATATACTAATCATAAAAAAGCTGTAAAAAATGCAGATGCTGTTTTTATCGGTGGTGGTAATACTTTTGTTTTGTTAAACGGTTTATACAAAGCAGATATTTTAAATATTATCCGTAAAAAAGTAGGTGAAGGTATGCCATATATTGGTACAAGTGCTGGTTCAAATGTGGCTTGTAGGAGCATTAAAACCACCAATGATATGCCTATTGTTTATCCTGCATCTTTTAAAGCACTTAACCTTGTACCTTTTAATATAAACCCTCATTATATTGATCCAAACCCTGATAGTAAACATATGGGTGAATCCAGGGAAACAAGGATAAAAGAGTTTCATTTTTATAACAAAGAGTATGTTGTTGGTTTACGTGAAGGTGCAATACTTCATATTAATAACGATAAAATTATTTTAAAAGGAACTACTGGTGCAAGAGTCTTTAAAAAAGGATTTGAAACAAAAGAGTATAAACCAGGGGATAGTTTGAGTTTTTTGTTAAAATAGTTTATTATCACGCCTTAAGATAAATCGCTTGTTTTTATCATAAATGTAGTAAGATATAATATGTTTAATCGATTATTTTATATATTTGTAAGTTAATATTAAATTAGGTTAATACAATGTCTGAGAGAGAAAATTTTAAGTCATTTATACCCACAGAAACTAACATGCCAGAACTGACACTAAAAGCAATATTAGTAGGAGCACTACTGGCGATAATACTAGGATCAGCAAACGCATACTTTGGACTTTACGCTGGAATGACTGTATCTGCTGCAATACCTGGAGCAGTTATGGCTTTTGCACTACTCAAACCATTAAAAGGAACAATACTTGAAGTAAACATAGGCATGATGGGTGCCGCAGCAGGAACAGCACTTGCTGCTGGAGTGATATTTACAATACCTGCAATGCTATTTTTAGGAACATGGACTGAAATACACTACTTAGAAACAACAATCATCGCAGCATTAGGAGGAACACTAGGCGTACTATGGATGGTATCACTAAGAAGAGCCCTCATTATCAAAACAGACTTACCTTTCCCTGAAGGAGTAGCTGTTGCAGCAGTACTAACAACAACTGTAGGAGACGGAACAACAAAAAAAGACCACCAAGGAGCCACAGGAATATGGTTACTTATAGGTGCACTACTAGGAGCACTCTTAAAATTTGGACAAGTCGGACTACAAGCAATACAAGGAAAAATTGAAGGAATAACAAGCATTGGAAAATACAACATCGGCGGAGGAGAAAACAATGCATATATATATGGTGGAGTTGCGACATCACCTGCACTTCTTGGTGTCGGTTGGATTATAGGGCCAAAAATAGCATCATTTGTGTTAATAGGAGGACTGCTAGGATGGGTTATAATAACACCACTTATACTACTAGCAACAGGAATGCCAACAGATGCAATTAATCCACTTGATGGATTCTTCATTATTTGGAGGGATTATGTTAAATACATCGGCGTAGGAGCAATGCTCGTGGGAGGATTATTTACAATATTTAAACTACGAAATAATCTTGCTGATGGAATAAGAGAAGCTATAACTGGAATAAGAAGTGGACATGCGAGCACAAAAAAACGAACAGACAAAGATCTCAACCCAAAATATGTCTTTATAATGATAGGCGTACTAATAATTCCAGTATTCCTTGTATACCTTTGGATATCAGAAAATCTACTAGTCTCAGGAATAATGGCTGTTTTTGCAATACTTTTTGCATTTATAGCATCAGCAATTGCAGGATACATGGCAGGACTAGTCGGCTCATCCAATAACCCGACATCAGGAGTAACGGTATCAATACTACTAATAACATCACTCATACTGCTAGGATTAGGTTTCTCTGGAACATCATCATATGGAGTAGCACTATTAATCGCAGCAGTAATAGCATGCTGCGCAGCGATATCTGGAGACGTACTACAATCAATGACCGCGGGACAAATGATTGGTGCAACACCCTGGAAACAACAACTAGCTGAATTAATAGGAATATGCGCAGCAGCACCAGTTCTTGCATTTGTAATACAAGCACTACATAAAGCATATGTAATAGGAAGTCCGAATCTACCTGCTCCTCAAGCAGGACTTATGGCAGGGGTAGTACAAGGAGTGTTAGGCGGCGAAATGGTCTGGCCGTTTGTAATCGCTGGAATGATACTAGCATTTGTACTAATACTAATAGAAATACCAGTCTTACCTGTAGCAATAGGTGTATACCTGCCTTTTACACTTGCAACACCAATATTCTGTGGAGGAGTAATAAGGCATATTACAAATAAAAAAATTACAAAACAATATGGAACAGACAAAGAAGAAATAAGCGAATGGGAACTGGCAATAAAGCAAACAGAAGTAAAACCTAAAGAAAAAATAATTCGAACAGGGTTATTATTTACAGCAGGACTTATTGCAGGAGAAGCACTCACAGGGGTAATTGTTGCATTCATCATAATAAGCGGACTTAGCATTACAATATTTGATATCCCGCCAGTCTGGCCAGGACTACTACTATGGTTATTTATCGCATTACTTGTATTTTACATACCGCTAAGACATATATATAACGACAAAAAAACTTAACAAAAAAAGAGTAACAGCCTTGCAGGATGAACATAAGTTAAAAGAACAGTTTTTCCAGAAATTGAAAAGCTTACAATTACACTTGTTGAAAAAGATAAATTAGAATAATGTTTTTTGTTTTGCCATGTGTTGTATATTTGCAAATTTTGTAAGAGTTGGTTCTACTCTATCTTTTTTGAAGTGATGTTGGTCGCATAGAATCTTTAAGGCTTTTTCATTGTCAATACCAGGCCATTCTAAAACATAGTCATCTGTTATGTTAGGTTCTAAAAATATTTTTCTTATTTCTTTTATTTCATCAGAATTAGGTGGGTTTTTTGCATCTATTTTTGCAAGAGCATTTTCAACGCTGCCATTATCTTTTATAAGATTAAGGCTTTTTTTAGGGCCTATTCCTTTGACTCCATCATTAAAATCAGTACCTATTAGTATTGCCATATCTACTAGTTGTTCATGTGTAATACCAAGAGTTTTAAGATTTGTTTTAAGCGTTATCTGTTTTGGATAAATATTTGTATAGGCTTCTTTACCCGGTAGTTTTCTTTTATCTTGAGATGTAAGGTTTCTAACTAATATTGGTGCACCTACTAAAAGGCAATCATAGTCCTGTGAACCAACAGCATATGCATCACCTTTTTTTACCATGTAACTTGCTTGTGCTTCTCCTTCCATTGGTGCTTGAACCCAGGGTATACCTAGTGCATCAAGCAGTTCTTTGCTTTGTTTAACCATATCCTCAGTAAGTCTTGATGTTTGTTGAGCTTTTAATCTTGCGGTTTTAAGGTCTCCTTCTTCTAATGCTTCAAGGTATTCTTTTTCTGCTTGCTTTTTTCTTTTTTGTCTTTCTTCTATTGTTTTTGCTTTTAGTGGATGTGGTTTTCCATCAAAAGAATAAACAGGGCGGATACGTGCTTCTACAAGGTTTGCAGTTCTTTGAAATAGACCGGATAGATGCGATGTAATTTCACCTTTACTGTTTTTAAGTGGTGTTCCATCGCGCTGGCGTATGCTTGCCAAAAATTGATGAAGCACGTTGTATGCATCTATTACTACTACTCGGTCATGAAGATCATCAAAACTTATTTTTTCTTCTCTGAAAAGTTCACCTATTTTAACTCCCATTTTTTCAAGTGTTATATAAAAAATTTGTTTATAAAATATTGTACAAACACTGTTTTTATAGAAAATTAATATAAAATAATGTATTATTCAAGTCCAGAGAAGTAACCTATGAAGGATAAATATAGTATACTTTCAACAGTAAGTCTATATCATGCACTTAATGATGGGGCAATATCAGTTGTGCCTTTGCTTTTCCCTATTTTTAAAGATCTTTACAATCTAAGTTATACTCAAATTGGGCTGATAACAAGTATAAGTCTTTTTATCCATTTAATTGTACAATTATACATCGGAAGATTTTCTGACGGTAAAAACTTTAGAACAATGCTATCACTTGGAATTTTATTAATCAGTGTTTCACTTTTTGTTTTAGTAGAAACAAAAGACTTTTTTACGCTTCTTTTATTTTTAATTTTTTTAAGGATTGCAGTTAGTTTTTTTCACCCTATTGGCATTGGATGGGTTTCAAGAACCTTTAAAAAAGAAAGGTTAGACTGGGCGATGGGTATTCAAAGCGGCTCTGCTGATTTAGGTGCCTTTGTTGCTCTTTTAACAACATTGTATTTAACAAATATTAAAGGTTGGCAGTTTCCTTTGTATATCTGGTCTTTTGCAGCAGCCCTTGTTGTCCTTGCAGGAATATTTATTACAAGAAATATAGATGAAAATCTTTTAATTGTTAAAAAGGCGCCTAAAAAACAAAAAATCTCAGAAAAAATTAGTGATAGTGTTTTTCTTTTAAAAAAGATTAAATTTTTGATTCCTGCTTTTATGATAAGTGGTTCTGCTTGGGGTATAATTGTTACGTATCTGCCTTTATTTTTAGATGAAAAAACTAGTCTTTCTCTTGAGTATATAGGTTTTTTAGCTGCAGTATGGGTAGGTATTGGCTGTATGACTTCGTTTTCTTATAGTAAGATTAAATCTTATCTTGGTAGAAAAAATGTAATTATTTTGTCTTATTTTGTGATAGGTGTTTCATGCTTATTTTTATCTGTTACTATTAATGTTTTCGTAATTTTATTGATAATGGTTTTACTTGGGTTTTCTGTTTTTTTGACTTATCCGGCTTTATCTTCTTTTATATCTGAAGTAACTGATGAATCGTCAGAAGGTGGCACTTTTGGTATCGTGTTTACGCTGCAACTTGGTGGAGGTACTATACTTTTGTTTCTAGGTGGTTTTTTATCTGATATTTATGGTATATGGATACCTTTTGTAATTCTTGGTGTTCCTTCTTTGCTTCTTTCAATGCTACTTTTATTTTATCGTAAAAGCGAGTTTGCAATCCGATAAATTTAAAGAAGAAAAAATTATTCCCTGGTCTTATGAAACGCGATCTTATTTCAATGCTTGATGTAAAAGATGATCTAAAAGAAATTATTGACCTAGGAATTAAACTTAAAAAGAAATCTAAAAAAGGTGAAAGTATAGAGCTTTTAAAGGGTAAAACCCTGGGTATGATTTTTGAAAAAAGTAGTACTAGAACTCGCGTTAGTTTTGAGACAGGTATGACTAAACTAGGTGGTCATGCGATTTTTCTTGGGAAATCTGATATTCAGCTTGGTCGTGGTGAGACGATACAGGATACTGCTCTTGTTTTGTCAAGGTATGTTGACCTTATTATGTTTCGTGCTATGAAAAATTCTGATATGGTTGAGCTTGCAAAACATGCAACTGTTCCTGTGATTTCTGGTTTGGATGATAAAGAGCATCCTTGTCAGGTTATCACTGATCTTATGACTATTAAGGAGCATAAGAAAAAACTTGCTGGTTTAAATTTTGTTTATCTTGGGGATGGTGCAAATAATATGTCTCATTCATATCTACTGGGTTGTGCTATTGCTGGTATGAATGTTAAAATTGTTTCTCCTAAAAAATATTGGCCTGATAAATATTATGTTGATGAAGCAAAAAAGTTTGGTGTTAAAGTTGAAGTAACTGACAATATAGAAAATGCAGCAAAAGATGCAGATGTTATTGCAACTGATACTTGGGTTTCTATGGGTGATGAGGCTCAAAAGGAACAAAGACTCAAGGATTTTAAAGGGTATACTATTGACAAAAAACTTATGAGCGTTGCAAAACCTGATGCAATATTTTTACATTGCCTACCTGCGTATTATGGCTATGAAGTTACAAAAGAAGTTGCTCATGGACCACAAAGTGTTATTTTTGATGAAGCAGAGAACCGTATGTGGGCACAAATAGCAATAATGGTAACACTCGGCAGCTAAAAACTACAATACCGTATTTTCATAATTTACAAGTATTTCATTTATAACAGACCAAGCCATAAGTTCCTCATCAAATATCGATATTACATCATCAGATTTTTTTGAGATATCATTATGAAAATCACCATGTGGAAAACCACCGATAACACATAATATGTTTTTATGGTCTTTTTTCTTTAAATGATTAAAATAATCACATAATTTTACTTTTTTACCATTTACTGAAAAAACTAAAACAAAATCTTTTTCTTCCTCATCAATTATTTTCTCAAGATATTTATTTTCTTTTATTTCAAGCAGTGTTTTATCCTCTGCCTGTATATTCTTTTTTTCAAAAAGTTGTTCCATAAGCCCAACAAAACGAGTGTAATTACGCATTAAACGAGTCTTGGGATGAATATAAATTGCTTCATTATTACGCGTATGAACAATAATCTTCAAATCATTTTTTTTATTAACTATTGATTCGAGTAGATTTAACAGAACAATATGAATTATATCTGGTCGTCCTCTTCTTTTCCAATCATTAAGTGTTTTCATAGCATTATGATGAAAGTTACTATCTAAAAGAAGCATGCCTGGTTTTTTATTATGTTGTTTTGCATAAGTATTAACTACAGGATGATTCCAAATAGAACGAGGGATAGTTTCAAGTTCAGATTCCGCAATAACTATTGTTAGCAAATAAAAAACCTCGTATTTTATTTAGCTTAATATTTCATGTAATAAGTTTTTCTTAGACGCATATTTTATTTCTTGGGCGATCCTGCGGCCAGTAGATAAATCAGGTTGAATCATCTCAGAATAAGGTGAACCTGCAATATATGGATTAGTACCTGCTACAATTCTGGCGCTAATTTCAAAGACTTTAAATTCAAGATCCTCAGTAACCACGGTTTCAAGACAAAAACTACCAAGTACTCCACCAAAAAGTTCAAGGCTTTTTTCAACAACTGCCTCACCCATTTGAAAAACTTTTGGAAGAAGGCTTTCACGCATAACAATAGGAATATTACCTGTTACAACAAATGTTGGATGTATACCTAGTTCCTCAAGCTCAGCAATACTACCAAGTCTTTGTACCTCATCAATAGTTGTTTCATCACGACGATCCATAGAAAGTAACTGTAAACTACCTTTACTTAGTTTATATGCATTATCCTGAATAGGTGAATAAAAATAATGAAGATAATACCTAGTACCCATCACAAATTCTTGAATAGTATAAGATTGTTTTTCATCAACACGACGTTTAAATTCTTCATACGTTTTGGCAATAAAAAAACCTTTACCACCTTTTGCACCATGATATTTAACAATAACAGGTTTGTTAATATCTTTAGGATTTTTTATTTCCTGCGGCATTGTTATACCTGCACCTTCAAGCCATTGTCTTTCAATTTTACGGTCTGACTCCCATCTCAAAACCTTACGATTTCCAAATGTGGGAAGCTCTAGTTTCATAAACTGGTCAGGACCAAGATATTCAACAAAAGAGCCATGCGGGATAACTATTACATTTTTTTTGCGCAGTTCATCTGTACATTTCAAAATATCTTTATAATTATCAACGATTAAAAACTCATCAGGTTTACCTAAAGGAAATGCATCATAATATTTTCTTTTTTCACCAACAGCAATTCCAAGTGTTTTAAACCCTTCTTTTCTTGCACCGTTAAAAATCTGAAGAGAAGAATGACTACAAACAGTACATATCGTAAGGTTCTTTTTATCGTAAGATGTAAGCATGTCGTTTATATTTATTTTTGTCATGAAGGCGACACCCTTACACCTCCAGAATAACCGTAGCCTTTTTTATAGTTTCGATTACAGAAAACTTGGATGTTTTTGTAAAGAAACTGGGAAAGACTTGTACAACAACACTTTAAAAGCCCAAAAACAAACAATATTATTGATAACTATGTTGATTGTGGGACAAATCAATAGCCAAGAAGAAGCAAATGAGATTACTTTTATCGCAAAGCTTTTTGTTGTAGGTCAAAGAGCCCGTGATCTTGCTCGCGAAACAGCAAAAAAGACTAACTGAAAAAAACAAAAGTATACATTTTTGTTATTTTTTATTCAATAAACTTTATTAGGTCGCTGTTTGTTTAAAAAATAGTTTGGTGATTTAACTGGTAAATCTGACATTTTATGGCGGTGTAGAAGAAATCGGTGGAAACAAAATACTTTTAGAAGACAAAGATACAAAGATTTTTCTGGATTTTGGTATGAGTTTTGGTCGTCGTGGAAAGTTTTTTGAAGAGTTTCTTACTCCAAGAACCGCAAATGGGATTGGGGATTTTCTTACAATGGGACTTATTCCAGATATCCCTGGTGTTTATCGCGATGACTTATTAGAGCATTTTGGTCGTAAACCACAAAACCCTGAAATCCAGGCAGTAATATTATCTCATGCCCATGCAGATCATGCAAACTATATATCATTTCTACATAAAGATATACCAATTTATTGTGGGCAAACATGTAAATATATTCTTGATGCAGTAGATGAACAGAGTCAGAGAACCATTGAAAATGAGGTTTTAAATTATAAAAAAAGACCTGCTTTTAAAAAAAATTACAAAGATCCACCTATACAAAGAACGTTTAATACCTTTAGAACAGAAGATAAAATAAAAATTGATGATTTGGAAATAGAACCAATTCATGTAGACCACAGTGTCCCCGGCGCATATGGTTTTATTATTCATACATCAAATGGTGCTGTTGTTTACACAGGTGATCTAAGATTGCATGGTGCTCATTCTGATATGACTAAAGATTTTATAGAAAAAGCTGCCAAAGAAAAACCTATTTCAATGATTACTGAAGGAACTAGAATTGATTCAGGTCAAACAGGGGAGTCAGAAACAAAGGTTTATGATAAATCAAAAGGTTATCTTCAAGATAATAAGCATCTTTCTATAGTTGATTTTAATTTTAAAGATGTTGATCGTTTTACGACTTTTTATAATATTTCTAAAGCTCTTAATAAAAAATTTGTAATTAGTTTTAAACATGCATGTTTCTTGGAGCGTTATCATAAAGACCCAAAGATTAAATCACCTGATAGTCGCAATGAAAATATTCTTATTTTAAAGCCTAAGCGTCTTAGTGGTACTTATTGTGATGAGGATTATACTGATGAATATATTAAGCGTCGTTTGAATTATTCTAATATTATAACTCCTGAAGAAATTGGAAAAAAACCCGGTGATTATATCATTGTTTTGAATTTTTGGTATTTTAATCAGCTTATTGATTTAAAGCCAAAAAGTGGTGTGTATATTCATTCTCTTTCTGAGCCTTTTAATGAAGAAATGGAAATTTCTTATGAACGTATGGTTAACTGGGTTCAGTTTTTTAACATGGATTTTGTGCAGTCTCATTGTTCTGGTCATATTAATGGTGCTGATTTAAAAAATTTACTTGAGACTGTTAAACCAAAAGAGTTGTTTCCTATTCATACTGAAAAACCCGAGCTGTTTAGTAAACTTAACCTGAAAAACAATATTGTAGAAGAGGCAAAAACCTACAAAATATAATTTTTATTTTGTTATTCCCCTCTCTCCAATTTCAAAATAAATTTGTTATTTATAAATATGTTAAAAGTTTATTAATTAAAAAAATGACTTTTTGTCAAAAGGAGAAAAAATTATTTTTCGCCGGTAAACTGGTTTTCAAATCCCTTCTCCTGCATAAATTTTTTAAAACTATGAGAAAGTCTTATAATTAAGTCAACGATTTAAAATTTAGGAGATGGAGCATAGGTCTATTTGGGGCTAATGAAAATAGATTTAAGACAAACTCAAAAGATTATTCTTGGTTAATAACACAATAAATTTGTGATAAATATGGATGAAGAGTATTTACTACCAAAAAAAATTAAAGTTAATTCAATTTGGGGGGCAATTTCTAGTTTTTTTTTGTTACAAATATTTGGATATGTTATTTTTGAAACTTTTTTGCAGTCAGTAAATTTTCTACAGTCAGAATTATCATCTGGATTCGTGGCTATATTAGATTTTATTATAGCAATTGGTTTTTTAATAATGTTTTTATTTTTTCAATCAGAAGCATTTTTTAAAATTGGTCAATTCTTTTTAGAAAATGATAGTAATACAATATTTAATAATTTAAAAAAAGGCGATGAATTAATTAAGTTTTGTTTAACACCAGTTTTTATAATTATGTTAATTTTAATTATGTTTGGTTTTTATCCGTTTCAAAGATATGAAAGTAATATCTATTATCTAATTATTTTCTATGTTTTTTCTTGGGGGGTATCAATATTAATTTCAAAATTAAGAAAAAATAAGACTACAATTGCTGTATATGGTGGAGTTGATAGAATTGCTTGGATTCTTTTAGGTTTGTTCTTTTTTATTTTAAGTATTATAATACCTCGTTCATCTTTTATTAAAGATAATGCTGATATAATGATTAAATTCATTGAATTATTGGGAATGTTGGGAATAGGAATTGTTATATCGTTAATTTCTTCTTTGCTTATGGATAGTAAATAAAATTAATTTTTATTTTGTTATTCTTATAATAAATTGTTGTTTTTTGTACCATTCTATTTTTATTTTTGTTAAAATTATAAGGAAAAGTGTTTAAAGTAGAAGCTTATAAATATTTTAAAAATTCCTCTTGTAAAGGGGGAGGAAATGATAAAAAATGACTGATCTACTTGATTATTCAAATAAAAAAGATGAGCAGACTTTAATTAAGACAGATATCGGTAAACGTAAAAAAGAACAATTCATTGAAAACCTGCGAGAAGGTGACGTGATAAATGATTTTTATGCAGTTAAAATCAAAAATCCTCCACGAGCATATAAGCGTGGTATGTGGTTTGGCCTTGTAGTTACTGATAAAACCGGTGAAATCTCTGTAAAATACTGGGGTGGAGACAACAAAGAACGCGTGAAAAGACTTTATGATAGTTTTAAGACAGGTGATGTTGTACAAATAAGACTTGGAAACGTTGAAATCTATGAAGACAAGCCTCAGATTAGTATAAACGAAACAAATGGAGGAATTCGTAGATGTGGTTCCAATGAATATGATGTATCAGATTTTATTCCTTCAATTGATGAGAAAAAAATAAAAGAATTATATGAAGTAATTAAACAAGATATAAAAACTGTTGAAAACGTTCAAATTAAAAAACTTCTGGATACATTTTTTAAAAATGCATCTTTTGTTAAAGAATTTTGTAGCAGCCCTAGTGCTATGACTCATCACCATAGTTATGTTGGTGGAAATCTTGAGCATACTGTTGGTGTTGTAAGGCTTTGTAAAAATATTTGTGAGATGTATCAGGGGATAAACAGGGATATAGTATTATGCGGTGCTATTTTGCATGATGTAGGTAAACTTAAGGAGTATAGTGCTACTGCATCAATTGATAAAACAGATATCGGAAATTTCATCGGTCATATTGTAATGGGTGATCGCTGGGTTCGTGAGAAGATAAAAGAACTTAGAGATAATGGCGAGGCTTTTGATGAGGAATTGGAAAATAAGATTTGTCATATAATCCTAAGTCACCATGGTAGATACGAGTTTGGTAGCCCGCGTATGCCAAAAACTGTTGAGGCGATGGTTGTTCATGCTGCTGATATGATGGATTCACAGGTGAAAAACTTTATACAAAACATTGAAGATGGGCGTAAAAGTAGTGATGATGACTGGGGTTTTATCTGGGATTCTGATCTAGGTATGAAAAGGCCTATGTATCTTGGTGGAAAGGAATAAAAAGATGAAAAAGGACATAATTGATATTCTCTGTTGCCCTGTTTGCAAATCAAATCTTATATTAAAAGTTGAAACAGAAGAAAAAGATGATATTATTAAAGGTTTTTTTACTTGTAAAAAATGCAATCAGGTTTATAAAATAACTGATGGAATATCTGATTTTTTACCTAAATAATTATTCACTTTTTTATAACAAAAATTAATACAATTATAGATAAAAATATTATAAAAATCATAGCAATAAGTATTGATAAACCAATATCGGATTCTTCTATTATTTTAGGAGGATTATCTTCGCCCTCAACGTCTTCAGGTTTATCATTATCAGGTTCATTGGTATCGCCTTCATCATCGTCGTCATCAAAATAATCATTTTCTTCTTTTATTATAACAGCTGTTGTATCTGTATCTGAGGCACCTGCATTATCAATAACTGTTAGTGTTATTGTGTAATTTCCTGGTTTTTTGAATATATGAATTACCGATGCTCCATCATAATAAAAATATTTTTCAGAAGGCAAACCATCTCCAAAATCCCAGATATATTCCTTAATTATTCCGTCTTCGTCATAACTATCATAAGCGTAAAAGTAAATCTCATCATTTACATAATTATAACTCAAAGAGTCGCTTATATCTGCAGTTGGTAAAATATTAGAATATAATACAACCTGATTTGACCTCATAAGAATATATGGGATACTTGCATTATGTGTTTTATTGTTATAAATTGATGTATATTGTAAAAGAAGATTTTGTTTTTTATATGCCTCAAAAATTAATTCTGCACATGTATAACCATTTTCTCCATATGGTTTACCAATCTGTGTTTTTGCCCAGGAAACAGCTGCATCTCTAATCTCTTGATCTGCCTTTACATATCCAAAGGTTATATTTGTCGCCCATAATTTAAAAAGCCAATATGGAGTGATTACAACGCCAAACCATTCTTGTTGGAAAGGAGCATAAAAATATGGGTTTGCTTCTATGAATTTGTTATTTCCAATATACATTGCTACATGATCATCTGCATAGCTCCAAAGCGATTGTATCTGAGAAAAATTGTAGGTATCTGCAATGTTTTGAATATTTGGTTTTACATCACAAAATAATAAATCCCCTATATTTAAATCAGAAGGAAATTTCATCGAGTCATTTTCATTTGATTCAGCTACCACGAATAAGTAAGTATTACCATTCAAAAAAATAGTCATTTGTAAAAGTAATAATAAAAGAATAAAAAATACTAATAACCTTATCTTTACCATATTACAAAATATTTATTATAGCATACTATATAAAAATATTTCTATCTTACAATAACAATTTTTTAAAAAATTGGTTTATATAAAGCTTTTAATATCTTTTAGTAAATCCTTTGACTCTTCAAGGTCTTTAATATATTTTTTAAAACGAGGTGCACGTCTATCAAGTATTATTGCAATGCCTCTATCTTTTTCATTACGAATCAACCGGCCAATAGATTGCAATAGTTTTCTTGCAGTTGGAGCCTCAACAG
>Ga0105099_10001285_pt1 | contig 15894 bp, 10 predicted proteins | sample PPLLak3cmMay2015_2_FD_79138 | JGI IMG/M metagenome (GOLD analysis project Ga0105099, IMG submission 79138) | Freshwater sediment microbial communities from Prairie Pothole Lake near Jamestown, North Dakota, USA - PPLs Lake P8 Core (1) Depth... | ecosystem: Environmental > Aquatic > Freshwater >... | reverse complement strand
GGCCTTCTCGCCGAGGGGCTTCTGCCCGGGAAACGGAAAATCTTCCGGAAAAACTCGGTAAAGCCGTACAGCTTCCCGTACCTGATTTCGGCGATCCGAACCGAAAACCAACCTGCCTTGAGGTTGATTTTCCCATCGCACAAATAAATGCGCTTTCCAACCTCGAGGGAAACGCAGGGAAGCCTATCTATCAGATGTCGAAATGGTGGGCACGCCGCAGAAGCAGCGTTTTCAGAAGCATGCTGATTGCAGCCGCAACCGAGGCCCCCGAAGACCCCTCTGAAGCAGCTAAAAAAGTCTGGGATCACTACTACTGCAACCATCAGAAAGCCGGTTCTTTCAAGCATCTGCGGGTACTCGACTGTTTCATGGGTGGCGGTACCACTCTTGTCGAAGGTTCGCGGCTGGGTATGCAGATGACCGGTGTTGACCTTAATCCGGTCGCATGGTTTGTCGTGAAGAATGAACTTGCGTGCAGCGATCCGCAACAGGTTAAGGCATTGTTCGAGCATATCGAAAAGGAAGTTAAACCGCAAATTCAACCATTCTACACCACAACATGTACCAGAGGGCACCAGGGGAAGTGGATTGATATCAGAACTGAACAGGCTACGGATATCGATCCCATTGAATTGCCTCATGCAGAACGAAAAAACTATCGATGGCAAGGGCCCGAAATAATCTACACGTTCTGGGCAAAACATGGCCCCTGCCAGGCGAAAGGATGCGGCCACCGCACACCCATTTTCAGAACCCCGGTCATTGCCGAAAAAAAACTGTCGACGAACTACATCCCGCTGACTTGCCCTAATTGTGGACTAAATTTTCATGCGGAGCTTGGAGAAACACGCATGGCGCCCGCAGCAGAGCGCGTGGTTCTTGCAGATGAACACGCTTTTACCGAAACAACACAGAATTTCGCCAGGCTGATGAACGATTATGATAAAGGCAATGGCGATGATACCATAAACCGCATGCAATCCCTGCTGGAACTGGTCAACAACGAAGCCGGACTTCATTGCCCAAAATGCGGGACTTTTGCGGGAAAGAGACTCATTTCAACACTGGAAAAACACAATAAACCAAGCGCGAAACCTTCAGAACGAAGGAAGAAAGATTTCGGCATTAATAAAAAAAATGTTATGATGTGGCTGCTGATTCATCCGGAATGGCTCAAGGGTAGCAGCGGAATTGAGAATGGGTTGGAGCTTGGCGGGTATGCAGGCGCTCCACCAGATGCGACAGCCCAATGGAATGAGAAGCGGCTTGAAAGATTAGCGGTGATTGAAGTGCGGGGCAGCGCTTTGCCGGAATCGATTGAGTTGCGGGATGGGACTACGTTCGATTGTGGGAAGGGAACTGTTCAAAAGAAGGCCCATTTTACGTGCGCCGCGTGCGGGAGAGAAGGCAACACACTGGTGTCCGTTAGAGCAACAGGACACACTGCGCCGGTAACAGCGTATGCATTACAGTGCCATTGTCCGGAATGTGATTCTGAAGGTTATAATTATGGGGGACGTTACTTTAAATCACTGGATAATAACGATATTTACAATTTGAGCTATGCAGAACGGGAATGGAATAACCAATGCGAAACTGACCTGAAAGAGTATTGGCCGCGGGCGGAGTTGTGGGTGTCCTATATGACGCACAAGCTTAATGGTGGCATTGCTAATTGGGGCTACACGCACTGGTGGAAGATGTTCAACCCACGGCAACTTTTAGTGCACACCCAGCTTCTTAAAACCATTTTCGAAGCTCCTGATTATGACTGGCCGCTGGACGTGAGGGAACAAGCACTTGGTGTATTTCAGCAGTATTTACGTAACCAGAATCTCTTTATTTTTTGGAACCCGCAGCGTGACACGCCAGAACCTATGTTTTCGAATGCCAATTATCACCCAAAAATGCTAGTAATTGAAAACTGTGTTTTTAACGATCTTGGGAGAGGAAACTGGAAATCATCATCCGATAAATGCGTAGATGGGGTCAGGTGGACAAAGGAACCATGGGAATTGGTGATTGCCAGCGAAGGTGTAACCAAGTCGGAAAAAGTGATGCCGGAAGATCCGGTTTGTTCCGGTATAACCCCTAATTGTGGTTCCGCAACTAACCTGTCAATTTGGGGAAACGAACTATATGATCTGGTGATTACGGATCCGCCGTTCGGCAACAATCTTTTCTATGCGGACCTTGCTGATTTCTTTTATGTATGGTTGAAACTACCGTTACTCAAATGGTATAGGGATCTGCCGGAACGCACACATTTCGAACCGGAACGAACTCCCCACAGCATGGAAGCGATTGACAATTCTATCGAGCACCCCGATGATCGGGAACAACACGAAAAAGAGCAGTTTTTAGAAAGCAAATTTATTTCGATTATTCGTAAAATAACCGGCGATGATTCTCTTGAAGAGAAATCTCCCAATCCTTTATATCGGCCGGTACCCTCAAGTGACTTTTACAGCTCCACTCTTTCTGCCTGCTGGGCAGAGGCCGGACGTTTGCTTAAGCCTGGCGGAATCATGGCTTTTACGTTCCACCACAATGAAGATCAGGCATGGATTGACATTTTACAAGCGCTGTTTGACGCCGGGTATTTTTTAGTAGCCACATATCCGATTCGCAGTGACGAATCGAAAGGAGAAACGGGCGCTTTTGGAAGTCGAAAGATCGAATACGACATCATCCACGTCTGCCGCAAGCGCCTCACTTCTCCCGAACCCGTCAGTTGGTCCCGCATGCGCCGCTGGGTAAAGGAAGAATCAAAACGCCTCAAAGATCTCCTTGAGCATACTCACGGCAAAGAGCTTCCCGAATCCGATCTGCGGGTTATACTCCGGGGAAAATCTCTTGAATATTACTCACGCCATTACGGCCAGGTTTTTACCGGTGACGGGCAGGTGCTTGCGGTACGGGACGCCTTGCTCGGGATCAACCAGCTTCTGGATGATCTGCTTGAAGACACTTCACAAACAGGCGGCTTGCGTCCGCCGGATATAGCGGAGCCTGCAAGCAGGCTTTATCTGCGTCTTTTTCATACGCGAACCGAAATGGATCGTGACGAACTGCACAAGACACTGCGGGGAAGCGGCATCTCGCAGGGCGATCTGGAAGCCTTGGGATGGGTTCGTGTTGTGGGGCGGGTTGTGCATGTTGTTCCTGTTTCCGAGCGCTTCGAATACTTTACTGCACCTGGACGTAATAGAAAGGTTATAAAGGCAGACCTTGACCAGGCTCATTTCCTCATCGGAGCGGGTTTGCCTGAATCGGGCATCAAGATCGAAAACGAGTTGAACAATCCAAATTTCCGGATAAAAAAGGCGGTTGATGATATCCTGCAATGGTATGCAGCGACTGCCGGTGATTATGACATTAAACGTGCCGCCCAAACAGCGAACCAGATTGTCGAGCACTGGCGAAACCGCCGCAAGGAAGAGAAACCGGAGTCACTGCAGTTGAGTTTATTCGAACAACTGGAAAAAGATGTCTGATAGGACAAAAAACTGAAGTATCATATAATTAACAGGGGAGTTCATCCCATGAACAGCATTTCAAACGATGTCTGGAAGCGCAAAGGATCATCGGTTATCTTCGATCAAAGCAGCCTTGCGCCGCTCATATCAGACGGTTCATTGCTTTCTCTCCGCGCCTTTCTCGGATGGAGTAATGATCTGCCGGTAAATCCCCCTATACCGGGCAAGACAATTTTCGTGGGTGGACTGGAGACGGTATTGGAAACAATGGAGCCGCTTGAAGCGGACAGTTTCCTGATTCAGCGGATTCGCCCCATGCTTATTCAGATTCAAAATACATGGACCGGTACCGCGGTGGTTTTCGGATTTTCTTCGCACCGAAAGGCCTTTGAAGAGACTTCGCTCGATGAAGAAGTCCTATTCAGACGCCGCGACCGGAAAACCATTCGATTGTCTGACGGATTGTGGGACGGCAGCGCTACGGTAAATATGAAACGGGTTGTGTGTGAAGCCACGCCGGAGAATTCGGAGCAAACAGTGGGGTACTATGTCGCCCGTATCTCTTGAAATCCGGCCTGGACAGAAGGTTCAGCATCCAGAACTTGGCGAAGGCGTCATAGTCGGAAAAGAGCAATCCGGCTTCGTGACTGTTTTCTTTCGTACTGCCGGTGAAAGACAGGTCCCTCCGGAAACCCTTCTGCAAACTCTTGATCGTTTCGACTGTATAGCTTCATCAATATCCCCGGCGACTTCCGATGCTGTGGCAAAACTTTGGCTCGCTATCGAAGCCGAAGAGCTTCCACTCATGGAAAGCGCGGCGACGCTTACGTCAGCGAAGGTTGATCTGCTTCCGCATCAGGTGGTATTGGTTCATCGTATTGCGAATGCAAATCCGAAGCGGTTTCTCATTGCCGACGAGGTCGGGCTGGGCAAGACAATTGAAACAGCGCTCATTCTCCGGGAACTTGCTTCGCGGGGAGAATTGCACCGCGCCATGATGGTTGTTCCAGCCGGGTTAGTCGAAAACTGGCGGCGTGAATTGAATGAAATATTCAATTTGGATTTCGAGGTTTTCGGCAGCGAAGGCGATGTAACCGATCGGAAATCGAATGCCTTTTCCAAGCATAATCGGCTCATTGTTTCGATAGACACGTTAAAGCTTCGACCACGGGTGAAAAAGCTCCTTGAAGCGCCGCCGTGGGATCTGGTTGTTTTTGATGAAGCGCATCATTTGAGCGTGTACCGTTCCGGAAACAGAGCGAGAAAAACGGAGAATTATAAACTCGCAGAAGCGCTTCGAGACCATTGCAGGGATTTATTGCTTCTTTCCGCGACACCGCATCAGGGTGACCATTTTCGCTTCTGGATGCTTGTTCGGCTGCTTACTCCGGAACTATTCGCCAGTGATCAGGACATGGTTTCCAACCGGCATCGGCTGAATGCGGTGGTTGCCCGCCGCACCAAAGCTGACGCATGCACATCGGACGGCAGCCCTCTCTTTGCCAGGAGAATGGTAACCACACAATCCTTCTCTTTATCTGATCCAGAAAAAGTATTCTATACTTCCTTGCTTGACTATCTGCGGGACGGGTACAACCTTGCTGCAAAGGAAGGCAACAAGGGAAGAGCGCTCGGGTTTGTCATGACAATTTTCCAGAAAATCGCCGCAAGCAGCTTCGCAGCGATTCGTTCGACACTACAGCGGCGCCTCCTTATGTTGACAATACAGGAAGCTGTTGAAAGAGACGAATTACTCGACGTCGACGGCAGAAACAACGCCTTGAATGGAGCAAGGGAAATTATTCATGTCTGTTACGGCTTTCCCTATGATACCGTCGGCAAAGCAGAAGCGGACCGCATTCTTGCCGACACCAAATTTCACCTGCTCAAAAAACGAAAAGATGCGCTTGATTTTATTAAAACAGCGGAGAGCTATTCCGACAGCGAAAAGTCCGCCGAGACGGATGAAGAATCCGCTGCGATGCTGGCCTCGTTTTCACTACCCCAGGAACGTGATCGCATCAGAGATTTGCTTATGTCAATTCCCCGAGGCCCGGAAACAAAATTACGCGTTTTATCCGAGGCTCTCCAGCAAATATGGGAGCAGAATCAGGATGAAAAGGCGGTGATTTTCGCCACCTACCTCGGCACGGTCGAAGAGATAAAGCGCCAGCTTGAGAGTTTATTCCCCGGAAAAGGCGTGGGTGTGCTCAAAGGCGGGGACCACGGCGCAAAAACTGCCGCACAACGAAGGTTTAGGCGCAAGGATGGCCCCAAAGTGCTTGTATGCACTGCAGCTGGACGTGAAGGCATAAATCTCCAGTTTGCCAGAGTGTTGTTCAATTATGACCTGCCGTGGAATCCCATGGATCTTGAGCAACGAATCGGAAGAATACACCGGTATGGCCAGCAATCCACAGCTCAAGTCTATAATCTCGTTGCTGCCGATACCATCGAAGGTCAGATATTTCTTATGCTCGAAGACAAGTTAAAAGACATTGCCGAGGCACTTGGGAAAATCGATGATCGTGGGCAGGTTGCCGAAGATTTACGAACCCAAGTTCTTGGACAGTTAAACAGTAACGTAAGTTACGACCGGCTTTATCAGGATGCCTTGAGCGATCCGACCTTAAAAAGAACTCGTGAAGAACTTGAAGTGGCCCTGTCAAATGCAGACCTTGCTCGCCAGGTGGTTTTCGAACTTTTTCAAGACCTGGATCGCTTTAATATAGGGGATTACCGTAAATTCGACGACGAAGGGAAGGGTATGCAGCGGCTAATAGGATTCGTTTCAAAAGCCGTTCAGCATACGGGTGAATGCTTCAAGAAAGAGGATCCCAATTTATGGGTCTACCAACAGGATGGTGGAAATACCTTTAGATTTACCTCTGATAGAGACCGAGCACTTTCAGATGAAACACTTGAGTTACTTGGATTGGAACATCCGATTGTCAGAAAATTGCTAACCACGTTTTCAACTTTGGAGAATGGCTCCCGTGCCATATCGGGAAAGATGACTGGCATTCCCATGCCGGGACTTCTCACAATCTGGAAGATAAATACGCAGACAAAGGAAGGGCAATCAAGGCATAGCGTAATAACCATCGGAATGACACCCGAAGGTGAGCGTGCACCATGGCTCGAACGATTAAAAGAACAATTTTATTTATTAATACCTGATGAAGGTGGTCCCGGTTTTTGGAAAGAAATCGCAAATTCAAAAAGGCAACACCTGAATGAACTTCTTCTGCGTGAATTGAAATACAGGGGCCTTTTAGGGGATGATAGCAGCTATACAGCAGATTTGATAGGTATGGTGGGGATTGGGCAAATATGAAATGGCTCATATCGTTCGTCAGGAAGAGAATTGAAAGAGACGCAGATATCAGCTACATAAACAGAGGTCATTCGAAAACGCGGCGTCTTATACATTTCAGATATCAGTGGATTGATAAGGTCGCAATGTCCCTCTGCGACACTATTGAGAGAGACGCTATCTGTGAACCGAATGCATTGCCAGAAAGATGGTGGATAGAGGGTAAAAATTAGGAACGCCTCCTTTCATCCTCTGCTCCAGCGTCAAGACAATAAGAGGGGAGCGCCGCGAATGACAAAAGAGAAATAAAGACAGGAAAATTGAAAATGGCGGTGGCGAAGAAAAAGATAAACCAATGCGGCACGTGAAGAAAAAGCAATTTTTTGCGTCAGGAGAAAGCCGCCCCATCCTATGGCGGCTAAAATAAAAAGATCATGAAAGAATATTAATATGAATGCTGATGTTTTCTTTCAACTCAAAATAAAAAAGGCAAAGGAATTTGGTTTTCCTGAACCAATTTTTATTAACACAGAGAAACTCTCCGATAAAAACCGTGTTTTATATACCGCCAGCAAAAAAACCACCCTTAAAAACCTGAAACAAAAACTCCTCATCGAGATTTTAGGATAACCCCATGAAAAAAGAACTTATCATCGAATTATTCGAAAAATTTGAAGGCGCCTGTTATCTTTTCAACAATCTGGAATGCTGGCGCGCCCGTGAATTGCAGGTAATTTTAGGGTATTCCAAATGGGAAAACTTTAAAAATGCAATTGAAAAAGCCAAACAATCCTGTGAAAACGCCGGAATAAGAGTGCAGGATCATTTTGCCGATGTCGGGAAAATGATCGAGATCGGCAAGGGTGGTCAGCGCGAGGTGGAGGATATTGCCTTAACCCGTTACGCGTGCTATCTTATCGCTCAAAATGGCGATTCTGCAAAAAGTGAAATATCTTTTGCACAAACCTATTTTGCCGTTCAAACCCGCAAACAGGAAATTATAGAACAACGGCTTTTAGATGTCGATCGTGTGATTGCCCGCGAAAAACTGACAAAATCCGAGAAAAAACTATCGGGAATAATATACGAACGCGGCGTTGATGACAAAGGTTTTGCGCTTATCCGTTCTAAAGGAGACCAGGCGTTGTTCGGTGGTTTTTCTACCAACGACATGAAGCGTAAGCTTATGATTCCTGATGGCAGACCGCTCGCGGATTTTCTGCCGACACTTACTATCAAAGCCAAAGATTTCGCCACGGAACTCACCAGTCATAATGTTATTGAAAAGAATTTGTCCGGCGTGAACCAGATTTCATGCGAGCATATCGACAATAATAGTGCTGTCAGAAAAATGTTGATCGAGCGTGGCGTTAAACCGGAAGCATTACCACCGGCAGAAGATGTAAAAAAAGTACAACGCAAATTAGAAGGGGACGAAAGAAAACTTCTCAAAGATATGCAGAAAAAAAAGGTACAGTAATATGGCTTTCAACGAACTAAACAGTGTAGAATATTTCATAATTCACCAGTTCATCGGTGACAGGATTGCATGAAAACAGCTTTGCGGGATTGGAAATACTCTTTACCCACATCACCCGAAAAGGGCGGTTTATTTTTATAAGACCTTTTTTAAAATTGCGCCGCTGCCAGCATTCAGTCATTACAATATCTTATTTTAAGTAGTCATTTCCTGATCGATACGATGGGCATGTTAAAAAAACAGAAAAACCATGAAAATTAAATTCGTATACCCTAAATTCGAGAAATTTCTCGAATCACGCCTTGAGCTTGCCGAGTTTCCTGCAATTGCGGCAACGTGGGCTTATACCATGCCCCCGGCCATGGGTATTCCGGTTTTAATAAACCTCCTGCCGGCGGACGTTCAGTGGCATGTCCAGGATCAGAACATAGAGCCTGTTGATTTCAACGACGACTCCGACCTTATTGCCATCAGCTTTTTTACTCCTCAGGCAGGGTATGCCTGCGACCTTGGCGATGAATTTCTCCAGCGGGGCAAGACGGTCATTATGGGAGGGATGCACCCATCCCTTATCCCTGACGACGTTCTGGGTCACTGCACCAGTGTTTGTATCGGCGAGGCTGAGACGATATGGCCGGTTATACTCGATGACTTCAGGAACGGAAAACTCAAGCCGGTGTACAAAGCAGCACACCCGCCGCTGCCGGAACAGATAGCATCACCGAAAAAAGGCGTCTTCGATAATCAGGACAAATACGACTGGCACGCTTCGCTTATATCAATAACCCGCGGCTGCCCGTTCGGATGCGACTGGTGCAACGTGCCCCTGTATCAGGGCAGGAAAATCCGGCTTCGGCCGATAGACGACGTTGTGCACGATATACAGGAGCTGTCGGGCAGGGAGTTCTATGTCACCGACGACACGATCATGCTGAACCGCCCCAAAATCCAGCGGTATATGATGGACCTCTGCGAACGAATACGGGAATTCAAGGTCAGCATGTTATTATCCTGCTCGCCGGCAATGAATACCGATCCCGGGTTTCTTGATGCTATTGCACGGGCGGGCGTAAAAAGCATGTACACGGTTTTTGCCAGTGACCCTTTCAGCGCCCGGTTTTATGCCCGGCACCCCGGAATCTGGGACAGAACCCTGAATCTTGTCAGGCAACTGGAGGATCGGGGCATCAGGTTTTTCGGTTCATTCGGCGTCGGATATGACTGCATGTTTGCCGATCAGTTCGACCTTATCCTTGAATTCTGCGAAAAAGCAAAAATAAAAACCGCTGAATTCTTCATTGCGACACCGTTTCCCAACACGCCGTTCTGGCATCAGGTCAAAGCAGAGCGGCGGTTTATCGAACCGAGAAACTGGAATTACTATAACGGCGCCAACGTTGTTTTCAAGCCGAAGCATATAACCGCGCAACAGCTTACAGACGGCTTTATTCTTCTCTGGAAGGAGTTTTTCAGGAACAAGGACCACGAGGAGTCGCTGGGCGCCTTCAATCAAAAGCTGGAAAATATTTTAAAGTCACGGGAACACTCACACAAGGTAAAAGACGCCGTCTTAAAAGGAATGGCAAAAAAAAAATTGGTATAAACCATGCATACTGTTTTTAACCGATAAGGAGGTTACGCGATGGAGGATATCTTAAAAGGTAAAGTGGCCATAGTTACCGGATCGGGAAGGGGCATCGGCAAAGCTATCGCCCTGAAACTTGCATCAGCCGGCGCAGACGTTGTCATCATTGATATCAATGAAGGCGATGCTGTTTCAACAAGCGAAACAATAGCCGGTATGGGCAGGAAATCAAAGGCGTACACCATGGACGTGACCAACTTTGCGCAGGTGAGCGAGACAATCCAGAAAGTATTTGCCGATTTCGGCAAAGCGGATATCCTGATCAATAACGCCGGCATCACCCGCGATAAGAGTATTTTCCTCATGCAGAAGGAAGAGTGGGACAGCGTTATCGGCGTCAATTTAACCGGGTATTTCAACGTGACGCGCCAGGTCATCACCTATTTTCTTAAAAATAAAACGGGCAACGTAGTCAACGTTGCCTCGGTGAGCGGCCTTGTCGGCCTTGCCGGACAGACCAACTATTGCGCGAGCAAGGCGGGCGTTATCGGATTCACCCGCGCTCTGGCCAAAGAATCGGCCCGCACCGGCGTCACCGTAAACGCGATCGCGCCGGGATACATAGAGACCGAAATGATACGCAAAATGCCCGAAAAACAGCTCGAAGAGATCAAAAAAGGCATTCCGATGCGCCGATTCGGAACCGTGGACGAGGTTGCTGACCTGGTTTTGTTCCTCGTTTCCGGCAAAGCGCAGTATATTACCGGCCAGGTTTTCACTATTGACGGAGGACTGACGGTATAGTGTCTGTAGCTGAATTATCTACGCAATACGAGTAAATAAAATCAAAGCGTAGATGAGTCAGCGTACAGATTTTAATCCTGCGATTAGCAGGGCACTTATTCTGCTGTTTTGCATAAAAGGTTAAAGAATTTTAATCCCAAAGCCGTCCAATATATTACAAAAGTTTCCCCCCATAAAGGGGACGTTGCGGCTTTGCCGGGTTAGATATCGGGGAGATTGTACCCGCGCTCTCCTCTGCAGGACTCCGAACAGTATTTCAACTCTGTCGGGGCTGCTACCGGAAAAAAGGGCATGGTATTTTTATGGCACTACCTGACAATAAAAAAACGCTTCATCTGGGCTTTGACGTCGGTTCGACGACCGTGAAGGTCGTCGTTGTCGATCAGCTTAACACCATCCTCTGGAAAAAATATCAGCGCCACAACGCCCGGCAGCCTGACCTTGTACGGGATATGCTGCTGCAGATCGAGAACTCTTTTCCCCGCTGTTCGTTTGACATCTTCATAACCGGCAGCGGCGGCAGGGCCATTGCCCCCCATATCAACGCCGTGTATATCCAGGAAGTTAATGCACTCATCTATGCGGTTGAAATGATGTACCCCGACGCCGGGAGCGTCATAGAGCTTGGCGGCCAGGACGCGAAGGTCATTATCTGGAAGGGCGGCGGCGCGGAAGAAAAGACAACGCTTACGTTCATGAATGACAAGTGCGCCGGAGGCACCGGCGCGACTATCGACAAACTGCTGAGCAAAATCGGTTTGACCATGGACGAAGCGGCGCAGATAGAGGTACGGGGGCGGGAGCCGCATCATATTGCCGCAAAATGCGGCGTATTTGCGGAAACGGACGTGGTCGGCCTGCTGAAGGCGGGTGTTGATAAGGAGGAGATATTCGTCTCGCTCTGCACCGCGATCGCCAAACAGAATCTCGAGGTCCTGGTCCGCGGCAACGTTCTGCGGGATACGGTTCTGCTGCTGGGCGGACCGCATACCTATCTGAAAGCCTTCACCGAAATATGGCGCAGGCTCCTGCCGGAAACCTGGAAAATTCACAACTGGGTACCGGAACACAAGCCCCGCGAGGATCTTATCCTTGTCCCGCCCGATTCGCAGTATTTTGCCGCGATCGGCGCGGTGCTTTTCGGGAAAAAGTCCGAGGAGCTTTTTGCCGACATGCATTTCGGCAGACACATGAAACCCCACCTCTACGGCGGTATCGAAATGCTGGAAAAATACCTGGCGTCAGGCAGGGCAAAACAGCTCGAAGCCACCGGGTCGATCCGGGAGGGGCTGGTGAGGTCAAACGAGGAATTAGAGGCGTGTATCACCCAGTGTACCATTCCCCCGTTCAAGCCGCCGCGGATAGAACCGGGAACAACCCGCCGCGGCTATATCGGCATCGACGGCGGTTCGACAAGCTCCAAGCTCGTGATGCTGGACGAGGAAGGCAGCCTCATGTATAAGGACTACGTGCTCTCACGAGGCAACCCGATTGTTGATATAAAGGATATGTTCAGCCGCCTTTTGCGCTGGGCGCACGAGCACGATGTCTCGCTTCACATCAAAGGCAGCGCCGTTACGGGATACGCATCCGCGATCCTTAAAACCGCATTCGGCTTTGACGTCGCCGTGGTGGAAACAGTCGCGCACATGCGGGCTGCCGCCGCCTACTACGGGGATATGGATATCATCTGCGACGTCGGCGGGCAGGATATAAAAGTCCTGTTCATGAAGCACGGCAGGGTCGTCGACTTCAAACTGAACACGCAGTGCAGCGCCGGCAACGGGTACTTCCTGCAGAGCATGGCCGAACAATTCGGCATTCCCATCGAACAGTATGCAGAGTATGCATTCAAGGCGGCAAAAGCGCCCTCGTTTAACTACGGGTGCGCGGTATTCATGGAGCAGGACAAGGTAAATTTTCAGCAGCTTGGCTGGACCAAAGAAGAAATAATGGCGGGCCTCGCCCTTGTCCTTCCGTTGAATATCTGGAATTATGTCGTGCAGGAGCCGAACATCGGTAAATTCGGCAACCGTTTTGTGCTGCAGGGCGGCACCCAGAAAAATCTTGCCGCGGTAAAGGCCCAGGTCGATTATATCCGCAAAAAAGTGCCCGACGCGGTCATCCATATTCATAAATACGCGGATATCTGCGGGGCGATAGGCGCCGCGCTGGAAATCAAAAACAACCCGCCCCCCGGCAATACAAGCACTTTTATCGGCCCGCAGAACGCGGCAAACATCACGTTTCAGGCGCACAACAACGAAAGCACCCGCTGCCAGTTCTGCCAGAATAAGTGCCACCGGACCTTTATCGACATCCAGGTGACGCCGCAGGTAAACGCCCGGTACATTTCGGGATATGGCTGCGAGCGGGGCATGTCCGATACTGTTGACGATATGCGCGAGCAGGAAGACCGGAAAAAGAGGCTTCGCAATCGCTACCCCAACCTGGTAACCGAGGCGGCTGCCGGCGTATTCAGGGAGTACCCCTTTGAACCGCTCCCGGAAAACGGCCTCCGTATTCCCCGCGCCGACTATTACCCCGCCGGTTTTGCATATCGGAAAAAAATCCCGGAAAGCGCCGGTTTCGCACGATCCCCCGCACAGGCCGCGCACATGCGCAAAAATATGAGTGTCGGTATTCCCCGCCTTCTGAACATGTATTATTATGCCCCTTTTTTCAGCACCTATTTCAGAACCCTTGGCGTCGGGAAAATCATATACAGTGATTATACGTCCGCCAAACTGTGGGACGAGGGCAACAAATGGGGGGCAATCGACCCGTGCTTCCCCGCGAAAGTGGCGCCCGCCCATATATATAATCTGATCCGGAAAAAAAAATGCACGCATATCTGCTTCCCCATGATTACACACCTGCAATCAAAGCTTGACAATACCATGGGAAATAACGCCTGTGTCATACAGATGGGTACGCCCGAGGTGACACACGCTGTTTTTACCAAAGAGCATAATTACTTCAGCGATTACAACATGGAATACTGGAAGCCCCTGGTCAGCATGGACAAGCCACTCGAGACCGCCGGCCTGCTCTACGGCTATTTCCGGGAACGGCTGTATATCACCGAGGATGAAAACGCGTGGGCCGTCATGCAGGGGAACGCCGCCATGAAGGAGTATCTTGAGACGCTGCAACAGCGAGGAAGGCAGATAATCTCGTCGCTTGTCGACAACGACGCCATCGGCATACTCGTCATCGGGCACCCCTATCATCATGATCCGGGACTGAACCACGGTATTCTTGACGAATTTCAGATACGCGGATTTCCAGTGCTCTGCATCGAATCCCTCCCGGCGGACAGCGATTTTCTCAAACCGCTTTTCGATCAGGGCCCTGCCGGGGCTCTGCGCGGATTGGAGTACGATATCAAGGACGTCTGGATGCGTAATTTCAACCGGAATACCAACCTGAAAATCTGGGCGGCAAAAATAGCCGCGCGCCACCCGAACCTTGCAGTCATTGATTTAAGCAGCTTCAAGTGCGGCCACGACGCCCCGACCTATTCGTATATCGACGCGATCCTGGACGAATCAGAAACGCCGCACTTTCTCTTCCACGACATAGACCAGAATAAACCCGGTGCGACCTTCAACATCCGGATTCAAACCATCGATTATTTTTTGCGACTGGAAGAAAAAAGGCTTCAGCAGAAAGTCAGGAACCGCAATGAAACATGATGCACCTCCGGCAACCGCCGACCGGGTAAAACCGCCGAAATTCGTCAAAGAATCGCAATGGAACGGGTATGATAATCCCGTGTGGTCTCTGGACGATAAAAAAAACGTGACGATACTATACAACGTGATCGAACGCCGGAAATCCTTTTTCCTGCGGGCCTATTTCGAAAGAAACGGATACCGGTATGTCGACCTGGGAGACCATATCAGGGAAGACGTCCGCTGGGGCAAGGAGTGGGGCAATCGCATGGAATGCAACCCCATGTATTTCACCTCGGGCAGCATCATCAGAAACCTTTTTAAGATCCACGCCGAAACGGGGTTGTCAAAAGAAGAAATTGTGAAAAAATACGTTTTCCTCTGCGGGGGCGGACAGTGCGGACCGTGCCGCTACGGCATGTATCCGCAGGAGTATCTGAAAGCGGTGAACGACGCCGGTTTTCACGGTTTCAGACTGCTTATATTCACGTCGGACCTCGTTGCGGATGGAGGTTCGGTTCCCGTCGCGTTTCCCTTTACTATATGGTTCAGAATTAACCTGATGATCGCCTTTATCCTTGCCGACCTGATGCATGCCGCTGAATGCGCCCTGCGGCCCTATGCAAAAGACAAAAAACAGGCTTTATCCGTCATTACCGAAGCCGAGCATATTCTCCTTGCCGCGTTTAGGAGCCGTTTCTATCTTTTGAGGCTCCCTGGCGCGCTTATAAAAGTACAAAGGATGTTCAGGCGCGTACAGCGCCATAAGGCCCGGCTCCCCCTTATCTATGTTACGGGAGAATTCTTCGCCAATCTGGCCCATAACGACGGCAACTATAATCTGCGCCGGTTCATCATGGATGACGGATGCGAGGTGATTCCGGGATTTTTCTCCCAGCGGGCGCTCTATGACAACTGGCGGCGCAAACAGGAGGCGTTGCGCGGTATCGCCTATGCCGCGAACAAAAAGGAAGCCGCATTCTGGAAAAAATCCCTGCGGCGCCAGAATATCAGCACGGCGATCATCCGATTGTTCTTTGCGTGGTATGACGCCTGCCTTAACACCAAATCGTTCGGCGGAAAATGCCATCTGCTCGATCTGGACGCGCTTGCGAAATTAGGCTTTGACCTGTATCATCCGGAGATTTTCGGCGGCGAAGGCAACCTCGAAATTGCCGAAGCCGTCTATTATGCCGACACGGTGGACGGATTCATCTCCTGCAAACCATTCGGCTGCATGCCCTCATCCGGGGTTTCAGACGGCGTGCAATCCAAGATCATGGCGCTCTACCCGAACCTGAATTTCCTTTCCATCGAGACCAGCGGCGATAACGAAGTCAATATCCTGAGCAGAGTATCCATGCTTCTTTTCAAGGCAAAGCAGAAGGTCAGCGGCGAGATGAAAAAAAAGGCACTGCCCGGTACTGCGAAGTTCTGAACTTCATTTCCTATATATACCTGAACGCCTGTTCCTGCCACAGATGCTTTTTGAAGCTGCGCTGGAGCATGGTGACGACTAGGCCATCCCAGCCGTTCAGGTACGGGGGCCTGTT
>Ga0105099_10001283_pt1 | contig 15904 bp, 17 predicted proteins | sample PPLLak3cmMay2015_2_FD_79138 | JGI IMG/M metagenome (GOLD analysis project Ga0105099, IMG submission 79138) | Freshwater sediment microbial communities from Prairie Pothole Lake near Jamestown, North Dakota, USA - PPLs Lake P8 Core (1) Depth... | ecosystem: Environmental > Aquatic > Freshwater >... | reverse complement strand
CCATTTTTATCTTTAATATCTTTTTCTAATTCTGCAAAATATCTAGGATTTACATTTGATGAAACAAAAGTAAGAAAATTATGAGACCATATTTGACCTTTTTTCCAAATACCTTTAACCCATTTACCAGTATGCCAGGTACCTTCAAACCAAGTACCATCATACCAAATTCCTTTTTTCCAAGTACCATCAAACCAAGTACCATCATTCCAAATACCACTTTCCCAAGTGCCATCTTCCCAAAGACCATCTTCCCAAGTACCAAACTGCCAAGTACCACCGTCCCAATTGCCATTTTTCCAAGTACCACTTTTCCAAATACCGTCTCGCCATCCGCCATATATCCAAGTACCTTCATACCAAGTACCAAAATGCCAAATGCCGTCTTCCCAAACACTATTTTCCCGATCACCATTTTTCCAAATACCATTAAAAAAATGACCACTTTTCCAAACACCACCTAACCAAGTACCATCTTTCCAATAACCACTTTCCCAAAGACCACCTTTCCAAACACCATCTTGCCAAGTACCATTCACCCAAGTGCCACCATTCCATTTACCATTATGCCACATACCATTGAGCCAAATGCCACCGCTTAACCAAGTACCATTACGCCATTCACCATCTTCCCAAATACCTTCAGGTTGCCAATCACCACCCTCCCAGATACCATTTTGCCATTTAAAAGTTTGATTATTTTCTCCAGTGTAATCAAAACTTTTTGGTATATTTCCAGAATCTATTATCCACTGAGGAAGTTTACTTTTATTTACTATATTGAATTGCGATGGCATTTGATCTCGATAAACAAAAGGGTTTATCTTAAATGAGCCAACGATATTTTTTTGCTTTTCATTTAACCAATTTTCAAATGTATCTACAAAAGCTTCAGCCCATTTACCAGCTATACCATATATCATTTTATTTATTTTATAATATACTTTATAGGTATTGTCAAAATAAGGTGTTGCTAAAACTCTTGCTATAGGCTTCTTAATATTTTTATCATCTTCATAAATTAGGTATGCTATAATCAAAAGGAAAACTTCTTCCTTTAAATATTCTTTATATATGCCTTTATTTAAGTCTTTACATGAAGTCCAATTACGGTCATACGATTGTCCAAGAATATCATAAGGATGCCGAGAAATAACTACCATAACATTTTTAATCTTTTTACCTTGTCGAGACTCAGCATTATTGAATTTCTGTAAAAGCTCTGGACTTATTCGATTTAAGATTTTACCAAGCTTTACTTCTCTTTTGTTTTTAGTGTCAAGTGCAATACCTTTTTCAAAATCTTTAAGCTCATATTGCGTATTAGATAAAGCTTGTTTTATTTCTTTTTCGATTTCATTTTCTATGTCTTTAGAAGCACTTAAGGAATCATTTATAGGTAAATAAATCCGCCATTTGTTATCGAACCAATCTTTAAGTCTATCAACGTATTTATCTTTATTGCCTTTTATATAAGGACGTACTTTAGACAAAGGTATTGTTTCTAAATAATATTTAAGTCCTATCTTATTCATTATTTATTTATAATTATTATGAAAGATTATCTGCTACAACAATATTTTTATTTTCTTTTTTTGCATCCATCATAGCAATATAGATATTAAAATTATGTTTTTCTTCTGCATAGTAATATGCATTATTATTTTTAACCCATTCCATTACTACTGTGATATGTCTTGCATATGATTCCGATGGAATACTTCCGTATCCTGAGTCTTTTGCTTGTTGAATATATTGTTGAATTTTTTCGTCTATTTTTTCGTTATTATATTTTGGATCATTTTTTACTGCATCGGAAATATTTCCTGCGTTTACTATAATCATTCCATTATTATAAACTTCACCTTTTACACCATCAACAATTTTATAATCGTCAGACTCTTCTTCCCTAGCTTGTTCTAAGTAATGCTTAAAGTTTTTCATATACATTTTTCCTCAATAATTTCAATATAATAGTAATTTTCTATATAATTTTATAATATAATACTATATAGATTATATTTTAATAGAATAAATATAAATTACATTAAAAAAACATTGAGGCAATATGGCTGAAGAATTAAAAAAAGATGAAGTGAAACAAATCTGGAAAGATATAAATCGTAAAATTCAAAGAACAGATGGCGAAGATGAAGTAACTGGAGAAAAAAATTATGATATGTTATCTCCAGATGATATTCCTTTAATGCTAAAGGGTGGAGATGATGTATTTAATTCTTTAGGTGGACTTACTACTAACAGAATTATTGGAATGTTAGACAGTATTGAAAAAGATAAAATATTAAGAACACAAAGATATAAAAGATTGGAATTTGCCCAATCATATCCAGAAATAGAAGGCGCATTAACTATATACGCAGATGAAACAATGACAGAAGACCAGGATGGAAATGTTTTACATATAATTCATCCAAAAGAAGAAGTAAAACAATGTGTTGAAAATATGTTTGAAAGAATTGGTATATATGATAAAGGCTGGCAAATAGTTTATAATTTATGTGGATTTGGTGATGATTTTTACGAAGTAGTTGTATCACAATCTGGATATTTTATATTAAAAATATTACCTATACCAAAAGAACAAATAGAACGTGTAGAAAAAAATGGTGTATTAATTGGATTCAAAGCATCAAAAAATACGCAAGACCCAAGAGAAGGTTTTTATAGTTATAAAATAAAATCATTAACAAAAGACAGCGAAGAGGATGAAGCAATTTTTCCATGGAGAATATTACATTTTAGAATACCATCAAGTAAATATGGTGTTTATGGCAAATCAATTATTGATTCTATATTAGCACCAATAGAACAATTAAAACTAATGGAAAAAGCAATGCTTATAGCACGTGTAACTCGTGCAGCAGAACGTAGAATATTTAATGTTGATGTTGGAAACTTGATGGGTGAAAAAGCAATCAAGTATGCATATGATGCTGTAAACTATGGAAAGAAAAAAAAGAAATTAGATTTAATGAACACAGACTTAAATAGACCCGATGTTGTTCAAGATGTTTTTGGAACAATAGAAGATATAGTAATTCCAAAAAGACAAGGATCAGATGGAAATTCTATTGATACTTTACCACAAGCGAATAATTTGGGAGATATTGCAGACGTAGAATTTATACGAGATAAAATATTTCCACCTTTGGGAATACCAAGACAATATTTATTTGATGATACTTTTGCAAATGCTAACTTAAACTTAAGTTCTAAATCGGTTCCATTTTCAAAAAGAATAAAAAGAATACAACGTTTCTTTTTATATCAAATGTATAAATTAGCAATTATAGAATTAAAATTACAAGGGTTTTCAAACAAAGATATAAATGATTTAATTATTCTTATGAATAACCCATCTACAATTGCTGATAAAGAACAGATAGAAATAGAAACACAACGCTGGGGACTTATAGGAAATATGAAAGCTAATAACAGCGAAGGAGTTTTTTATCCGGATTATTTAATTTATAGAGACATTCTAAAACTAAATGATGACGAAATTGTAGAACTATTAAAGCTTTCACAATTACAAGCAGCTGGGGAAAATATATTTAATTTTATGGAGCCAGAAGAAAGACCAGAAGGAGCAGAAGATTTACAATCTCAACCTAATACAGGAGCAGGTGGAGGTGGTGGAGCAGGTGGAGGTTTTGAACCTACTGGTGGTGGAGAAATGCCAGCAGAAGGTGGAGAAGTGCCACCAGCAACAGGAGAAGAACTGCCAGCAGAAGTTGAAGCACAATTGGGACCGCCGCCTCCTGCAGAAAATGCAGAATTTATTCAAAAGAATACAAATACATATATAGAAGAAATAATTGATAAAGCTATACTTAATACTAAAGTATCGTTAGAAATATTAGAGTCTACAGATGATAAACAATATGAAGTTGCCCTAAATAAAAAAAGACAACTAATAAATAAACTTAATATGGCTAAAAAACAAATGGTTGAACATAATGAACAATATTTTAACACCATTGAAAAAATTAAAACAATAAAAACAAAATATGAGAAAAAGAAGAATAATATATTTGAAATGATGCATAACGGTGAATTAGGTCAATTAGATATGTCTATAAACACTGTTTATAATGAAGGAGTTAAACCTGCAATAACAAAAAAAATCAAGAAAAAATAAAGTTTTTTTATAAAAACAAATTAAAATATATTGTATAAATTCTTATATAAACACGAGGAACATAAATGAGTAATTATGATAAAATCAAGCTTGTTAAAGACAAAGTAGAAAAATTTAATGATGTTGAATTTTATTCTTTGGCAGAAAACAATTCTTTAGTTATTAAAAACAAAAAAACATCAGCGTTATATGAAATAAAATATAATGAAAGTAATGGTGAATTTTCTTTTGATACAAATGACGCAATTTTATTATCACCTAAATCAAAAACCGAAAAAGAAACATTTAGCGAAAACGCTAATAAACTTTTTACAACAATCAAGAAAGTCTTTACTGAAGAAGATTTTAATGCAGCAGTTAAGGAACTTAAAGAAACAATAAAAACATTACCAAATGCAAGTTATAATGAAGAACCAATAATGTACCATAAGAGTACTAAACAATTTAGAAAAAAAATTGGAAATTCATTACAAAGCAAATGTGACGAAATGGAAAAAATTAAAGCTGAGTATAAAAAAATCTATAATCTATTTGACGAAAATAATGATATTATAAAAAGTATATTTGAAATAGATAAAATAGAAAAAGTATATACTGAATCAGAAAAAGTATATGAAACTTTTAAGAATAGTATTTCGTTGTTTACAAAACTTCAAGAAAACTTAAGTAAAAAATATAACGAAGATATAACAAACGAAATAATCAATTCAGTTTCAAAACAAGAATTAAAAATAGCTGTACCAAAAGCTGTAGTAAAAATTAAAGCATCATTAAATGAAGATTTTAATATCCTTGATAATACAAAACAAATTACAAGTATTATCAAAACTATATTTGAAGAACAAGAACCATCAGTATCAAGCTCTTCGGTTTTTAACTTAGCTAAATCAAATCAAGATATGCCAAAGTTCCTAAAATTTCATATGGACCTATATTCATTAGAAGATTTAAGACAATTAGTAAGTGAACTTACATTAGCATTATCCTCTATTGGTTCTATAACACCAGAAGATATGCACTTTATAAGTGAAAGAAAAATGCAAGCTGAATATATGTTAAGAACTGGAATGATAAATGACAGACTTGTAAAAGAAATAATTGATAGCTTTAATGACCGTTTTCAACATGATGCATCAGATATGATGAACGATAATACTCGTGGATTTGATGATGTAGAATCAATGACAGATAATAATGTTATAGGAAAAGCAGACATTGAGGTAACAATATAATGAAAAACAATAAAGCAATTTTAGAAGGTATGATTCCTATGGGGTCAAAAAAAACATTTGGCATAGGAAAAAATATCACAGAAAAACAACAAGATAAAATAACAAAATTATTTGAACAACAAGAGCAACCGCCGTTAGAAGATAATCCAAGATTTGATAATGATGAAGAATTTAATAGTGCAGATGACCTTATAGATGAATCAATGGATTGTATGCAAGAAATGTATGGTATAGTAGATCAAATTATGGAAATACAACAAAAATGGACTCCAGATCATTTTGAAGAAATTATAAGACATCTTGAAGAAAGTACTGAAGGTATGGGATCTGAAGAACAACTTATAACTTTAATATTAAAAAACATTAAAGGTTAAATATGAATAAATTAATGCCATATATATCCGAAGCTTTTGTTTCTAAAAAGTTTGGATATACTGAATCAAAAATAGAAACTGCCGATGGAATTAAAAGTCAAATTATTTTAGAAGGTGAATTTCAAACCGCTGAAAAACCCAATAAAAATAAAAGAATATATCCGTTATCTTTGTTACAAAGAGAAACTGAAAAATTACGTGAATTTATAGAAGAACGTAATGGTTTACCAATGGGTATGGACCATCCACTTCCAGGTGAAACAGAAAAAGATTTAATCTTAACCCAAAGAAAAGGTTTAGAAAATTCTTGTGCTTTATGTACAGTATTAGAAATGAATGGTAAAACTGTTTACGGTAAATCATCTGTTTTAGAAGGTGATTATGGTACTGGAGATAAATTGGCAGCATTAGTACGTAAAGGATTTAAACCAGCGGTATCATCAAGAGGATTAGGTGGTAAACCTGTTTATAATCCTTCTGATGGTTTTATTTATGTACCTGAAGATTATAATATGATAACATATGATTATGTGACAGACCCATCAACACATAATGCTATTTTAAATAGATATGTTGAAGAAGAATATAAATTTGCATCATATATAACAAACACAAATAAAACGCTTTGGAACGTAATGATAGACTTAAATAAAAAATATACAAACGTTTAATATAAAAAAAAATTAGTATTTTTATATTAAATATTTTAATATATAAATAATTGGAGGCTTAATAAAATATGAAGGATTTAGAAAAAATTTTAGGTAATATAGAAATTACAGAAGAACAAATTAAAGCGCTTGATATTTTTTTTGAAGATTATAAGACCAAGATAGAAAACAATGTAAAGAAAAGCATTACTAATGAAGACAAAGATGTTGATTTGTCTAAATATGTTCTTAAAAAAGATGCTGAAAAATCATTTGATTTATTTTATGAAGATGCTGAAAAAGCATTTGATTTATTTAAAAAAGATTGTGAAAAAGCATTTGACTTGGCTACAAACGATTTACAAAAAGAATATACGGAAAATATGACAAAAGCTCTTCATGAGGTATATGTCGATATTGAGGAAAGAGTTAAACATGATTTCTTTGAATCTGTTGAATTTAAAACTCTTGAAAAAGTTAAACAAGTAATGGCCCCAATATTACTTAATGAAGAACAAAAAGAAATGCTAGATCAATGGAAAACTCTTGAAGAAGAAAAAAAGAGTCTTAATGAAGAGAAACAAGAAATAAAAAGAGAAAAAATTATTTCTACTTTAATGAAAGAATTTCCAGTTGAATATGCAGAACAAGTAAAGACTTTTATTAGTGGTGCAAAATCCAATAATGAAATATATGAAAGATTTAACCTTATTGTTGAAATGATCGAAAACGGTGGTGACACAAAGGGTGTTAAAACTTTTAAACGTAAAACGATACAACCAGTTATAGAAGAAGTAACTGCAAATATCAAAGAAAAAAAATTCGTTAAAAAAGAAAAAGTTTCCCCAATCTTTGAATCTGAATCAATAACAGCTGACAAAGTTGTTAAACCAAAAGAAAATAAATTTGATGGTTTTGATGATAGAGAAAAAGCAATGATGGAAATACTTTTTCCAAACGTACAATAATTAAAAAGCAATTATAGGAGGATTTTATAATGTATTACAACGAAGCATACGAATCAAGACGTAAACATGAAGCAACTTTATTAAAAAAATGGGACAAAGCCCTAAACGCAAACGGTGGAATCAGTAGCGAACATATGGCTCGTAACACCGCAATAGTTTTAGAAAACTATTTAAATTATCTTCACAGTGACCCAAGACTTATAGCTGAAGACCAAATCAAATCAAGCGCCTTTACAGGTGTTAACCTTGCATTATTAGGTCTTATAGCTCGTGTTATTCCTAACATAGTAGGAGCAGAATTAGTTGGACTACAAGCTATGCCAACACCCAAATCACCTATCTTTACAATGAAGTGGGTAAAAGATAATGATAAGGGATTATCAGCGGAGGGTGATGAATTATTTGTATCGCCTATTCCTGCAGGACTTTCAAACGTAGGTATTGACCCTTATTATTCATCACAACAAGTTATAGCGTGTGTTGCTGGAACTGCAGCATTAGCAACTTATAGCTTAGGAACTTTTGCATTATCAACTGCTAATCTTTATGGTACTAAAATTACTGTAATGAACGGTTCTTTAAACGTTGCAGCAATTGATGCATCAAACCAAGTTGTAGCACAAGCTAACTTCCCAGGTTCATATTTAACAGCTGGTACAGTTGGACCTGCAACAGTATTTGGAACTATTACAGTTGGTGGTATGGATTCATTAGTATTTAATAAATCTACAAGAGCAGTATCTGGTACTTTAACAACTGCATATACTTATGAATTAAGTTATGAATATTATGGAGAAGCAGAACCTAATATTCCTGAAATTAGCTTCAGCATAAGTGAACAATATGTATCTTTAATTCGTAGACAATTGAGAGGTAAATATACTCTTGATGCTGCTTACGATCTTAAGACTTACCATGGTATTAATTTAGACACAGAGTTAGCTGAGATGATGAAGACTGAGTTAACTGCTGAAATTAACCGTGAAATCGTAGCAGACCTTAGAAGACTTGCTGGTACAGTACAAGCATTAGATTATTCTGTTTTAGCAACAACGGGTGGTATAACAATCACTGGACGTTATGAAGATGCACATCGTGTTACTATTGATGCAATAAATAAGCTTTGCGCAAGAATATGGAATATCGGTCGTTTAGGATATGGTAACTGGGTATTAGGAAATCCTGAAACATTATCATTCTTAGATCGCGTTCCTGGATTTGTTGGTTCTGGTGTAGTTTATGATGGTAAAGATATTACTTATACAGGTTCATTAGGTGGAAAGATTAAGTTCTATCGTGATCCTAACTATCCTAAGAATGAATTGTTAATTGGATATAAAGGTACTGGAGCACTTGATACAGGATATGTACACTGCCCATATTTACCAATAACAGCAACACCAACTATTATCAACCAAGAAACTGGCGATCCTAGCAAAATCTTCTATACTCGTTATGGAAAAACTTTCTATGACAAATATAAAGATGAGTTTGGAACAACCGCAGTAAGACCTAAGAATTTAATTCTTATGGGAGAATATCAATACGCAAGACTTATTCTTAAGAATTTCCCAGCTATTTTCCAATAAAAATAGCGTAGAATAATGTAACTTCAAAGGGAAGACGATTGTCTTCCCTTTTTTTATTTATTGTTTTTTGCTATATGTTCTTAAAATATAATTATAAAAATTATTTTATTAGGATATAACATGAATAAATTAAATCAAGTTTATCAAAGTTTTTTTATCGACCAAAATGATATTGATAAATATTTTGAAGCGATTGATAGAAGAGGAAGAAAAGAAATAAAATTAGAAAATATAGATGCTATAATTAAACGTGAAGCCGCAAAACATGGAAAAAAATCTATAGAATATCAAGTAATACAAGAGCTTAGAAAAGAAAAATTAAATGACATAGCAGTGTATGTAGGTATTGCTTTAAGTAAAATTTCTCAGAAACCAAAATGGAATGTTGAAGATATTAAAAATATGTTTGACTCAAAACAATTTATAAGTGAGAAATTTATACCAATACTAAATAATATAATTAAAAGAAAAGTAAGTGAAGAAGAACTAAAAAAAATTGCATTAGAAATAAAGAATGATATATTAAATAATGAAAAAGAAACATTAGACCAGATAAGAAATACATTGAATACTACTTCAAATAAAAGAAAAACAATATTGGCTCATGAACTTAAAAAAGAAGATATTGTTACAACCAAAAATGCAATAACAGAAACTATTCAAATTTTATCTAAATTAATGCCAGATGATTTTAACATCGATAATATATTAAACTATTCAACAGAAACTTCACAACCTGTATATGATTTTATAAATAAACTTATATTAGGTGGGAATATATCTTTGATTGGGGAAATAGAGGTTGCATTAAATGAATTAAAAACATTAATACAAACAAATCCAGAATATAAAACAAAATTAAATAAATATATTTTAACATTAAATAAAAACAAAGAACAATTAGAAAGGATACATAGCTTAAATATTTTATGGCCGGAAATGGATATGAAAATTACATCCTTGGCAGATTTAGAAAAATATTTTAATTTAATAGAGAAAGACCGACCACGAGGACAAAAAATAGTTAATTCTTATAAAATGAAAATAAAGAAAAATAAAACTGTTGAAAAAGAAGAAAATGAATTTACCTATAAAACATTTAAACAATTTATTCGAAAGATTACAAAACAATTTGTAAATGATAATGATTTTAGAACCTTTGACGGCAAAGAATTAACATCTGCATTAGATAAAGTATCTGAAAAAATATTAAAAGAAATGAAAGATGTAAGAGCATATTTAAGACAAGACAGTCATGACCCGCAAAGTGAATTAACAGGAATATTAGCTAAAGAAATTAAGAGCGGTAATTTTGAAAGAGGAAGACCAGCGAAGGAATAAAATATGAGCTATATAGCACAAAATGTAAATTCAACAACATATCAAGGTAGATTTGAAAATATAAAAAATTATATTTTATTAAATCTTGGTTATCCAGTAATTCGTGTTGAGCTAACAGAACAACATTTATTATTATCAATTATTGAAGCTGTTGGTGTATTTTATAAACATGCTGCAATGTCACATGGATATAGAGTTGTTCCTGTTGGTGCTGATAACACAATAACTATTCCAGATGATATTAATAAAGAGCGTATAATAGATATTGTATTTCCACAAGGAGTATTAGATACTTTTCAAAGAAGCATTGCTGGTGGCGGGGGAATTACAGACGACACAGGAATGTATGTTATTGCAACACATGAATATGGAAATCTATTAGAAAACTTTGATATGGTCGGTTGGTATTTATATCAACAAAGATTAGAAGATTTTAAAAAATTAGCATCTTATGATTATGGTTGGGAAATATTAAATAATAAAATAGTTTTATATCCGGCAAGAAGACAAATTCCGCACGTTGGAATAGTATATCAACAATTACCAACAGACCAAGAATTAGATAATGAACAGTGGATAAAAGATTGGGCGCTTGCGCGAGCTAAACATATATTAGGTACTATTAGAAGTAAATTAAGTGCATATAATGCAGCAGGAATGAATATAGCTCCAGATGGAGATGCGTTAAAGAGTGAAGCAAAAGAAGAAATGGCCGCATTAAAAGAAGAATTAATGAAGCTGCAAATACCTATGCCATTTATGCAAATCTAAGAGGTAACATGGATAATATTTTTAAAGACATATTATGTTTACACCCAAATATTGATGAGTATATTAATGAAGCTCAAAAAACAAGCGAACAGTATGATAAAATTATTAATGAACTTTATGGATATAATGAAGTCAGTAAAGCCCAACAGGCTCGTGAAGATAAAGTAAAAAAACAAACACTTAAAGCAAAAGAAAAAGAAACTAAAGCTACTGATGCTGCTTCAAAGTTTTTAACAGGTGACGATTGGGATACATTAAGGGGTCGTGCTATTTCACCAGAATCCAAAGTGGTTGATAAAGAAACTAAACAAAAATTTATTAAAAAAGATAAAAAAATTAAACAAAAAAATATTACCAAAGTTTCAAATCAATATGATTTAGATACCAAACAACAAGAATTATTAAATAAGAAAGCTAATGATCCAAATAATAAAAAGAAAGTGGAAGATATTGCAAAAGAAATTACAGGAAAAGATGACATTCCACCAGTAAGAGATAACAGAGATCCTCAAACAACTGAACAAAAAAAATCTGAGGCCGAAAGATCTGCTAGAGAATTTACAAATGACCAATTAAAAAAGAATAATGTTAATTTTAATTTATTTGATAAATTATTTTTTGAAAAAATATTAGAGATGATAAGTGCATTAAAAATTAAAAAATTAGATATGAAGAACATTGAATATGCATTTGATGAACTTCAGATAGACAAAAATAAAAAAAATATTTTTGCCAATAAAATTAAAGAAGCATATAAAACAGTAACAGATGAACAAATAGATAATATTTGGAATTCAATGACAGATACAAAAAACGATACTAAAGCTATTGGTAAATTTATTGCAATGCCTGATGAAAATATTCAAAACATATTATCAAATGTAGATCAAAAACTTATTGAAGATGCTGTTAAAAATATACCAGACTTTAAGGAACAAATTTTTGATGTCTTTCATATTGATAATCCAGAAAATTTTGAAATATTTTTTAACAATCTTGAAAAAGAAGTACAAAACGATGACGAAAAAAATATATCTATTCCAGAAATATATACAACATTATTAGAAGAACAAAACGGTTTAATGTTTAAGAGTATACATAAGGTTTTACAAAAAACCGCTGTTGGTATTGATAAAACAATTGAAGAAGTAATTGCTCCAATAGGAACAAAAAATTCAACAGAAAAAAATAAAATACTTGATGCCCGAAGAGAAACAATTTGGGTATTTTTATTATGGGCCACAATCAATACAATAAACCTTTGTATAAATAAAACAGAAGAAGATGTAGCTGCAGAAAATGCGGAAGCTGTAGAAAGTAATAAATTATCAAGGATAACAAGAACTAAAAAAACTAAAAAACAACCACCAAAGGGAATAAATATAACAAATGCTGAATTATATCAATATATTGACCCAAGTATTAAAAAATATTTTGAAGATATATATTATAATGAAGAAACATATAATGAAGGTCCTATAGCTTGGGCAAAATCTGTTTTTAGAGAACATTATCAAATTTTAACTTTTAAAGATTTAACGGCAGATTATAATGTATTTTTAAATTATATTAAAAATATATTTACAAATAATGAAACATTAGACCAAGTTGTAAATACTGTTACACAAAGAGTTTCTAATATGCGAGCATTATATTTAAGTGATATTAAAAAATATGGAATAGATTTATCTAGATTACCAACAGCGATTAGTGCTATAACATCGTCGCTTACTAATCCAAGCTGGGTTAAAGCTGTTATATCAAAAGTATTTAGCGCACATAATATAAAGCAATCAAAAGCAGCGGCACTTGGTTCGGCACTTGGTTCTTTTGTAAAAGGTGTTAAAGATGTGACAGGTACAGTAACGTCTGGTGGAGAAAAATCCGGCGGAAAATTATCACCGATTTCATCTAATAAGATTGAGGAAAAATAAATGTATCGTCCTATTGCCGCTAAGATATATGAGCCTGATAACCCAGAACATGCATTAGTCGATGCAATGACTAGTGAGTTGTTTGAAAAATTTTCACATGAAATTAAATGGTGGAATATAAATCGAACAGCCAGTCAGGCTAATTTAGATAATTTAGATCAATTATATGGAGAGGAGGGTGATGATAAATTAATATTTACCGGGCCATATAATGTTTATGGTAGAATAGAAGTAAATCCGATATTAAAAGAATTAAGTAGATTGGGACATTTAGAAATAAGAGAAATTGATTTTTATGTAAATATTGCTGCCATGTATAATTATTTAGAAGAATATACTCCACATGAAGGTGATATATTTAGAATTACATATCTTGGTTTAGACCCACAAATAGATAGAAAATTCTTTTTTTATGTTGTGAGTAATATAATTGAAGTTGATATGTATAACACTAGATATGTAAATTATCAAATTGCGGCAGAACAAACAATATTAAACAATGTTCCAGATATTATTAAAAATTATAGTGAAAGCGAATAAATTCGTGTAATATATTTATAAATATAAAATTTTATATTAAGTTTTAAGGAGAAAAAGATGAGTGATAAATTTACGGAAAAAATTGATAAGTTTTATTTAGAGGAACTTGGAAAGATGCTTAAGCGTCAAAAAAGATCTATAAATGAAGAAGACGTAGATAACGCTGAAGAAGTTAAAGATATTGATGATACTTCAAGTGCACCAGAAATGGAAACTATGGATGATGAAGAAGTAGATCCAGCACAAGAAGCTGATGATATTTTAAGTGAAGTTGATATTGACAGCGTATCAAACGAAGGCAAAATAGAACTTATTGCAGCTATTATTGATAGCGCACAACAATCTTCCGAAACAGATGAAGAGTTTTCAGATTTCATGAATGCAATACTTGATAAAGTAAATGAATTCCAATATGAAGACGAAGAAGAAGAAGGTGAAGAAGACATGGGAAGTTCTGATGAAGAACCAGCTATGGACTCTGTTGAAGATAGTGCGCCTGGTGAAGAAGAAAACCTAGCGTAATGTTAAAAGAATATTTAGAAGCAATTGGTGAAGGTGAGGATAGTAAAAAAACTATCCTCACCCAAATTGATACAATTTCAAAAGAAATAGAAGTTGTTGATAAAAAGTTTAAAACTTTTAAGGCTTCATTTGGGTCAATTACAGATGAGCAAGAAAAGTTTTATCAAGAGGCAAATGAACAATTTGTTAAATTAACAAATCTTATTATAGAACTACAATATGTTATAAATAGTAAAATAAAATGAAATTTAATACTTATTTAGAAAAAATAGATGAATTAAAGTTTAAAAGATTTGATTTTAATATATCAGATGAAATATTGATGTCTTTAAAAGATAATGTGTTGGAAGCATATAAAAAGTTTTATCAAGAAAATAGTGAATTACAAATAGATGACCAGGCGTTTTATGATAAATTATTTCCAACGTTACGTGCTGAATTAGAAAAATGAAAATAGAAATAGATGAAAAGAAGTTTGATAAAATTTTAGATGATTATTCAAAGTACGTTTGGGATACATTTTGTATAATAACCGAACAACAAGCCCAAAAAACATTTGATAAATATAAACCATCTTTAGAACAAGTTGTAATACATAATAATGAATCTCCATCTTTATCAATTACCGCAAAAATACCAACTACTTTAAATGTTGAAAAAATAGAAACTTCTACTGATAAAGAAATAAATATAAATATAAATACTTCAAAAGATATATATGGTGAGATATTAGTTGGACAATGGAGTGGCATAATAAATGTTGCCCGACGTCCTGAAATTTTAAATTTTTTTAAGATAGATAAAAAGGAACATGGTGATCCAAAAAAACTAATGGATAAATATACTATGGACCCAACAAGCAAAAATATTCAATTTACAGATGAGTTATCAAGTAAATTAAGGAGTTTTTAAAATGAAAAATTTTAATTATTATTTAGAACAAGCAGAAGTCGAAAAGACAAAGACAGAGACCGATAGTGTTGATGTAAAAGAAGTATTAAATGCACCAGACGTTGATGAAGAAAAATTTACCGGTGATGATGATGAAAATCAATTTCGTGTAAATGGTATTGACACAGAAAATAATAAAATAGTTATTCAAAATATTAAGACTGGTAAAACCAAAGCAATTGATTTGTTAGACAGTATGAAGGATTTACAAGAAAATACATTAGTAACAGAAATAAAAGAAAATGATACATATGTATATTTACCTTATATACCTGTTGACCCAAAATCGATTGGAGAAATTGAGGATAAATAATGAAAGATTTAAATTATTATTTAGAAATGATTGATGAACGCAGGCCACAAGTGTTTCATAGTTTATATAGAACAGATGGTAGAGGAAATACAGTGTACGGATTTGGAAGTGTTTTTGGAGTAAATATCAATAAATTTATAAATGATATTACCGTTGGTACTACAACAACTATATCACCAAAAGATATTGAATATGATGTAACATCAAACGAAGAAACTTTTATATATATTGATAACATAAAACAAAATAATAACGATATATCAAAAATAATTGAAAACATTAAATCATTTTTTTATGAATTAAAAGAAATTCATGTTGAATATGATAAACATAAAAATCAAATTATTATAGATTTAAATTATCAAGAAATTGATGTGGAATATTAAACGAGGTATAAAATGAAATTCGGTAAATATTTAAAAAGTAAATATAATGAAAATTTGGCACCTAACTCTGTTGAAGTAATTGGTACTAATGATGGTGGCATAAATGTCCAGGGTTCATTAGGTGGTAAAGATATTTCACAATTAATACAAACATTTATGAACTCTTTACCT
>Ga0105099_10001281_pt1 | contig 15928 bp, 21 predicted proteins | sample PPLLak3cmMay2015_2_FD_79138 | JGI IMG/M metagenome (GOLD analysis project Ga0105099, IMG submission 79138) | Freshwater sediment microbial communities from Prairie Pothole Lake near Jamestown, North Dakota, USA - PPLs Lake P8 Core (1) Depth... | ecosystem: Environmental > Aquatic > Freshwater >... | reverse complement strand
TTTTGCCGCTCCTCCAAACTTTGCATCAAGTAAATTCAACATGAGAATCTGAGCCTTCTGTAATTGCCCAGATTTGACAAGGTTTGTTATTTCTTTTTTCTGTTCGGCAGTAAATTGAATGCCAGCACGACCGAGCGCCTGTAAACCGACTAATGGATCATTTAATGCTTTACCCAACTGGAGTGTAGTTCCATGTAAAGCTTGCATCCCTCCATTCGCTCCGCTCATCCTCTGGGTAACATTAAGAATAGCTTCTTGAGTTCTATCAAAAACCTCCCCGGAAATATTTTGGAAAGTTAATAATGTGGCAGAAACACCTCCCAAAATGTCATCGTCAGCAAAAAGAGTTTCCTTCTGAAACTTGTTTGCCATATCGGATAGTTCTTCAAGTGTTCGCTTTGCCGATCCACCAGTTGATTGTATTGCCTGAAAAACTTGAGCGGAAGCTGTATCTTGTTTTGATGCCGCTCTCACAACCGCTGTAACTATTCCAACGAAAGGAAGCGTAACACCAAGGAGCATTTTTTTTCCTGTCTTGGAAAGACTTTGTTGAAATCCATCCATTCGTTTCTGAGCTGAAACGAACTCCGCTTCATCAATTTTAAATCCAATCAGATTGACAAGTTCTCTTACAGTAATCATATTACAACCTTAATCCAAGATCGTCAGGGTTTCCTCCAGCGTTACGAACAAGAAAGATGAGTGAAACTTTTATAATGTTAAGTTGATTTTGAAGTTCTTGTACGTTTTGTGGAGCAGAACACGTTCGAACATGATTATCAAATTTTTGATTTATTTCAATAATACGCTCTGAGGCATCACATTCTTCAACATGCTTTTCTATAATGGAGAACATTGGTAATTTATGTTCTATAGATAGATGAGTTTTAACCGCTTCCGTAACCAATACCCCAGCGTCTTTTATAATGTCAAGCCTTGATCTATTTGTTATAAAAGCATAAACAAAGAGTCCAGAAACGGCAGATATTAAAATACCTACTGTAATTTTTTCAATCATATAATACCTATTCCTTCTCGATTAACACATGATCAATATCACTTTGTATATTTAAGAAGCTGATTAATCTATGTAAATCATCCAAAGAATATGAAGTTTCTAATTCATGAAGCGTGACTTTACCGCTTAAGACTGCCTCCCAGATTATTCCTTCTTGCATTAGACTTTGATCAATATTAGATTCTATAAGAGCTATTTCGTTTCTTGATTTGTGGCGAGGCCTGGAGCTCCTATAATATTTTTCCCAGCCTCTGCTCCCGCTAAAAAAGAGTTTACATCCACAATAACGAATTTAAGAACCTTAAAAAGTAAAGTATCTTCACCGGTAAAAACTGAATCAAATACTTCACCTTTTGATACTTCCAACCCGTTTATTCGAGTGAAGGAAAGTAACTCTAAAATTAGAGGAACAACCCCGTCTGATGATAGAATGGGGGTCAATGCTGGAATTAATTTAAGTATGACTTGAGGATCATCCAAACCTTTACCCTGCGTAATAGCCTTTAATTCTGGAAATGAAAAATGGCTAAGAAAAGGAAGGATAATAGCAAACAGCTTTGAGCGAACAGAAAGAGACTGCCTCGCTGGAAAGGAACTGGAGATAACCGTTACAGTAACTCCAGTTGAATTCGTCAATAACTTTTCTACATTGTTAATCATAAAGACCTCCTGGATAGTCTAAATATTAATGGTTTTTACACTGTTGGGACTTGTATGTTTCCGCCGACATACATTCTTAGTGTCGCACAATCCAAAACCCATTCACGATTCTCAACTCCTTTACTATAGATAGATGATGCTGGTTTACGAATCCAGGCAAATCCAGTCGCAATCTTGGTTGTACCAAGTAGATCTTTAATAGATACCGGAACAATACCCGTATTCGCCTGTCTATCCATAATTACAAGAGCCATGAGCAAATCATTTGACAATGAAGATTGTTTCAATGTAAACGTAATTGTTCCACTGAAATCATTCTGTTTAATCCTCGTTGTCAAACCATCAGCGCCCGTTGTCTTTGTGTAGAAGTCAGCACTGTATTCTGCATTGATAAAAGTTCCATCAGCAAAACCACCGATGATTCCTTTACCGACGGTGGTCACCACCATTGCAGGGTCTATCGTTGCGATTCCCGGGGTCAACATACAAACCTCCTTTTAAATTCTGATTTTGAAATTCTAATTTATACAGTAATCGAACTATAACTTTCGTTATATTTTGACAATACCATTAATTTGAACACGGTGGATAGGATTATTATACCAACAGGTAAACTTGATATCCTTTGCAAGTCTAAGAAGCCTGTCGTTTTGCAGCACTTCACTTATCTTTGGGACACTTGTAAAGAAGCCACCGGTCTGTACATTACCTGTAAACTCCTCGGGACTGATTGCTTTTGCCGCTTGCTCAATCTCAAGAACCTGTTGAACAGCAGATTCAAGCAGACCAAGACCCTCAGACGTAAACGGAACCTTTTCATTGTTTACTAATAGACTGTAAACGTTCGTCTGTATTTTTGAGTTTAACCACTCCAGCCAGATAATCAGATCAAGGAATTCTCCAGTACCGACCCACCCTTCTTGAAGTATGTTCTGTCCTCCAACCGATTCATAGGAAGAACAATACTTTGCAAAAAGGTTTGTTTGCTGTGTTGAATTTAATGAGTCCACTCCCGACCCCACTATTGTCTTGAACATAGGAGTATAAGTTCCCGGTCTACGAACTGCAAGAAGACTCGAAAGACCTGCATCAATATAGTCTGTTGCGGCATTCGCATGATATATACAACAAGCTTTATCGAGAGCACCATCTTTTATGTAAAAAGCTAATGAGCTGTCGTCGTTACCTACTGTGTCCAGGATATCACCGTCCGTTCCAGCACTTGTCGAAATAAATATTCTTCTGTTCGCATTACACCAGTCCGCCGTATCCTCCTGATCACCTTGAGTTCTACTTGCACAGACGACGTAGAAGAAGTTACTGTTTTCGAGCATAATAGCAGCGAGCGCCACTTTATGGTCTGTATCTTCACTATCTACACGACCAACGGCGAACTGTGTCGGTCTGGGACTCTGGGAAGCAATAGCTTCCGCTGCAAGGTATTCGGGTTTTTCTGTCGGAGTAGATCCAAGAACCGCTGCGAGTGCAGTGAGATCGTCGGTTGAAAAAACAGCATACCGAGCATCATCTTCAAGTTCGAAATTTTCACCGAGGATAAGAACCATATCAAAAGCCGCTTGACTTATAGGCTTTGATTCCCGGAGAATAGTAACCTGTACAATCCTGTCAACTTTACTCATAATAATCTCCTTTTAAAAAATTTAATTAGAGGTGATTGAACCTTCTAATAAGTGTTCGGTCTGAATTAATCCATTAACTGTACAATTTATTATTTGTAGTTCCTTTATAGTGCTCGATCCTACCTTTATAGTACCATTTATTTCTACTCCTTCTATAGTAGACAAATCCAGTTCATCGCTTATAGTTGTCAGAAGGAACATTGCATCCATCGCAGCGCGTTGAGTAAATTGATCGTTTTCTCCAAGACCAGTTAAGTTCTGTATTTTACCCTTCTGAAGTAAAGTAATTCCAGCGGTATGAAATAAAGAACTATACTGTTCTAATTTAGTTACGACACCAATATGATCAAGAATAGAAATGGCATTATTTGAAAAACATTGTATTCGAATATCTAATGTCTTATCTGATAGAATCCTGGACATTTTATTCTGATTAACTGGAGCCCACGCATCATGACCAATATCAACTGCAGAAAGTAAAGCTAAAGTAATATAATTCGCGGATGGTGCTGGAGCATTTTGATTTTCCCAGATTGTAGGTAAACCGGAAGCTCCAGATACCCAGTCGTAAATAGCTTTTTCAATTAAATTGAAATCAATCATATTTTAATAACTACGTATTCAAAATGACTTATTATATTGTTCTGCCACCCACCTCTACTATGTACTTCAAAGTCCTGACCATTAATAATAACTATATCTGGATTCTGTTCTTCAACCGTGTTTAATAAAGATGAACTAAACAAACGATAAGATTCTACCGTCTGCCTTCCTTCGGGTAATGATTTCTTCTGTCGTGGTGTGAGCGGTTGAACACTTGCAATGACTACTCCATTAATAACTGTTTCACCAGTCCATTTTCCATCAGTAAATACACCGTTTACTTTTGATTTAGTTATTAATGTTTTTCTTGGTATCACTCAAAAACCTCTACATGAGTAACCGTATTAATCATCTGTCCTGTATCTATAAGAACTTTTGTCGGAGCTGTTCCAGATAAAAATTGTGTTCTCTTTCTCATCTTTCTTTTTATTGTGCTCGGTTTATTTGGAGGGGTTGTTATTGCTCTTATTTTTTCTTTAATTCTATCGGCTGTAAACTCACCAATTAAACCAAGAGCCTGTGGAATAGTAATAGTTCCTCTTAATAACCTGTCGTATAAAACGTCAATCAACTGTTGTATTTTTTCTTTATTTTCCTTGAAACTTGTTGACATAAACGGACGAGCGGGTATATGTTTCGTACCATATTCATTAAATGTTGCTATATCCGAAACGTCTGCCATTGTTTTTTGATCACCAGATGCCGGCTCCTTTTCGGTTGGAAACCCAACCTTTGTGTAGGCCGATTTGTATTTTGTTAAGGTCTCTTTAATGGTATTCCAGCCTTTATCCTGTACAATTATTTTTATCGTTGCAGCCAACTTGGAACACCCTTTTGAAAAGCGGAAATATTAGTTGTTTGCATTAATCGTAGATATTCCAACCCGAATCCAGTTCTTTTAAGATCTTCGGCATCACTGGAAGAAGCTTGTTTAATTGCGTAACTCCTTGACAGGCTTCCTTCGGATTCTGAAGCTATTTGAGCGCTTCCAATTATACCCGTATCCTGTTCGGTTCCGCCATTTATTTTTTCAATTGTAAATAAATGCATTACCTTCAACGCAACAGCGTTTTCGTATGCATCACCAAAAGCGGCTCGGTTGATACCTTCTTGTGCATACGCAATCATCGTAGATAATCTCGGCGACGTCGAAAACTGCGGAGCGCGAAGGCTTATAATTTGTAAAGTGGTCAACATAAACAATACCTCTAAAGTAAAGCCCTATGCAGGATAATTCTGCACAGGACTTTATTTTTTGGTTTTACGCGTCGATATCCAGATCTGAATCATCCACGTTCCGCCGTTTTTTTCCCGGTCTTTTTTCTGTCACTTCTTTGCTCGGCCATATTGGTTTGATTTCTGTAACCGGAATCTTTGTAACTACCGGATCAATCGGATCATTGTCGATTCTAAGATAACCGGTTTTCATTCCTTCTTTGTAGGATGGATCATTTTGAAATGCCTGGAGTTCAGCTTCGGAGTCAAATTTAAGGTTATTAACTCCCGGATAAATAACTTTTGTCGCAATAACGGTTATTCGTGGAACCGTTCTGGTTAAGGTAAAAGCAACTGACATGAAGACCTCCTGGTTTAAAAATGTAACTTTCTTTTTAAGTAAATAGAACAAGGTAGAGTTTAAGAACCATACCTTGTTCTACTGATACAAAAGGAGCACGGCAAAAAACCGAACTTATATGTTCTCGGCAATGGCAATCGAAATCGGGTAATATACAAACACCGATGCAAACCGTGCATGACAAGGAACGATGAACTCAAGACCCTTTTCCTGTGGAGGGAACTGTTCGTATCCCTGTGGGATCTCAAGACTGAACTTGTCAATGCTGTTTTTATACGTAATAGCGCAATCAGTGTTTGCGACCGCTCCTGTGGAGGGAACCGGATTCACATCATTCAGTTCTTCCAGCCAGTCCCATTTTGTAATATGCGGATTTGCCTTCTTGACAAATTCAAGAATTGTGGTATCCGAATAGGTTGAACGGGGCGTGGTGGAAATTAGAGTGAACTGCTCAATCGGGCAAAGGAACGTATCCGGAACCTCATACCCTTTTGACAATCTTATGGGCGTGTTGACAAGTGTGTTGATATCTGCTATAATCGCGTCTGCGGTCTTGTCCGCCCATACATAATCTGAACCTTCAACTGCGACTTTATAGCTCGTTACGTTCGCATGGTAAAGCAGACCGGTCAATCCCTGATACGTCTTGTCAGCGGCACGAGCTTTCCATGCCGACTTATTTATCAGCATCTCGATTGCCCGTCTTGCCGCGATTGCTTTTGAGGCCTGTAGAGGAATGCCTGCTTTTGCAGCATACCGAACATCCTGAACCGTATACCCAAAAGAGTCGCCGATAGAACGAACTTTAATTGACTCTTCAACGCCCGAAATATCGACCCTCGGTAAGTCGTCAGCATAAGACGACAAAAACTGAGCGATGCCGTGTTCGGTAAATGACCGAGCGGTTATCGTATCAGCGGCTGGACCCGCTTCCATCGATATCGGCATGAGTCCATTGAGCGCCTTCATTTCCGGGAAAGGCTGATCATAAGTTCTCGTCTTGACATGCTCCAATTGTCTGGAGAAATAAATGGACTCTTGTCCATCAAGGTTAGTAAAACGTTTCGGCATAAATAATCTCCTGTTAAATGTATATGAAAAAACTAAAAGTAAAGCTCATGTTCGTCCGACTACTACCCTGGATCAGGGTAAATTAATTTCCAGAATCGCAATACCTGCTCCACTTGTTGCCGAACAGAATTTTCCGCCAGTCGCAAGGTTTGTAGAAGAGGTCTTGCAAAACTTTCCACCGACGGGAGACAGGTCTACGTATGCAGCATCATCGATTGCTACTGCTTCGGAGACAACCGCTTGGATACGACCTTTCGTTATATACGGAACAGCGTCGTTCTCAAGATACTTTCCAGAAGTACAATGAGTATGCATTGCGACTCCACGGAAAACATTATCGTGAGTGTATGCTGGAGTAATTGTCGCCTGCGTAGACCCTTCGGTTACCAGAGCATCAGCGATAACAATTTCAACGTGATCGGTTTTAACCGTTATAACTCTTGCAGCGGTAACTGAAGCAGATACACCAGTCATTGCCGACAAAGCGGCAGCGATCGCAGTCATCGTCGCGTTATGAGACGTTCCATAGGTCACCTCGGCCATTGAAACACCGTTTACCTTCAAGTTCGTTTTGTTACCGGTTATCAAATCAGCGCTGAAGGTTAAGGTGGCAACGTCATTAACCGGGGTCGCAACGTTATTGCTCCCGGCTTCGCTCACGACTGCAGTCCCGAACTCAATTGTTTTGAGAGCGGTTCCTGATTTCTTATCAACAGGACCAATGTCCGCCAACGCTCCTGCAAAGGGAGACGGCATATCCAAAGGATAACTCGTGTTCATATTTACCTCGTTTTGTTAATATTTATTTGACTTTTGGTTAATAACACAAAAAAAATTAGATGTGAATAAACGTATATTGCTTTGTGATGGTTATTTCTTTTTACCCTGTAACCGGTCGTTGTATTCTTTCCGAGCCATTTCAGCGGTCCTGACAGTTTCCTGATTTGCTGAATCACCGAAAACGGTTTTCTTTTGTGCAGCAGAAGCGGTCTTTCCTTCCACGTCATCATCATCATCATCATCGTCATCGGTGTCACCTTTATCAGCACCATCAACGACCACGAATGCACCATCGCAAAGTGCTCGAACATAGTTCGGGTCTTTACCTTCCAGCTCCAGCTTCGGGAACTTTTTCGTTACGACAAGCTTCCGGATCTGCTCGTTTGACAACTCAGATACGTGCTCTTTTTCAGCCGAATCCAAGAAAGGCGTCGCTTTTAAAATCAACTCCGAACGTTCTTGAACACGGTCGGTCACAAGCTTCTCAACATCAACCGCTTTAAGTTTTGCGAGTTCAATGTTTGAAGAATCCAGAACCGCTTTGGTTTTTGTTATTTCCTGAACAAGCTCCGCGATCTTTACTTCGCCTTTTTTCAGCGCATTGATTACCTCGGGAGCTGCTTCATACTCGATACAGTCGAGCATAACTTTTGGTAGTGACATAGACTTCTCCTTTACATTTTGATTTTTAAGGTTTTCATCATCATCATTGTCATCATCATCTTGTTTTCTTAATTCATAATAACTTCCATCCATTAATTTTAATCTGACATCAGACCCTGCTCGACCTTTACTTAAGACAGCAACATGGTTGTAAACAATATCGACCTGTCTTGCATCATACGGAACTGTATTATAAATTCCAGGAGTCTCTTCCAGTGTTGATTCATACCCACAAGAAAGTTCAAGTTTACCCTCGTCTTTAATTGCACTGATACCATTAGAATCCATAATGCATAAAGAAACGGTTACGAACTGTCCATCAGCCTTTACATCTTCACCAGTAAATCCAATACTGAATTTCTTTGCTGTCGTTGCATCAAGGAGAACAACATTCGGGTCTTGTGTAATAGGATGGTCATTCGTAGCTGGAATCATTTTGAGCGTCTGTAAACTTTCCTGTTTGAACACGTCATCAGGATGTCTAAGAACTCTTAAAGGAGTACCGTCTTTTTGTTTGTAAATCAAAATACCGGTTCGAGTAACACGAGCCGAACCTTTATAATAACCTTCTTTCGTTTTGTATAGAAAAACTTCACCGGTATCGTTAAAAATGAATTCTTTCTTGTTTACCATACGGTCTCCTTATACTATAAAAATAGCTTAAAGTATAATAATATACCCTTTATATATCGCTTGTTTTTGCTATAAAATACCGTCTACCACTGGAGAAAACCTATACCGGAACTGCGTCTATTTGAATAAACCTTCCGTGATACGTTTTGTAAATATCCTCAGCTTCTTCTGGTTCTACCCCAAAGGATTCCAGCTCCTTTATAAAAACGTCTTTTGGTATAGCTTCTAATTCCTGTATTGGTTTATCTAAATATTTTAAGAGCTTTACAACTGAAACTGACCTCGGCATATTACCCTCCTTACCTTCTATAAATTTACAAGATAATCAGTCTTAAGACACGCTTAAGCCTTTACTTTTAAAGTACTCATCGAACGCTTTACGTATGGAAGCAAAATCTATTTCTTTAATATAATAGTTATGTCCGTTCCTGAGTGCAGCGAGGCACGCTTCTGTATCATCAAGCTTCTCCCAGATATACTGGGAATACGCTCGTGCAAACAGTTCCCGATCGTCCACTAAATATTTAAGGTGTCTATACTGTTCGGTTACTCCCCCGAACAAAGGCTCGGCTTCATCCATCTGATATTTAAGTTTCCTAAAATATTCTGTTTTTTTAATTGCCTGTAAAACCGTATTGTCTTTCCATTGATCCAACTCAGAATGTAAATGATGACCGAACTCATGAGTAAACGTCTGCCTGGCGCTCCCAAGATGTGACGTCACTGTTACTCGAATTTCATTTACTTTAGCAGTATACGACCCATTAGTTGCTCCTGGAAATTCAGCGAATGCAAAATCAATTACTTCCGCTCCTTTTGGAAGCTTATGAACCTTATCAACAATCCCATCAATACGATCTCTTATAGTGTTTCGTTGTCTAATACCTTTGTCTTTTATACGGGTTTCTGGTTCGTAGGATCTACCATAAACATTAATATAATTGATATCCGTAACTGACCTTTTTAATACGGTTTTGTCTCCAAACCCCTCTACAGATTTACGAACAACAGGCTCTGCTCTAACGACAGGCTCTGTACGTACAGCGGCATTCTGTCTGGGAACCGGTTCTACAAGAACCCCAGCTTTACGGGCTTTTCGTGCCGCTCGTAAAGCTCTAATCCTGTCTTGCTCTTCTGGAGACAAACCTTTTAAAGAACGACTGAACACTGTACCAGACCTATTCTCTGGAATAAACCTTGATATAGGTATTCCACCCCGTTCCCGTTTTATACGTTCGGTTCCTTCCTCCGTGCCTTTACTTGTCGGTACTGCTAAAATGTCATCCATTACCATTTCCGCAGAACAACGACACTGATAGTCTTCTCCAGGATGCCCCTCATACCCTCCTATTTCACCTCGGCTATTCCACTCATTAGCCATTGCCTTTTCTACTGTTTCTGCATAAACAGAAGGGTCTTCCCATTTACAAACCATACCATCTAAAGCTTGGTGTTCTTCACGAACCCGACCATCCTGCGAAGTCCTCCATATATACATTGTTCCACCGAGGGACTCCTGTCGTATCCTTGTCAAATCACCATTTAATTTTCCGACCTGATCCCGTGCAATAAGCTCGGCTCGGCTTTTACCTACTTCGCCCGTTTCTTTTAACAGCTTCTGAACCGTAACCCGTGACTCACCAGTTGTCGGCAGGTCTTTTATCTTTGTTTCGAGTCGGGATATAAGTCGTTCTGGGAGGCTTTGAATTAAACCGATATTATCTTCCACTAATTTATTAAGCCTGTCCTGTAGAGGCTTTGCATACGCTGTATTCGGTAATGCCATTATACCCCGTAGTTTATTCCATTCAACCCGATCCCATGCCTTCGCTGTTCTTTCTACCCCGGAAAGCTCTTTACCCGCTTTTCCTATAATTCCTTTTATTGACTTATCTCTGCCAGCATCATGGAATATATGGAGTACTGACTTGGTTAAAAGCACCATCGTATCTTCAACGACTGTTAAATAAATAGTCAATAACTGTCGTTCTAAAGCGAACGGGTAAACAACCTTTGGAAGCTTTACTTTTGACTTATTCATTTTCTGCTTCTTCTATTTCCTTGCCCTCTGGTAATGCTTTTGATTCGGGTTGTTTTACCTGACTACCGGTATTTTCACTGAACACTATTTTCAATGGTTCGTCACTATACCGACCACCAGAAAAACGAGTAAAGGCGACCTCGTCAGGTGTTGCGACCTGACTATCAACATACAGTTTATCCGTTTCGGCAATCGTTTTTCTATAGGTCGCTTCTTCAGGAGCACTCATCTGCATCAACGGATAAAATTCAATCGACCAGTCTTCAGGTTCTTTTTTATACCCTTCTTTACAAATAAATAAGAGGTGAATAAACCGCTCCAGTACCGGTCGCAGATCTGTTTCCTGTTTCGACTTCACACGATCATACCATCCACGGGTATCGGAGTCCCCTGTCGCATTCAAACCCGCTGGAGAACGCCCGAATAATAATGTTTGTGGAATGCCGCTTGTTGAAGAGATATATCCACCGAACCTGTCTATAAGATCGGCAAGACCCGACACAGAGGATACCTGTCTTGTAAACGTTTCGTTTTTATCTAATAGAATAGAGTTCAAAACGTGCTTTCCGGCATCAATATACTGTAACCGTTTTTTTATTACGTCTTCTTTTCCCGCTGCAATAAAAGCATGGAGACCTTCAATTCCAATTACATCCTGAACAAAGCTGTCTACTATTACAGAGATAGAGCAAAACACACGCCCGATCCGCATTAATGGATCGTACAGATTTTGGTATACGCTTAAACCCCACCCCAGATTTTGGACACGAACCGAGTCAAGGCAATCAACTCCATCAACGACAATACACCGCGAAGCGTGGATAGTAAACGGTGATGAATTATACGGTGAAATAGTATACATTAAAGGTTGTAAATATGTATCCGATAAAATGTTCTTATCGTAAACAATATTTGACACTCTAAATCTATCAAATACCTTTACGAAAGATATACCTTTTATCACTTGTTCGTTAAGCGGTCTGCTTAAGTCAGTCTCGCCGTCTTTAAAGCCGATAGTCATAACTGCTCCACCACAGGCTCTCGCCCAACAAAACAACCGGTTTAAGTGATACAGTAATTTTAAGCCTTCAAACCGCTTCTGTATGTAGACATCGGCTTCGGGATCCTTTACGGCGACTTTAAACCCCGAACGTAACATGTCCTCAACTACAAGATTCACAATACGAGCGGCAATCCCTTCATCCGTGTATAATGCCTGCACATCAATTTCACAAAGTAAATCGCCTTGATTAAATTGTGTATTCCTTGAAGGATCTATCCCGGATTGACCAACACCTTGTATTGTATTCTCCCATCCATCATGATTCGCTATACTCTTTTCCAAGCTCTTTTCTACATCAGACATAATTTTTTCTCCTTCTGTTTAACGGACAGTTCTTACAATGGTTTTCCAATTGTTTTTTCAAATCAATTCTATTTATTTTAATGACCCAATATAAATGAGTAATAACTACAATTAATATCACAGCAAGAACAATAAATAGAACCGACACAGGGTCAGACACTAATAGCAATAAAGTATGTAGTATTAATTTCATTTTTTTTACTGATTACCTTGTAAATTTACGAATGTTATTTAACCGACCACCCCATTCTTGTTCATTATAACCTTTGACCCTGCCATTGCCTTTTCCATATTTATCATTGTACTATATCGTTCGGTATTAAATACAGTATGAAGAGGGTAACGGAATCCATCACAACAGTGATCCTTTACTTTCAGCGGTTCATCAACACCCAAAAGCTGAGAACGTTTATTCCATGTATACCCTGAAACTTCTTCCCTTGTATGTTTACAACGGGCAAGAATCATTAGTCTACCTTCATCCATCATGTTGTAACAATAACGGATACCGTCGATAACCGAATTGTCCGCTGGGATAACATTCGTTTCACCGGACTGTTGTAGAGCGACAATAAATGAAGCTGCAGATGGATCTACGACTGTGAACATGTTACGGCTCGCATACCCTTTGGTAAAGTATTTAAAATCGGTAACGTACTGTCCATCGCCTTTCTGTCTCCCCTCTGTTTCACTACTGTAATAATACTCATCTTCAATACAGGCATATACTTGATTGTTGTGGTGTATAATTCCTATTTTTAAAAATGCACACGGGTTTGATGTACCATAATCCACCCCGGTAATGTAATAGTCTGGGTTGTCATAAGGCGGTGTTTCACGTACATGAACAGGACTATCGTCATCAAAGCAGTCATAGATAGACCCCTCTGCGACGACCCACAGACCCTTGATAAACCGTTTCCGCCACAAACCCCGGTATTCCTTTTCCAGGTTTGCGACATATACTTTTGAAAGGAACGGGTTGTCCTTTAATTCAAAATGAAAACTGATTAAATCCAGTTCTTTTCTATCAATATAATCCTTCTTGAGGTAGTGATACGGGGTGTCCGGGTTTGTCGTTCCAAAAAACATTGCACCCTCCTCAGACAGCCTTGTCATAAGCATCCTAAAAAACGATTCAGGCCATAAGGTAATTTCATCACCGTATGCACCTCCAGCCGACAATCCGCGTACCTTCTGCTCCGCCCGTTCGTCATTCGCTCCAATACAAAATATTCGCTTCCCCATAATAACGGCTTCGCCTTTACCGCTGAAATACTTTATATGCTTTGTACCGAATATTATTTGTAACGGTCGAATGATATTACGTAGAATCGCTCTATCGGTCTTACCAGCCATTATAAGGTCGGCTCTACCTTTATACCTATACACGTACTCAACCCACCTTACAAGGCTCCCCCACGTCTTAGAACTCCGTACAGCTCCCTCCCATATATTTATACGTTTTACGGCTCGTTGTATAGTTGTTCGTTGTTTATTGGATAGACTGAACATAAGTTTACTCTTCTACCTCGTCATCACCAGACACCGGTTCGTTTATCTTTTTATCCAGCTCCTCCATAATAAGACCACGTTCTTCACCGTCAGAACTCGTTTCTTTTAACCATTGTTTATTGTGCTTTAACCATAGTTCAATACTATGAGGATTCGGTGGAAGATACTTTACAAAAGGTTTCGTTTTAATTTCACCTTCATAAGCTGAAAAATATGTGTCTCGTATTCCCATACCTGTTGCTCTACGATATGCCGCTTTGACAACGTTCAAATCCGCGAGGTCTCTTCCGTGTAAAAGCGCCGACCGAACCTCTGGGAACCGTTTACTCCAGTCAGATAATTGCCCCTCTGTAATTCCAATCATCTCTGAAATCTTCTGGCGATTAAATCCTGCGATGGTGCCGTACTTAATTATAGACATCGCCTGTGGACTTAATAACCGGTATATATACGATTCAGTCCCATTCGGTCGTTCACGCGGAAATTTTCCATGGATTGCGAATATGTTAAAATATGAAACGAGGTCGTCTTTCATATCCTTCCCGACGGTGTCGGTTATTCGAAGCGTTTTATAAATCCTATTCCAGTCTGGAGGCTTCTTCTTATAGTAACCAAAGGCTCTCATGAGCCTTCCATCATCAAGCTTTCCAGGATGAACTCTTCTAAAATCGTTTACGGATCGAATCCTCTGGCCAAACAGTTTATTACGAAAACGGGTATCTTTGATTTTAATAGTGTGAACACGCTCTTCCTTTTCGAACATGTTACAGCGGTCGGCTATTATCTGCTTCTGAATTTTCTTGCATTTTGTAGGTTCTGTCAACATAAAAAGGGATCCTCCTGTATATACTTAAATATACAAAAGAAATCCCTTTTTACTTGTAAAAAAAGTGCTATACTTTCGCTATTACTATCTGACGAACTTCCTTTCTATTTTACCGTCCTTTACCCATTCTGAAGGTTGTATTCCTACCAGTCCACTTACAGCTATTACATCCTGACCTGTTGCGGGGTTTTTTGTTTTAAAAAACAGGTTCGTTGATTCCCCTCCTTTACATATACAAAGATAAACAGGGATCTCCCCGGACTTGTCGCCCGTTACATTTTTAATAACTGATAGTACAAGAGACAGCCTTGTCAGATTGATTCTTATCCGACAATCTATCTCAGCATACGAACCTGCTTTAATGGACTGTAGAATATCACCAAAGATTTTATTGACTGTAAAGTAACTTAAATCAACCTTCCCAAAGGTCACTCGGTGCTCCTGTATGCCGTCGAAGAAATTTACAATAACCTTTTTAGTCTCCTTGTTATATGTCATATCAAAATACTCAAGATACCCTTTAAATTTCGTATCAGACGGTATCATAGATAACAACCTTTTTACATTTTCGCCTGACAACAAGACATCTTCCATTAACGGAGTACTTTCCAAGCGAAGCTGGCTGGACAGTTTATACGGAACCGGTTCAATTGCCATAAAGATATTTCGACAACCGACAACCATTACCCCGTCTTTACAGAACAATACATTATTTAAAACAGGGATTTCCTTGTCACGCTGGATAAGTCCTACCCCGGATAATGACGCTTTACTAAAAATCATTTTCATCCACCCTTTCTATACAACAGTTATTGGAGCGAACACGTCTTTACATTTAATACAGCTACCACCACAAGAAGGATATTCCGCTCGGCATTCGCTTTTGAGTATGTCAACAATAACGTTTGACTTAAAGACTTTAGGAATACATTGTTTACAAAGATGAAATTCTGTACTCCCACATTCGTGCGATAAGTTTAAGGTATTGATTCTTTCCCTTCCCTTAATTTCTTTTTCACAACCATCACAATAAAACACTATCTTTTTCATACTGCAAATCCTTTCAAGGTTAAAGGTTGTTTTGGTTTAACGCATTACCCGACCAAGCTTTGGAACCTCCGTGATCGGGAAATTGTTTTTATCCAGTTCGTTAATTACATTACTGAATAAAAGTCCTTTTTTTAATTCAAAAGTAAACCGAACTTTATTCTGTTGAATCCAGACACCAGGTGGAACTTTTGGTCGTAGAAAATAATCAGTTATTATTCTTCGCATTACTTCAATATTTTTACCATGTCCACCGATAATAATAATACGCTTTGTCATATCATATTTGATTGCAATTGACCCAGCACTGCACGCCTGAAACTCAATTAAATACTTAATGTACATACTTTTTACTCCTTTTGGGGAATTTATCCCTTTTTTCTCCGGTTTTTTACTTATGACAAAAATACAAGAACCTGTACTCCCAGACCCATAGAGGAACTCAACGAGATAGAACCCTGTTTTGCTATAAAAATGCCATTACTTGTA
>Ga0105099_10001280_pt1 | contig 15949 bp, 13 predicted proteins | sample PPLLak3cmMay2015_2_FD_79138 | JGI IMG/M metagenome (GOLD analysis project Ga0105099, IMG submission 79138) | Freshwater sediment microbial communities from Prairie Pothole Lake near Jamestown, North Dakota, USA - PPLs Lake P8 Core (1) Depth... | ecosystem: Environmental > Aquatic > Freshwater >... | reverse complement strand
GGCCGTCAATCGCGAACGTGTCGAAACCGGGTACAAGCTCGACCGCTTCATCATCAACAGCGGCAATACCATCCCGGCCACGGCCATGGTCCGGCTCTCTCGCGGAGGCGAGAACTTGGAGGACGTGGCTGCGGGCGACGGCCCGATTGATGCGGCGTTCAAGGCTGTTGAGAAAATCGTCGGCCGGTCCTTTACCCTGGAGGATTTCCGCTTATCGGCCGTGACCGGGGGCGAGGACGCCCAGGGCGAAGCGGTCTTGCGTCTGCGGGACGGCTCGGCCCGGACGAGCGGACGGGGCGTGAGCACGGATGTCGTCGAAGCCGGCATCTTGGCCTATCTCAACGCGGTCAACCGGATGCCCGAACCGGCGTCCCGGCCCGGGGAACGGCCATGAATAAAACGATCGCGGTTTATGACACGACTCTCCGGGATGGGGCCCAGGCCGAGGATGTCTCGTTTTCCGTCGACGACAAGCTCAAGGTCATCGGGGCCTTGGCCGGTCTCGGCGTGAAGTACATCGAGGCCGGGAATCCGGGCTCCAATCCCAAGGATTTGGAATTTTTCCGGGTCCTCGATCCCGCGGAATTTCCCGGGGTGAAATTCGCCGCCTTCGGCAGCACCCGCCGCCGCGGCGTTCCGGCCGCCGAGGATGCCAATGTTCGGGCGCTTTTGACCGCCCGCACACCCGTCGTGGCGATTTTCGGGAAAAGCTGGGATTTCCATGTTCGCGAGATTCTTAAAACCGGTCTGGACGAAAACCTGGAGATGATCCGGGACACGGTCAAGTTCTTCAAGGATAACGGCAAGGAAGTCGTCTATGATGCCGAACACTTTTTCGACGGAGCCAAGGCCGATCCCGACTATGCCTTTCGAACTCTCGAGGCGGCCCGCGACGGCGGCGCCGACTGGCTGGTCCTCTGCGAGACTAACGGCGGGGCCTTCCCCGGCGAGGTGGCCGACTTCACCCGCCGCGCCGTTGAGCGGTTCAAGATGCCCGTCGGGATCCACTGCCACGACGACGGCGGAATGGCTGTGGCCAACTCGATCCTGGCGGTCGAGGCCGGAGCGACCCAGGTCCAGGGGACGTTTCTCGGATTCGGTGAAAGATGCGGAAACGCTAACCTCTCGGCCGTGATCCCCAACCTCCAGCTCAAGCGCGGCTATGCCTGCCTTCCCGCGGAGAGCATGCCCCGGCTCAAGTCTGCGGCCTGCTTTATCGCCGAGGTCTCCAACCTCGGGTTGAACAAACGTCTGCCGTTCGTCGGGGACAGCGCCTTTGCCCACAAGGGCGGGATGCACGTGGACGGGGTGATGAAAAATCCCTCCACGTTCGAGCATGTCGATCCGGAATCGGTGGGGAACGCCCGCCGGGTCCTCATGTCGGAGGTCTCCGGCCGGAGCGCCGTCCTGGCCAAGCTGAGGAACATCCTTCCCGACTTGGCCAAGGACTCGCCCGAGACCAGGAAGGTCGTCGACCGGGTCAAGGAACTTGAGCATCAGGGCTACCAGTTCGAGGCGGCCGATGCGTCATTTGAGCTGATGGTCAGGAAGCTCCTGGGGACGTTCAAGCCGTCGTTCGGGCTCGAGCGCTTCCTCGTCACTGCCGGACGATCCAACGGCTCCGGCCCGTCGCCGGCCTCAGCGACCATTAAGATCTCGGTCGGCGGCCGGGAAGAGATCGCCGCGGCCGAGGGAAACGGCCCGGTCGACGCCCTGGACCGGGCCTTGCGCAAAGCCCTTGAGGTATTTTTCCCGGCCCTTCGAGACGTCCGCCTGACCGACTTCAAGGTCCGGGTCCTCGATCCGGCCGAAGCCACGGCCGCCCGCGTCCGGGTTCTTCTCGAGTCGACCGACGGGTGCGGCCTTTGGACGACGGTCGGTGTTTCCACGGACATCATCGAGGCCTCGGCGATCGCCCTGGCCGATTCCATCGACTTCCACTTGCTGAAAAAAGGAGAAGCTTCATGCGCATGACCATGACCCAAAAAATCCTCGCGGCCCGGGCCGGGCTCGATTCCGTCAAGCCGGGCGACCTTGTCGAAGCCAACGTGGACCTGGTCCTGGGCAACGACGTCACCGCCCCGCCGGCCATCCGGGAGTTCCGGATGTTTGGAGGGAAAGTGTTCGATCCCGACCGGATCGTCCTCGTCCCCGATCACTTCGCCCCGAACAAGGACATCGCTTCAGCCGAGCAATGCCGCCTTATGCGGGAATTCGCCCGGGAACAGGGGATTTCTCATTATTTTGAAGTCGGACGGATGGGCATCGAGCACGCCCTCCTCCCGGAGCAGGGCCTCGTCGGCCCGGGCGATCTCGTGGTCGGGGCCGACTCGCATACGTGCACCTACGGGGCCGTGGGAGCGCTGGCGACCGGGATCGGGAGCACCGACCTGGCCGCGGCCATGCTCCTGGGCAAGTGCTGGTTCAAGACCCCGGCCGCGATTGCAATCGAGCTGACGGGCGGGCTGACCGGCTGGACATCCGGCAAGGACGTCATCCTCGACATCATCGGCCGGATCGGCGTCGACGGGGCCCGCTACAAATCGCTGGAATTCCGCGGGTCGGGCCTCCGGAGCTTGAGTCTCGAATCGCGACTGACCGTGGCCAACATGGCCATCGAGGCCGGGGCGAAAAACGGGATCTTCCCGGTCGACGAGATCACCCGGGCTTATCTCCGTGGCCGGTTCCGGCGCGAGGAGCGTGTTTACGAAGCCGATCCGGACGCCGATTACGAGCGCCGGATTGCGGTTGATCTTTCTTCCCTCCGGCCGCTGGTCGCCCGGCCCCATCTTCCGGAAAACGTGGTCCCCGCCGCCGAAATCGGGACGGTTCCCGTCGACCAGGTCCTGATCGGGTCGTGCACCAACGGTCGGATCGAGGACCTGAGGATTGCGGCGGGGATCCTCCGCGGCCGGGCGGTCGATCCCCGGGTGCGGCTGATTGTCGTCCCGGCCACCCAGCAGATCTACCTCCAAGCGCTGGAGGAAGAATTGATCTCCGTCTTCATCAAGGCCGGCGCGGCCGTCAGCACTCCGACCTGCGGGGCCTGCCTTGGCGGGCACATGGGCGTACTGGCCGCGGGTGAGCGAGCGGTGGCCACCACCAACCGGAATTTCGTCGGACGGATGGGGCACGCCTCCTCCGAGGTTTACCTGGCGGGGCCGGCCGTGGCCGCAGCTTCCGCAGTGGCCGGGCGGATTGTGGATCCCGACGAAGTCTGTGCCCGGATTTCCGCTTCCGCGGCGGCCGGAGGAATGAGATGAGCGCCGGCGGCCGGGCCTGGAAATTCGGCGACAACGTCGATACCGACGTCATTATCCCGGCCCGTTACCTCAACACCTTCGACCCGGAGACGCTGGCCGCTCACTGCCTGGAAGGGATCGATCCCGGATTCGCCCGCCGGGTCGAGGCCGGGGACGTCGTTGTCGCCGGCGAAAATTTCGGCTGCGGGTCCTCGCGCGAACATGCTCCCGCGGCTCTCAAAGCGGCCGGCGTTTCCGCGATCATCGCGGCGTCATTCGCCAGGATCTTCTATCGAAACGCGGTCAACATCGGGCTCCCGATCCTGGAGTGCCCGGAAGCGGCCGGGGAAATCGCGGCCGGCGATCGAATCGAGATCGATTTCCAGAGCGGGCGGATCAAAAATCCCGGCCGCGGCCGGGAATACCGGGCTGCCCCGTTTCCGCCGTTTCTGCTGGAGATCATCCAGGCCGGCGGCTTGATCCCGAGGGTTCGGTTTCTTTCGGTCCGGCGGAGCGAACAGGAGAAAGGACGATGAGATTCAAGATCGCCGTCATCCCCGGCGACGGGATCGGTCCGGAGATTATCGAACAGGCTGAATTGGTGCTCGAGGCGGCCGGCCGGAAGTTCGGGCATGAGTTTGTCCAGAAACGGGCTCTCCTGGGCGGTGCGGCCTTCGATGCGACCGGGACCCCGCTTCCTCCGGAAACGATCGCCGCCTGCCGGGAGAGCGACGCCGTCCTCCTCGGCGCGGTCGGCGGAGAAAAGTGGGACACGCTTCCGGCACCGCTGCGGCCGGAGGCCGGACTCCTCGGCTTGCGTAAAGCCCTCGGCTTGTATGCCAACATCCGGCCGGCGGTCCTCCATCCGGCTCTCGCGGACGCCAGTCCGCTTCGGGCCGAAGCCGTCTCCGGCGGCGTGGACTTTGTCGTCGTCCGGGAGCTCACCGGCGGCATTTATTTCGGCCCTCGCGGCCGGTCCCGGTCGCCGGAAGGGGAAGAGGCGTTCGACACGGAACGCTATTCCGAGAGGGAGATCGTCCGGATCGCCCGAACGGCCTTCGCCCTTGCCCGGAAGCGCCGCCGGAAGGTGACGAGCGTCGACAAGGCCAATGTTCTTGAAAGCAGCCGGCTCTGGCGCGAAGTCGTCGTCCGGACGGCCGGCGATTTTCCCGACGTTGAGATCGACCACCTGTACGTGGACAACGCGGCGATGCAATTCATTCGCGACCCCGGGAGGTTCGACGTCATTCTGACGACGAACATGTTCGGCGACATCCTCTCGGACGAGGCCTCCCAGATTACCGGGTCGATCGGGCTACTCCCTTCGGCCAGCCTGGGGGATGCATCCTTCGGGCTTTACGAGCCCATCCATGGCTCCGCTCCCGACATCGCCGGCCGGGGCACGGCCAATCCGTTGGGAACCATCCTTTCGGCGGCTATGATGCTTCGGCTCTCTTTGGGCCTGGAGGAGGAGGCGGCATCCGTTGAAAAAGCCGTTTCCGACACTCTGTTCGACGGGTGGCGGACGCCTGACCTCCATCGGCCCGGCATGTTCAAGGTCGGAACACGGGCGCTGGCCGCCCGGGTCATCGCCCATCTGGCCGGGCGGGTCCCGGCACCCGCATCTCCTTCCGGGGAGGTTTCCGATGAAAAATCGGGGAAATCCGTTTCTTGAGGACGGCCCCGGTTGCGGGGCATATTTCGCGGATGGCTGGGCGGGATCGGGCGGTTTTCTCACCCGGCCGGAAAACCGGCGGGAAGAAGCCCGGATGGAAAAAATGCTCCGGGCCGCGCTGCGGAGATATCTCCAGCGGAAGGGTTGGACAGCGGGGGAGAAGGCGAATCAGGAGGATTCCGATGAGAAGTGATCTGGTAAAAACGGGACCGGATAGGATGCCGCACCGGTCGCTCTTAAAAGCCCTGGGCTTGGATGATGCGGAAATCGCCCGGCCCTGGGTCGGCGTGGCCGTATCCGCGAGCGAGATCGTCCCGGGCCATGTCCATCTTGACGGTCTTGCCGAAGCGGTGAAAATCGGGATTCGTTCGGCGGGGGGAACGCCTTTCGTTTTTCCCGTCATTGGCGTGTGCGACGGCCTGGCTATGGGCCATTCGGGCATGCGCTTCTCCCTGCCCAGCCGCGAACTGATTGCCGATTCGATCGAAATCATGGCCGAGGCCCATCGATTCGACGCTCTGGTTCTGGTCGGCAATTGCGATAAAATCGTTCCGGGCATGCTCATGGCCGCGGCCCGGCTCAACCTTCCGGCCGTGTATGTCAGCGGAGGGCCGATGCCGGCCGGAAGGATCGAGGGACGCCCGGTCGGCGTATCTCATGTCTTCGAAGCGGTCGGACGGGCCTCGGCCGGAACGATTAAAAACGGCCTTCTCCGCGATTACGAAGAAAACGCCTGTCCCGGCTGCGGTTCCTGCTCGGGACTTTTCACGGCCAACAGTATGAATTGCCTGGCCGAGGCTCTCGGCCTGGCCTTGCCCGGGAATGGAACCCTGCCCGCCTCGAGTGCCGCCCGCATCCGGTTGGCGAAAAAAGCCGGAGCAACGGCCATGGCCTGCCTGAGAGCCGGACTCCGGCCGCGCCACATTCTCACCCCGGCGGCTTTCGCCAACGCCTTGGCGCTGGACACGGCCATCGGGGGAAGTACCAACAGCATCCTCCACCTGCAGGCTTTAGCCCATGAAGCCGGCCTCGGGCTTGGGCTCGAAACGGTCGAGGCCGTTAACCGCCGGACGCCGAACCTCTGCCGCTTGTGGCCGTCCGGGCCGTGGAGCATGGGCGAATTCGCCGAGGCTGGAGGGGTTCCGGCCGTTCTCGGAGAGCTCATCCGGGCCGATCGGGTCGACGGGCGGTCGGCGACGGTCGCCGGCAGGTGCCTGGCCGATTATGCCGCGGCCGTGGCCGTGGACGGATCAGTTATCCGGCCGGTTCGGAACGCCTATAGCCCGAGCGGGGGACTCGCCGTTCTCCGGGGGAACCTCGCCCCGGACGGGGCGGTGGTCAAGAAGTCGGCCGTCGATCCCTCATTTTTCCGGAAGTCCGGCCGGGCCAGGGTTTTTGAGTTTGAGGAAGACGCGACCAGGGCCATTTGCGGCGGTGAGGTAAAAGCCGGCGACGTTGTCGTGATCCGTTACGAAGGCCCGGCCGGCGGGCCGGGGATGAGGGAAATGCTCGGACCCACGTCGGCACTTGCCGGCCGCGGGCTCGACCGGGACGTCGCCCTGGTCACAGACGGCCGGTTTTCCGGGGCGACCCGCGGAGCGGCGATTGGGCATGTTTCTCCCGAAGCCGCCGCCGGCGGGCCGATTGCCTTCGTCCGGAACGGTGACGAAATCGTTTTCGACCTCGACCGCGGAAGGCTGAATCTCCTGGTGAAATCGGAGGATATGGCCGCCCGGCGGGCGGGCTGGACGCCGTCGCCCCCGCGGGCCGTGAACGGTTATCTGTCCCGGTACGCCCACCGCGTCTCCTCGGCCTCCTTGGGTGCGATTATAGGCAAGGAAAAGGGGGCGTCATGACCGGGGCGGAAATATTGCTGGATGTTTTCCGGCGCGAGGGTGTGGATATTCTCTTCGGCTATCCCGGAGGCGTGGTCATCCCGGTTTTCGACGCCCTCCCGAAAAGCGGCTTGAATCTCGTTTTGACCCGGCACGAGCAGGCGGCGGTCCACGCCGCGGATGGATACGCCCGGGCCTCCGGGAAGGTGGGCGTTTGCCTCGTCACCTCCGGGCCGGGGGCGACCAACAGCATCACCGGCCTGGCCAACGCTAAGCTGGACTCGGTCCCGATGGTCTTCGTCAGCGGCCAGGTGGCCACGTCGCTCCAAGGGACGGACGCGTTCCAGGAAACCGACATGGCCGGATTGACTCGGTCCGTTTGCAAGCACAGCTATCAGGTGCAGTCGATCGGGGAGCTTCCCCGGATCATCAAGGAATCCTTTTATATCGCCCGGAGCGGACGGCCCGGCCCTGTAGCCGTCGATCTACCGGTCGATGTCGCCCTGGCCGCGCGCGGCGCGTATGCCTACCCCGAGTCCATCGATTTGCCCGGATATCATCCGGTCCGCTGGGGGCATCCGCGCCGACTGCGGGAATTGGCCCGGGCTTTGAGCGAAAGCCGCAAACCGCTTCTTCTCAGCGGCGGAGGCATCGCCGCATCAGGAGCGGCCGGGGAACTGGCCGCCTTCCTGGAAAAAACCCGAATCCCCGTCGCGGTCACGATGATGGGCCTGGGCTGCGTCCGCTGGGACCATCCGCAATATCTCGGCATGCCCGGGATGCATGGTCGGGCGGCGGCCAACCTTGCCTTGAGCGAATGCGACTGCCTTGTGGCCGTGGGGGCGCGTTTTGACGATCGGGTGACGGGGGACAAACGGGCTTTCGCTTCCGGGGCGGTCGTGGCCCATATCGACATCGATCCGGCTGAAATTGGAAAAAACGTCCGAACGAAGATCCCGATCGTCGGCGACGCCCGGGAAGTCCTGAGGGAACTCACGACGTTGGTGAAACCCCGCAGCGTGGACGAATGGAACCGGCGGACGGAGCGGTGGGTGAGGGACTATCCCTTGAATTCCGGATCGTCCGCGGGCGGAGGCCTCTCGCCCCAGATGGTTATCGACGGCCTCAACCGGGCAGCCGGCGACGAGGCCATCGTCGTCACCGACGTCGGCCAGAACCAGATGTGGGCTGCTCTCGGCTGGCGGCATCTCCGGCCCAGGGCGTTCATCAGCTCCGGCGGCCTGGGGACGATGGGCTTCGGGCTGCCGGCGGCCATCGGCGCGGCCTTGGCCTGTCCGGAGCGCAACGTCGTCGCCGTCTGCGGCGACGGCGGCCTGCAGATGAACATCCAGGAGCTGGCCACCGCCGGCCTCAACCGCATCCCGGTGAAAATCGCGGTCCTCAACAACATGTGCCTGGGGATGGTCCGCCAATGGCAGGAGTTGTTCTGGGGAAAACGCTATTCCAAGACGTGTCTTCGCCAGGGCCCGGAATGCGGGCCCGAATGCCCGGGGCCGGAAGGATGCCAGAGGCCGTATAAGCCGGACTTCGTCCGGGCGGCGGAAGCGTTCGGCCTTCCCGGATTCCGGGCCCGCACGCCGGCCGAAGCCGGGGATGTGATCGAAGCGGGTTTCCGTCTCCCCGGTCCGGTGTTGATGGAGTTCATGATCCAACCGGAGGAAAACGTCTTTCCCATGGTTCCGGCCGGCCGCCCGATCCGGGAAATGGTTTTTGGAGACTCGGCATGAGAACGGCGACAATCATCCTGACGGTCAACAACCGTGTCGGGGTCCTGGCCCGGGTCGCAGGGCTTCTGGCTTCCCGCGGGCACAATATCGAAAGCATCATCGGCGCCCCGACCGAGCAGCCGGACACTTATAAAATCCACCTGGTCATCCTCGGCCCCAAAGAGAAGATCGAGCAGGCCAAGAAACAGTTGAACAATCTCGTCGACACGCTGAAGCTCATCGATATCAGCCATCGCCGCAGGACGCTCGTCCGGGAGTATGTCCTGATCAAGGTCCGGGCGGGCCGGGACCTGTCTGCGATCTTCGCCCAGGCCGGGGCCTGCGATGCCAGGGTGCTCGATGCCGGGCCGCGCTCGGCGACACTGGACCTGGCCGGTTCGGTTCGCAAGGTCGACCGGCTGATCGAGCGCCTCAAGCCGCTGGGCATCGTCGAATTCGTCCGGAGCGGACGGATCGCTCTCGGCGGCCGATAACCATTATCAAGAAGAAGGAGAAGTTCATGAATCTCAACGCTTATTATGAAAAGGATGCCGACCTGTCCCTGATCCAGGAGCGCCGAGTGGCCGTGATCGGGTACGGCAGTCAAGGCCGTGCCCAGGCCCAAAACCTCCGAGATGCGGGAGTCGAGGTAACGGTCGCCCAGAGGCCGGGATCTCCGAATCACGGCCTGGCCATCCGAGACGGTTTCCGGCCGGTTCCGGCCGCGGAGGCGGCGGAGGCGGCCGATGTCATCCATCTTCTTGTGCCCGACGACGTCCAGCGGAAGGTATATGAAGAAGAAGTGAAAGACCGCCTCCAGCCGGGCAGGTCCCTCGTTTTTTCCCACGGCTTTAACATCCATTTCGGCCTCATCCGGCCGCCGATGGAGGTCGACGTCTACATGGTCGCTCCGAAGGGACCCGGACGCCTCGTCCGCACGACCTACCTTGAAGGAGCGGGAGTGCCGGCCCTGGTGGCCGTGGCCCAGGATGTATCCGGCCGGGCCTTCGACCGGGCAGTCGCCCATGCCTGCGCGATCGGCTCCGGACGGGCGGGGATCCTCCCGACGACGTTCGGCGAGGAAACAGAGACGGACTTGTTCGGGGAGCAGGCTGTCCTCTGCGGCGGTGTTTCGGAGCTGATCCGGGCGGGATTCGACACCTTGACCGAAGCCGGCTATCATCCCGAAATCGCCTATTTCGAATGCCTCCATGAGTTGAAGCTGATCGTCGACTTGATCCAGGCCCGGGGCATCGCCGGCATGAGGGAGGCTGTCTCGGAGACGGCCCAGTTCGGGGACTTAACCCGTGGCCGGCGGATTATCGCCGGCCGCGCCCGGCGGGAGATGCGCCGGATTCTCGAGGAGATCCGCGACGGACGGTTCGCCCGCGAATGGCTGGCCGAAAACGAAGCCGGCCGGCCCGAGTTCAGGCGCCGCAAAGAGGCGGACGCGTCCCATCCAATAGAGGAAGTCGGCCGACGGCTCCGGTCGATGATGGCCTGGATGAAAAACTGAAGTTGTTTCGGTCGGACGCTTGTATCGTCGCCGGAGCGGACATATAATCCTCGCTCCGGCGGCCGGGCTGACGCCTTCGACGTCAAATTCCTGCGGTGCCGGGTCGGGAGTGCCCGATGGCCTTTACCAGTCATGACACGTTCGAGCCGGCGCCGACGGCGACCATTATCCATGCGTATAACAGCGACGGGGTTTCGCTGGTCACCCTCAGCGACGAGCAAATCTATTCGGTCATCAAGGCCTCCGGGGCCAACTTGATCGGCAAACCCAATATGCACCCGCGGGTGGCGATCATGGACCGGTACATCGCCGAGCGGGGGATCGAGGTCAGTGAGGTCGAGCAATCCCTGGCCATCGAGGAGTCGCACGCCAGCTATTTTTGGGAGAAGCAGGTCATCGGCCGAAGCTCTTTCGAAACCGCCTGTATGGAGGTCAACACCTGCGGCGATTCCCTCAGCCCCAAGGTCCTGGGGACGTTCCTCGACGCCTGCGATTATCCGGAGCTCGTTTCCTTCATCTATTTCGCCCCGACTCCGCTGCTCAAGGACTACAAGATCAGCGACCGTGAATCTCTCATCAAGCAGTGCTTCCTCAACCCGCCGGACTGCTATTCCCGTTATGTTGTCGATTGCCGGCCGGCCGTCGACATCCCGGCCGGCAAGCTGTTCATTGCCCACCTCTACCGCCGGGATATCTCCGAGCTTGCGGAGGACCTTCGGGCCGGGGTCATCGGAAGGTATTCCGAGCACCGGGTGAGAGTGGCCCGGAGCGATCGCAAGCTGAAGCTAATGGTCAACTCCCAGCAGGAGGAATACCTGGCCTGCGCCTTCTACAACTGCGATCGGAACTTCGTCCAGGCCCTCTGCAATCCCAAGAACCGGGAAAAAGAAGCCCTCTATGACCTCGAGGACTGCTTCGACGACATCCTGTTGTCGACCGACACGCCCTTCGTCTTCGACCACGATTTCGATCCGCCGGGGTATACCGGGGTTTTCCTGACCGGCGGCACCGGATATGTCGCCCTCCACGTCACCCCCCGGCCCGTCGGCTCGACGTCCAATTTCGTCGAATTCTGCGCCTATATCCATCCGAGCATGTGGGTGTTCGACCGGGAATCGCTGATTCACGCCATGAAGCCGGTCCTCAAGCTCTTCAACCCGAAGAAAGCCGAGATCCATTACCGGGTTTCCTCCAAGGACATCACCGGCGACAAGAACCGCTACCAGCGGTTCGTCCGCTCGCATTTGATCGGGTTGGGTTACGCTTCGGAGGAAATCGTTTCCTATTACGACGAGTATTTCGGCCGAACCTTCTTCCACCTGAACATCGAAAAGAAATGAACCGGGCCGGTTTCCCGGCCCGGCTCTTCTCGAGGTGGGGGCGGCCTATTTCTTTAGCAGGATTTCTTCGAACAGCTTGAGGGCGGCCGGGTCGTTGCTCTGGCCGAGCCAGAAAATCGCTTTTTTCCGGACGGAGGGGTTTTTGTGAGTCTTGGCGATGTCCATCAGCATCGGGACGGATTTGTCCTTGGGGAGCTGGCTGATGGCAAAAACCGCTTGCTCCTTGATTCGGTCCTCTTCCGTCGGCGCGGAGACGATCTCCTTGAGGGCCTTGACGCTTTCGGCCGAAGCTTTCTGGCCGAGCCAGAAGACCGCTTTTCCCCGTACGGAATCGTCCTTGTCTTCCCGGGCGATGCGGATCATCTCGATCACGGCGTCCTTCTCCTTGCGGAGGGAATAGGCGAAGATGATGTGCTCGCGGACGTCGAGATTCCGCTCCGAGGCGTAAATCTGCTTTAACGCCGCAAAGCTCCGGGTCTCCGGCATTGTCCCGAGCCAGAAGATGGCCGAGCGGCGGACCTCGGTCTCCCGGTCTTCGCGGGCGGCCTTGATCAGCACGTCGATCACCCGGGGATCGTCGTGGCGGCTGAGGACAAAGATCAAGTCTTCCCGGACATCGGAATCGGGATGGTCAAGAAAGAGTTTTTCGATGAAGGCCAGGCTTTCGGCGGCGCCGGGATTTCCGAGCCAGAAGACGGGGGTGGCGTCGAATTCGTAGGTCCGGTCGGGATCCAGAAGCGAGCTGTCGAGCGGCCGGCCCGTCTTGCCGTCGCAAAGAAGGAGCCAGACGGCCGGAGCGGGCTTCCGGTCTTCGTCGCCGTCGTTGATGGAATAGCCGTCGCCGGATTTTTCCCGGATTTTTATCCGGGATTCGCCGGCCTTGATTGTGTAATGGTCGTCGCCGCCGTCAGGCCGGCCGTAGCGGACTTTGCTCGAGGCCTGAAACAGGGCCGCGGCGAAGAAGGTCTTGCCGGAGGCGGCTTTCGCCGCGTCGAACCGCTTCTCCAACGAAGCACCCGACCCGGAGAGGTCGCGGACCTGGCCCTTGAAGAAGGAAGGCGCGCCGGCGGCCGGAGTCTGGGCGCCCGCGATAGCAGCCGTCGAGATCAGGAGAACGGCGGCCCCGAGGAGGGCCGCCGTCCGATTGATCATTCTTTTTGCCCGAGAAGTGAATCTCATCGGAATGTCCGTTGGACGTTTATTTCTTGATCAATTCTTCGAGGAACTTGAGGGCTTCGGGGCTGTCGGACTGGCCGATCCAGAAGACCAGCTGTTTCTTGATTTCGAAATTGGTTTCCTTGCGGGCCATTTCGATCAGGGTCGAGATCGCCTTGGGGGATTCGGTCTGGGCCAGGGACATAATGATCTGCTGCTTGATTTTGGCATTATCGGTCGATTTGAAGACTTCGAGCAGCAGGGGCATGGACTTTTCGCCTTCAGTCTGTCCGTACCAGAAGAGGGCCTTGGACCGGATCTCGGCGTCTTTCTCGTTCTTAACGATGTCGATGATCTTGGCGGCCGCCTTGGGGTTGCCGCTCTGGGCGAAGGCCATGATCAGGTTATCCTTGAGCTTGATGTCGGCTGTGTCATAGATCCTCAGGAGGGCCGTCATCGATGCCTCATCGCTCCTCTGTCCGAGCCAGAAAATCGCCGTTTGCCGCATTTCTGGGGAGGGGTCTTTCTCGGCGACTTGGACCAGGATCGGGAGGACTTTGGACGAATCGTTTTGGCTGAGGATGAAGAGAGCGTGGGACCGCAGGTCGGGATTTTTTTCTTCCCGGATCATCTTTTCCAGGATGGGGAAAGCCTTTTCCTCGTCCATCCCCATCAGGGCGTTCAGGGCGACGAGCTTGAGCTCCGTGTCGGGATCCATCTGTTTGCGGGTATTGAGTCCGGCCAGGGTGCCCCGGGCGCTTGCGAGCGCGCCGGCGAGGGCCTCGGCGTTGACGCCTCCCAGGACTCCGCCCGCGACGCCCTCATCGACACCGGCCAGGGCCGCTTCATGGTCGCTCCCGAGATTGCCGTTGATGTAGCGGCGATATTTCCCCAGTCCGCTTTTTACGAGTTCTTCGGCGATCTGGACCTGGAGGATCCTGGCATCCTTGACCCAGGCATTGGCCGGGAATTTCTGCAGAAGGGCGTTCAGCTGCTCAATGGCCTGCTGCTTCATATCCATCTTCAGCTTGGCGTCGTTGAGGGTCGCCGCGTGCTTGTCCAGGCTGTAGCCCAGCCAGTACAGCCCTTCCTGTCCGTAAAGGGACTGGGCGTATTGGGACCTGAGCTCCTGGAATTGCTGGATGGCCTTCTCGTAGCTTTTTCCGTAAACGTTCTTCTTGGCCGCTTCATACAGGGCTTTGGCCAATTCGTCTTGCTTTGAAAAGGCTTGGGCCTGTTGAGTCGCGGCCTGGGCTTCGAAGGCGGCCAGGGCTTCGGCGTAAGCCGGATCCTGGGACCAGGCGGCCGGGCCGGAGGCCAGAGCCAGGGCCAAGCCGAACAGCGCGATCAGGGTTTTCTTTTTCATGTTGAATCTCCTATAACTTTTTAAGAATTTCGAGTTTGAAAAGGACGTCCCGCTTCAGGATCAGGTTCCGAATATCGGCTGGGGAAGCCGAGGTAGGACGGTCCCGATTGAGGATTTCCTTGAGGATCAGATCGCAATCGTCCAGAAGCTGGTCGCGGCCGGGTCCGATTTGACCAGGGCGTTCCGGAGAAGGACATTTTGGAGCAGGAGGGCCCGGAGGAGGTTTTCGTCGATCGAAACCATCCGGTCCGTCGAGGATGCGGGGATGGAGTTGGCGTACTCGAGAAGGAGGGGTTTCAGGTCTTCCAGGTGGCCGGCCAGGACGGATTTCACTCCGGCGCCCTGGCGGGAAGGCTCCGAAACGGACGAAGCGAGGGGGGAGTCGGGGGATTGGGGAGGGAGGAGGCCCCGGCCGATGAAGATCCCGGCGACGAGGACCAGGACGAGAGCCGCCCCGGCCAACGACCATTGACGGCTTCCCCAGGCAGGCCGGCGCTCCGGCAGTCTCTTGGGATTGAGGCGGAATTCGACCTTGCTCCAAACCCGCTCGGCATCCGGCTCCGGAACCGGGGCCGGCGGATTGGCTTCGAGGAGGGTGAAGACGCGGAGGGTTTCCTCCCGATCGGATGCACACGTCCGGCAATCCCGGAGGTGGGCGGTCAGCTCGGTCTTTTCCGCCGCCGAGAGCTCCCCGTAATAATCGAGAATAACGGCTTGACGGGCTTGTTTACATTTCATTGCGATCCTCCACAAGGACGCGGCTCAGTCTCTTCCGTAAGGCCCCGACGGCCCGGAACAGATGTGTTTTCACGCTGCCTTCGGTCACTTCGATCATTCCGGCGATTTCCCGGGTGGTATAGCCTTCGTCGTGACGGAGGGTGAAGATCAACCGCTGTTTCGGCGATAGATCGCCCAGGGCTTCCTCGATGCGGGCCCGGATTTCCCGGTTTCCGGTTTCCCGCTCCGGGTTGGCCCGATGCGTTCCGTCGGAAGGGTCGGCCACGGTTTCATCCTCCAGGGAGAGCGTCTCCCGATGCTTTTTCCGGCGCAGGACATCGAGGCTGCAGTTGGCTCCAATCCGTCCGATCCAGGCGGCGAATCCGCCGGCGAATTCCGGGTTGAAACCGTCCAGGCCGCGGAAAGCTTTGACGAACGTCTCCTGGAGGACGTCCTCGGCGTCCGACTGGTTGCCCAGGAACCGGAAGGCCAGACTGAAGACCCTCCGGTTGTGAGCGTCGAACAGGCTTTTCCAGGCGGCCGCGTCTCCCGCCCGGGCAAGTCGTACGAGGGATGTATCGTCCATTTTGGGCTCTTCACTCATGCTTACGCCCTTTTTCGCGAATTCGTTGACAAGATAGTATAATCCCGGGGACACAAGGAGTCCTCATGGCCCCCAAAATTACTTCCGAAACCATCTCCGCCCTTGAAGCCCTGGTCGGGCCGGGCAACGTCCTGACCGATCCCGACACCCTGGCCGCTTACGGACACGACGAATATGCCCTGAACGACATCCGCCGGCCGGCCGACCTCGTGGTCCGGCCGAAAACGGCTGCCGACGTCTCGGCGATCCTGAAAATCGCCGGCCTGGCCGGGATTCCGGTCACCGCCAGGGGAGGGGCAACCGGCTTGTGCGGCGGCTGCGTCCCGGCGACGGGCGGGATCGTCCTAAGCCTGGAGCTGATGAACCGGGTCCTGGAAATCGATCCCATCAACCAGATGGCCGTGGTCGAGGCGGGAGTGACCCTTTTGGCCCTGGAAAAAGCCGTGGCCGAGGCGGGATTCGACTTCCCGCCCCATCCGGGGGAGGAGAGCGCCATGGTCGGCGGGATGATCGCCACGAACGCTGGCGGAAGCCGGGCGGTCAAATACGGCGTCATCCGGAATTATATCCGGGGCCTGGAGGTCGTGACCGCCTCGGGCGACATCCTGACCCTTGGAGGAAAGCTCATCAAGTCGAGTTCCGGCTACAACCTGATGCATTTATTCATCGGCTCGGAAGGTACGCTCGGAATCATCACCAAGGCCGTCATCCAGTTCCGGACCAAACCGGCCCTGACCCGCTCGCTTGTCATTCCCTTCGACTCTCTCGAAGC
>Ga0105099_10001279_pt1 | contig 15956 bp, 15 predicted proteins | sample PPLLak3cmMay2015_2_FD_79138 | JGI IMG/M metagenome (GOLD analysis project Ga0105099, IMG submission 79138) | Freshwater sediment microbial communities from Prairie Pothole Lake near Jamestown, North Dakota, USA - PPLs Lake P8 Core (1) Depth... | ecosystem: Environmental > Aquatic > Freshwater >... | reverse complement strand
TTACCCGGCGGATGAAAAGCGCCGAGGATTTTTTTCTCGCCGGCCGGCGGCTTCCATGGGGGCTGGTCTTTGTTTCCCTGACGGCCTCATGGTGTGGGGCGACGTCTATTCTGATATCGACCGATGAAGCCCTCAGGACCGGCGTTGGGGCGATCTGGATCGTCGTGCTTCCGGCCGTGGCGACCGTGCTCATCCTGGCGGTCGTATTCGCTCCCCGCCTCCATCGCCTGCCGGTTTTAACCTGGTCCGACCTGGTCGAGCTACGCTACGGCCGGACGGTCCGGCATCTCGCTTCCGGCCTTCTCGTCTGGTACATGGCCCTTCTGGCCGCATCCCAGATGTCGGCCTTGGGGCTGTTTCTTGGATCCTATATCGACATTTCCTACGGCCTGGCTCTGGCCATCGGGACGGCGGTCGTCCTGATGTATGCCGCCCTGGGCGGGCTGCGGTCCGTGGTTTGGACCGATGTCCTGCAATGCCTCTTGCTCCTGGCCGGGATGATGGCTTTGCTCCTCACGGTTGCGGGCAAATCCTCCTTCTCCAAAGCGGCCGCCCTGGCCGGCTCTTCCGGGAAAGCCGGCTACTTCGACCTCTTTCACGACTTCGGGAAAAACGGCCTCATGTTTCTATCCTTCACCCTGGCGTGGACGATCTCCCCGATCGCCCTCCAGCGGATCCGGGCGGCCCGAAGCGCGGCTGCTGCCCGGCTGGGCTTGGGAGCGACGGCCGCCGCTTTGTCGGGGCTTTATATCCTCGTCGTTGCGATCGGACTCTTGGCCTTTCCCCTTTTTCCGGCGGGGACCGGAAATCGGCCGCTCGTGGCGGCGATTGCCGGCACGGGCGGCTTTGCCCTCGGCGGCCTCGTCTTCACGGCCGTCCTGGCCGCGATTCTTTCGACAATGGATACGGCAATCAACGCCGGGGCGCTGGTTTTAAGCCGGGATGTGATCGAACAGGTTCATCCCCGGGCGAAGGATCGTCCGGTCTTCTGGGGCCGGACGGCGACCGTCCTGCTCGCGGCGGCGGCGTTTCTCGTCGCTTTAAAGCTTCGGAGCGTTCTCAAGACGATCGGCCTGTCCTCGGAAATCCTGGCCGAAGGATTTTTCATCCCCGGACTGGCGATGATCTTCCTCCGCGGGCGGTATCCCCGAGCCGGGCTCCTCAGTGTCTGCGGAGGAGGGGGATTTGCCGTCCTGACCTTCTTGGAGGCTTCGGAGGTCATCTCCCTCGGCTTGCCGACGTGGCCGTATTCCCTCCCCTTCGGACTCCTGGTCAACGCCGCCGGTTTCGGCCTGGGGATGATGTTGGATCGGCCCAAGCGTCCCGTCTCATAAATTCTTTATGCTTTCCCTAACGTTGTTTGAAGCCGGCGATTTGGATAAGATGAGACCGATGCCTTTAAAAAAAAATGTCGAGCTATGGTTGATCAAATACCCGGGGAAAGTCCTGATCGGGTTGTGGATGAAGCTCTGTCGCTGGAGGATCGAAGGCGACGAGGCCTACCGGGCCCTTCGCCAGGCCGGCCGCCCCGTCGTTCTCCTGATCTGGCACGGGAAGATCTTCGTCGTCCCGTATTTTTTCCGGAAGCGCCGGATTATGGCCCTGGTCAGCCCTTCCAAGGACGGAGAATTTGTCTCCCGGCTGATGGATGGCTGGGGATACAAGCTTATCCGGGGCTCCGGGTCGCATCCGATGAAAACCGCCTGGATCGAGATGATGAAAGAGCTCAAGGCCGGGGGGGAAGTCATGATCATCCCGGACGGTCCGAAAGGCCCCGACCGGAAATTCAAGCTCGGGGCGATCAAGCTGGCGACCGAGACCGGGGCGGCCTTGGTTCCCTTTTCCTTCACCGCCAAGCGGAGAAAGATTCTTCACAGCTGGGACCGGTTCGAGATGTTCTTTCCCTTCACGAAAATCGCCGCGGTATACGGCGCGCCGATCGAAGTTCCACGGAATCTCCCGCCGGATCTCATGGAAGACGAACGCCTCCGGGCGGAAAAGATCATGCTCGATTTTGAGGCCGGCGTGGAGACGCGATTCCCCCGTCCGGCCTGAGAAGCCCCGTTAAACCGACGATCTCGGCGGTTCGGATTTCTGGAACTGGGCGGCGGTTTCTTTCCCTGGACTATTCATAAAAATTCCAAATCTCTTTATATTCATAATATTTTCAATAAGATAATTAATATGAGTTTTTACCCTTCGGGCGAGGCGATATGGCCGCATCTGCTTCGTTGCGAAGGATTCGCAGTGCGATTAGCACAGCTTCACCCTTCGCGCCTCGCACCTGCGGCCATCTCACCTCGTGAATAATCCAGGCTTGTTCATTAAGATGACGATCGAATAGATGCCCAGGGCCGTCCCGAAGGGGACATTGAGAAGGCTGAGGAAGGAGACGACCAGGGTCAGGATCCGGCCCCATTCGTACCCCTTGAGCAATCCATACCCGCCGAGGATCTTCGGGAGGCCGATCGCCGCCAGGAACGATCCGACAAAGAATCCGATGAATCGGAGGATGCCCTGGGCCGGCGGATCGATGTCGGGGATGAGGGAAATGCCCGTGAGGAGCATGAAAATGAAGGCGGCGCCGACCAGGCTCAGGGCGCCGAAAATGATCCACAGAATCCCGATGATTTTCACGTGATCGGTCATGGGCGGTCTCCTTTCGATCTTCACCCTTTTTTACGGGCCGGGGCCGGAAAAGTTTTCCGGCCTTGACAACGCCTCCCTTAAAAAGATAAACCTGTATTGCTTTTCACGGAGGGAAATATGAAAAAACTGCTTCTTCTGACCGCCGCCCTGGCCCTCATCCTGGCCGTCCCCGGCACCGCCCAGACCGCCGCCGACCTCATCAAGGCCGGGGATGAGGCCCAGGCCCAGAGAGACGACGCGAAGGCCCTCGAATCCTTCCTGGCCGCCGTCAAGCTCGAGCCGAACAATTACGAGGCCCTTTGGAAGGCTTCCGCGGCGATGGTCGACGTCGGCGACCTGGTCGATGTCAAAGAGAAAGCCGGGCTCGAAAAGCAGAAAAAATACTACCAGGACGCGGCCGAACTGGCCCGGAAGGCCGTGGCCGTCAATCCCAACGACACCAACGGCCATTTCCAGCTCTCGGCCGCCCTGGGCATGTATGCCCTGGGGCTGGGGAACAAGGAAAAGATCGCGATGTCGAAGGAGATCAAGGCCGAGATCGAAAAGGCCATCGAGCTCGACGCGAATAACGACGGGGCGTATCATGCCCTGAGCCGGTGGCACCGGACGATCGCCGATATCGGCGGGGCTAAGCGGATGTTCGGAAGCATTCTCTACGGCAAGATGCCTAAAGGCACGAACGAGGAAGCCCTGACTTATATGCGGAAGGCCATCGAGCTCAAGCCCGATGACGTTCATCATCACCTGGAGCTCGGCCGGACCCTCCTGGTCGTGAAAGATTATACCGGAGCCGCGGCCGAATTCCAGAAGTGCCTCGACCTGCCGGAGTCGACGTCCAAGGACGCGATGTACAAGGAAGAAGCCAAGACGGAGCTGGCCGCCGTTCAGAAGAAGCTGAAATAATCGGGATTTCGACCGGTCAGCGGGCCGGCCGCTCGACGATCACCGGAATTTTCCGGAAGGCGAATCGGCCGTCGTAATCGATTTCCGCCCCCGAGAGGCGCGTTTTTTTGCCTTCCGGGCCTGAGATTTCGACCAGGACCTTGCCTACGCCGAATGGCTGGAGAAGAGATTTCCCGGCCGTCCCGGCCGGGCCGCTGAGATAAAACCCGATGATCTTTTTCCCGAGGGCGGTGTCCAAATCGTAAAAAGCCTCGAGAGACGGCCAGGCCGGCGAAGGGGAGGGGAGGACGCTTTCGACGTAGACCCGATCTCCCCGCCGGTGTCCCAGGAGAAAGCCCCGGCTTCCCCCGGCCGGAGCGATCCGGCGGACCGCTTTGAGCGTCCGAAAAGCCTCGACGGTTAGAAAAATATCCATCGAAATCATTATAGCAGAAGGAGGGCACGGAGAAAGCGCCAGACGGACGCCACGTCGGAAAGCCGGTATCGAGCCGAGGTCGGGCGCTGTTCGCCGACATAGACCGTCAACCCGCGCCCGGACAAGACCCGAAAAGCATCTTCATCCGTTCGATCGTCGCCTAGATAAACGGGCATTGCCCGTCCTTGAGGATCGAGCCGCTTGAGGAGGCAAAGGACCGCTTGCCCCTTGTCCCAGCTTATGGCCGGCCGGATCTCAAAAACTTTTTTGCCACGGGTCAGCTTCAGCCGGGCGGGCCCGGTCGGGATGATTTCCCGAAGGATACGGCGGATTTCCGGGATACGGTCCGGTCGAACTCCGCGGAAATGAACGCTGGCGCTGAGGCCCTTGTCGTCGACCCGGATGCCGGGGATGTGTTTCAACCGGCGTTCGGCCTCCCGGAGGATTATGTTCAGGACCGGGACGGTCTTTTTCGCTTCAGGGTGGAGCCAACGTGTTCGTCCCTGCCGGATCTCGAGGCCGTGGTTTCCGGCCCAGGCGATTCTCGGCAGATCGACCCGGGACCGGATGTCCGCCAGCGACCGGCCGGATACAATGGCCGTCGGAAAACGCCGGGCGAGACCGGCGAGAACCTCCTCCCGGCCCGGGGAAAGCCGGACTTTTTCCGGATCCAGCCGAAAAGGAACCAGGGTTCCGTCGAAATCAAGAAACAGAAGCAGGGCCGCCTGTTTCCGGGCGGCCCGGACAAGCTCTTTCATAAAACGATCAGATCCCCAGGCCGTTCGAGAGACAGGAACAGAAGGAGGTAGTCCCGGACATGGCGGGTGATGAGAAAATTGGCCCGGACGTGTTCCCGCCCGTTCCGGCCGAGACGGGAAGCGAACCGAGGCGTGTTCAGAAGCTGTTTGATCCAAAAGGCCGTCCCCTCGATCGTATAGGTCAGGATTCCCGAGAATTTATGGGTGATCTGGAGGGGGATTCCGCCCACGGCCCCGGCGATAACCGGTTTGGCTTTCCACAGAGCCTCGGCAACCGTCAGGCCGAAACCTTCCTTCAGGGATTTTTGCAGGACGACGGTCGAGGCCCGCTGGAGGGCGTTGATCTCGATGTCGCTCCCGGGAGGCAGGAAAAGGACGAAAACGTCCGGGTCTCCGGCCGCCTCTTCGCGGACATCGTCCAGGACTTTTTGCCCTTCCGGGTCGTCGGTCGCCCCGCCTCCGGCCAGAACGAGCTGGCAGTCGGTATGTCGCTTGACCATCTTATAGGCCCGGATGACGCCGACGGGGTCCTTGAGAAAATCGAAGCGGGAAATCTGGGTCACGATCGGCCGGCATCGATCAAGTCCGAACCGGCTGCACACCTCGTCGATGACTTCTTTGGGGAGCTCCTTGTTTTTATCGGCGAGGGGGTCGATCGACGGAGAAATCAGAACTTGCCGGATGCGGAGAGGGCGGGCGAAGGCCGGAGCGGAGAACACCGCCGCTTCGTAGGATTCGATATATCCCTTGAGAAAATGCCAGATGTCGGGTTGAGGGTCGGTAAAATCGATGTGGCAGCGCCAGGCGCACCGGTGTTTCTTCTTGTCGATCTCGTCGATGAGAGCGATCGGCTGGGGGTCGTGGATGAAGACGAAATCTCCCCACGTTGAGATGTGCTCGAGATTGTCCCGGTTGGTCTCCCGGAAAACCCGGCGGTCATCCTCCGTGAACGGCGAGGGGACGCCGTGCAATCCGTTATGCATGGCTTTGGTCACGGCGAAAAAGCGCTCGTTGCCGCGGATCACGTCCCAGCGGGCGTCCACGCCGAGCTCCTTGAGCAAGGGGGTCATCCGGGTCAGGATTTCGGCCACGCCTCCCCCCACGGCGGTCGAATTGATGTTCTGGATGATCCGGCCGGAGAGGCGGGCGCCGAGTGCCCGAAGGACATCGATCCGGTCGGCGCCGACGATCGGGGAATAGTCTTCAAGCCGCGACATGGTCGGCCACCTTTTTCAAGATGTTGAGACGGAGGGTTTCCAGGGTCATTGTATAAGGATCCAGCCGGCGGATGTCCCGGGCGATGTCCTCGCGGCCCCGGGCTTCGAACCAGGCCGCGAAATCGTATTCCGGGGGAGCCATCCCCAGCCGGGGGGCGAAGACGTGATATTGGATCGAGCCAATGGGCGTCCGGCCGATGACCTCCTTAAATTCCTCCGGCGTCCGAGCCTCCAGCCCCGTCGGAAGGAGGAACGTCCGGCCATCGAGAAAATGGAATTCCATTCCGGCCGGGGCCTGGGGCCGGTGCCCGTTTTCCTCGAGGAGAAAGGCGTCGAGCGGGGAGAGAAAGGCCTGCCGGATTTCGGCGATGCTCCGGTAGGAGGCAAAGGGAAGGCTGGAAAAGGCCTCTCCCATTTTCGCCAGGCCCAGGGCCTTGGTGATCCAATAGGAGAAGTCGTTGGGCGGTTCGGGAGACCGGATGACGTGCTGCCGGAGGCGATGATGGGTGTGGTAATAGATCGAGGTATCCGGGATTTCCTTCAAGTGATGGCGGAGCTCGGTGATGTTGCCGGCCCGCCGGCCGAGGAGCTCGACCTGGGTAAGCTGCAGGCGGAAAACGAAGGGTTCGGTCATGATTCAGACAAGCCTCCTCATGCTTTCGACGATCTTTCCGGCCCAACGGTAAACGTTGTTGGTCCGGACGACTTCCCGCATCTTCCTCATGCGGGCGGCTTTTTCCTCGGGCGCCATTTCAATCGCCAGACGAAGAGCCTCGGCGATCCCTTCGATGTCGTAGGGATGAATGAGGAGGGCGTCTTCCAGCTCCCGGGACGAGCCGGTGAACTGGCTCAGAACGAGCATCCCGCCTTCGTCCGTCCGGGAGGCGACGAATTCCTTCGCCACCAGGTTCATGCCGTCATGAACGGCGTTGACCAGGCAGATGTCGGCCGCCCGGAAGTGAGCCAGGACGTCTGGGAGCTCAAAATGGGTTTTTTGAAAATGGATCGGCTGCCAGTCCCGATCCCGCCACTTGTCGTTGATTTCGATCATTTGGCGGTAGAGCGTGTCGTTGTAGACCTGGTAAGCGGGGATGTGGATCCGGGACAGCGGGCCGAGCTGAAGGAAAACGAATTTCCCCCGGTAGGCGGGATTCCGCTCCAGGAACCGGTCCACGGCCTGGAACCGCTCCAGAATGCCTTTGGTGTAGTCGATCCGTTCCACGCCAACGGCGAGAATCTTGTCCCGGAACCGGAAATCCCGACGGATGCGTTCAGCCCCGGCCCGCACCGCCTCCGAATCGGAGAGGCGTTCGATCGCCTCGGCGTCGACGCTGATCGGAAACGACCGGACCATCGTTTCCTTGTTTTCCTTGAAAACGGACATCCGCTCCCGGTCGACCCGGACTTCGAGGAACCGGTCGACCGAATCGAGAAAATTCATCCCGTGATAGCGGATATGGAAGCCCAGGATATCGTTCCCCATCAATCCCCAAAGCAGGTCCTCGGCCTGGGGGCAGACGCGGAACGTCTCGGGGTTGGGCCAGGGGATGTGCCAAAACTGGGCGATGATGACGTCGGGGCGCCGGCTTTTAATCAGGCGGGGAAGAAGGGCGAGATGATAATCCTGGATGAAGACGAACCCCTGGTCCTCGCCGAGTTCCTCGATGACGACATCGGCGAACCGCTCGTTCACCCGTTTGTAGGCGTCCCAATCCCCGGTCCGAAAGACAGGCCGGACGTGAACGATGTGACAGAGGGGCCAAAGTCCTTCGTTGGCGTATCCGTAGTAATAGGACTCTTCTTCCTCCTTGGTCAGCCAGACCCGCCGGAGCGTGTAGCGCGGATCGTCCGGAGGGACGGCCAGCCGGTCGTGCGCGTCAACCGTTTCCCGGTCGGCGTTTCCCATCCCAGCCGCGATCCAGGTTCCGCCGGAGGCCATCATGACCGGGTTGAGGGCGACGGTCATGCCGCTGGCCGGCGTTAAGACTTGAATCCCTGCGTCTCCGTAGACGTGGATGAACGGTTCCCGGTTCGAAACCACGATGAACTTGTGATTCCCGACCTTTTCCCGGACGACGTCCTTGAGGTTTTGGCTCGTCCAAATCATGAACCCTCCTTTATGGACGGTCGGCGGATACGCGGCGGATCGGTTCTGCCGGGATGGGATCGGCGATTCCTTCCCGGGAGAAGCGTTCCCGGAGCTTTTGGATGAGCACGCTTCTCATTTCGTATTGCCGGGTGTATTCCGTCACCCGAAGGATGACGGTCCCGCCGATATTCCAGTCACCGAGAAGATTGAAGCGGACGAACGGCATAAAGCCCTCCGCCCCTCCAGGGACATCCCGGAGAACCGCCCGGGCCTCTTCGACGATAATCTTCTCGGCTGCCGTCAAATTCGTCCCGTAGGCCAGCTTGAAATCGACGAGAATCCCGGTTTCCTTCACCGGGAGGGAAAAGTTCCGGAGGGTCATTTCGGTTAATTTCTTGTTTGGGACGATGATCAGGTTGTCGCCAAGTTCTTTGAGAGTCGTGTTCCGCCAGGTAATGTCCTGGACGACCCCTTCCTCGCCGGACGCCAACCGGATGTAGTCTCCCGGACGGATGTTCCGGGACATCAGAATGTGAAGGCCGGCGAAGAGATTGGCCAGGGTGTCCTGGAGGGAGAGGGCGACAGCCAGGCCGCCCACGCCCAGGGCGGTGACGATCGGAGCGATGGGGATGCCGAGCTCGTCCAGGACGATCAGCAGGCCGACAAGGCCGATGACGACGACGGCCAGCGTTTTAAAGATCGATGAGGAGACGCCGGCGATGCGGACGATATAGAGATCGGTATAGCCGGCGGCGATCCGCCCGGCCCAGACCGTCACAGAGGCGATTGCGGCGATCAGAAGGGTTTTTTGAATCATGAAATAGACGGCGGCCGGAAGGGTGACGAACGTCAGGACGATCGACAGCCCGAGCAGGAGGGACCAGACGATGATGACGCCGCGGAGCGAATGGATCAGGACATCGTCCCAGCGGGACACCGTCTTTTGGGCGGCCGCCCGGAGCTTCCGGGAGACATAGCGCTGAAGAAGCCAGCCGGCCAAGGGGCAGAGAACCAGAACGGCCGCCGGAACGGCAACATCAAACAGCCACGCGTTCAAATGGTCCATCGATTTATTTGATCCCCGCGGCGCAGGCCGCGGAATCAGGGTAACGGAAAACTCCGCCCTCTGTCCAGCGCTATTTCAGCCGAGCGAACCGACGGCTTTTTCCACTTCGTCCAGAATCTCTCCCGATTTGACCAGGGCTTTCATCCTGTTATGGTCGATGTTGAGCGGCCGGTCTTCGTCCAAACGGGCGACGTGCTTCCGGACGACGGCCTTGGCCGCGCGCGTTCCCGTCCCCGGGGTGAACTCGCGGAAATCAAGTCCCTGGGCGGCGGCCATGAATTCGATGCCCAGAATGCCGTAGGCGTTATCCAGGATTTGAAGGTTCTTCAAAGCCGTGTTCATTCCCATCGAGACGAAGTCTTCCTGGTCGGCGGCCGCGGGGATCGATTGGATGCAGGCCGGGGCGCTGAGGATCCGCTGCTCGACGATGAGCGTGTCGGCGGTGTACTGGCTGAGCATCATCCCTGAGAAAAGCCCCGCGCCCTTCGTCAGGAAGGCCGGCAAGCCGACGCTCAGAGCCGGGTTGGTCAAACGATTGAGCCGGCGCTCGCTCAAGACGCAGACCATGGTGACGGCCGCGCCGGCCATCTCCATGGGCAGGGCGACCGGCGAGCCCTGGAAATTGGCCCCGGTCAGGGTCAGCTTGTTTTCGGTCAGGAAAATCGGATTGTCGGCGGTGGCGTTGAGCTCGATTTCGACCTGTCGGCGGGCATGAGCCAGGGCGTCGTGGGCTGCCCCGATGACTTGCGGGGTGGACCGCATCGAGTAGGCGTCCTGGACCTTGGTCTTCATCTTCCCCGTGGTCAGATCGCTATCGGCCAGGCATTTGAGAATCGCCTTGGCCGAGCGGATCGCGCCGGGAAATCCCCGTTCCTCGTGAAGCCGGACATCGTAGGGTTTGAGGTTGCCGATCAGGGCCTCGATCGTCATTGTAGCCGCGATTTCCGCTTGTTTCAGGAAGCGGTCCATGTCGTACAGCGTCAGGGCGGAGATGGCGGTCAGGAGGTTGCTCCCGTTGATCGCGGCCAGCCCGTCGCGGGCCTGGAGTCCCGGGATCGGAATCCCGGCCTGTTCCATGGCCGTCCGGCCGGGGAGGCGTTCTCCGCGGAAATAGGCCTCGCCCTCGCCCATCAGGAGGAGGGCGATCTGGGACATGGGCGCCAGGTCGCCGCAAGCCCCGACCGAACCCTTCTGGCAAACGACGGGGGTAACGCCCTTGTTGAGCATTTCGGCAAAGGTTAGGGTGATCTCGGGCCGGCAGCCCGAGCGCCCGCGGGCGTGGACATTGATCCGTCCGGCCATGGCTGCCCGGACGTGCTCGACGGGAGCGGGGTCCCCGATTCCGGCGGCGTGGTTGTAGATCAAATATTTCTGGAACTGGTTGACCTGCTCGTCGTTAAGGACGACTTCGGAGAACTCGCCGATCCCGGTGTTGATGCCGTACATGATCTCGCCGGCCTTGATCTTGTCCTCGATCATAGCCCGGCAGGCTTTTATTTTCGCCAGGGACTCGGGCGCAACCTCGACGGGTTCGCCCCCGCGGGCGATGCGGACGAGCTTCTCCAGGGTAAGGCTTCTTCCATCCAGGGTGATCGCCATGTTAGGTCTCCTTGCCGGGCGGCGGTATTTGTTTTTCCGCCCAGATCATCAGGGCGTATCCGCGCTGGAAGAACAGCAGCGTGTCGAGCTTGGAATAGAGCCAGAACAGCGGATAAACCATTTTATACAGCTTGAAGGCTTTCCCCTGGGCGGCGAACTCCCCCGGTGTGGCCGGACGGATGTGGCCGTCCCGGAGCTTCGCCTCGGGTTTGGCCGAGAAGAAATTCACATAGAGAGCGTTGAGAACGAGCTCGAGCAATTCGGTGAAAAACCGGGAATACGTCGTGTGCCGGGCGATCCGGAGGCCGGCCCGCCCGAGGAGCGTTTCCAGCCCGGCCAGCGTATAACCCTCCCGCTTATGACCGTAAAATTCGAGCTTCAGCCCTACCGCGGGGCGGATTTTTTGCATGACGATGAACGGGCCCGTCCTGGGGACGATGAGCACCAGCGTCCCGCCCGGTCTCAAGACCCGGGCGATTTCCGCGGCCGTCGCCCGGTCGTCGTCGACGTGCTCGAGGAAATCGAGGCAAAAGAGCCGGTCGAACGCGTTGGACTTGAAGGGGAGCGCGGGGGCCTCCATCTGGGCGAATCCCGAGCCGAGAAGCTCCCGGCTGGTCTTGAGGTTTTCGAAATCGAGGTCGGAGTGAACCCACCGGCCGCCTTTCTTCCGGAGAAACCAGCTCAGGATCCCCTGGGCGCAGCCGAGGTCGAGGCAGAGGTCGCGGGGCCCGACCGCGACCTGCTTTTCGATCAGGTCGATCTTTTCCTTTTTTTTCAGGGACCGGCGGGCGATTTCAAGCTGCCAGGGAAGTACGTTCGACACGCCCGGCATTATATCCCATCTCCCGCCGCCCGGAAAACCGGACCCGCATCCGGCTTGACAGGGGAGAAGGATTCCCCCTATGATGGCCTCCGAAGAGAGAATGAAGCGATGAAATACCAGATGATCGTCGTCGGCCCTCTCGAGACGAACTGTTATCTCGTCTACGACGAGGAAACCCGGGACTGCCTGATCGTCGACCCCGGGGCCGATGCCGACCGCATCTTCCCGGTCATAACCGAGGAAGAGCTGAAGCCCATGGGGATCCTCAACACCCACGGCCATATCGACCACATCGGGGCCAACCGGGACATGAAGGACAAGTACGACGTTCCCCTGTACATGCATGCCGGCGACAAGGACCGCCAGCCCCGGCTCAACCAGCTCGAGCTGAGCCTGTTCCTCGGGGCCAAAGATTCTCCGCCGCCGGACCAGTTTCTCAAAGACGGCGACGAGATTCTCATCGGCCGCGGAGTGCTGAAGGTGGTCCATACGCCCGGCCATTCGCCGGGAAGCATCAGCCTCTTGGCCGACGGGTTCCTTCTTTCGGGAGACACGCTCTTTTTTGAGGGCGTGGGCCGGACCGACCTTCCCGGCGGCGACCAGAAACAAATCGAACGGTCCATCCGCGAGCGGTTGATGACGCTCCCCGACGACTTGGAAGTCCTCCCCGGCCACGGGCCGTTGACGTCCATCGGCCGGGAGCGGGAGAACCTGTCCTTCCTCGAATGATCCCGGCGCCGTCCGCCGACGAGATCCGGAGCGAGTTTCTCCGTTTTCTATCGGTCGAGAAAGGACTATCAGAAAACACCCGGGCCGCCTATGGCCGCGACCTCGACCGGTTTCTTCTGTTTCTTTCCCGGCAAAAGCGGCCCTGGGCGGACGCCAGGGAATCCGACTTGACGGCCTTTGTCCGAAATGAAAGCAAGGCTGGTCTGGGTGCGAGGTCGCTGGCCCGCCGGATCTCCGTCCTCAGGTCGTTTTACCGGTTTCTTCTGGTCGACGGCCGCCTGGACAAGAATCCCGCCGCTCATTTGACGGCTCCGAAATCCTGGTCGGCTCTTCCCAAGTGCTTATCGGAAAACGAAGTGAAGACGCTGTTGGAGATCCCCGACAAGGCCGAGGCCCGCGGCCTCCGCGACCGGGCGATGCTCGAAGTCATGTACGCCTCCGGCTTGCGCGTGACCGAACTCGTCTCGCTCCGGCCGGCCGATGTCCGGTTGAAAGACGAATACATCCTCTGCCGGGGCAAAGGAGCCAAGGAGAGGATCGTTCCCCTGGGAAAATCGGCGGCCAAGGCCGTTGCCCGTTATCTGGAGAAAGCCCGGACCGAAATCGCGTCCGGAAAAAACGGAGACGCGCTTTTCCTTACCCGGCTCGGCCGGCCGTTTACCCGCCAGGGCTTCTGGAAGATGATGAAAATCTATGCCAAGGCGGCCGGACTGCTTCCGAAGGTCCATCCCCACGTTCTCCGGCATTCTTTCGCCACCCATCTCCTGGAGCATGGGGCGGACCTTCGCTCGGTCCAGATGATGCTTGGGCACAGCCAGATCACGACAACCCAGATCTACACCCACGTCAGCCGGGAACGCCTGCGCCGGGTCTACGACAAATATCATCCCCGCGCTTAATCTGGACTATTCATAAAAAATCTTAGAATTTTAACTATTTTTCTTTGTGATAGAAAGAATATTTGAGTTTTTACCCTTCGGGCGACGCTTTGCTCACCCTGTGAGCCGAAGCAAGTCCCACACGAGCCTCGCGAGTCGGGGCGAGCCGATATGGCCGCATTTGCTTTGTCGGGAAGGGTTCGCAGTGCGACTAGCACAGCGAACCCTCCGCGCCTCGCAACTACGGCCATCTCGACTTGTGAATAGTCCAGATGGGGGCGGGGATTACTTGACCGGGCTGACGACTACCGTCACTTCCGCCTCATGGCGGTTCGTCTCGAAAAAGCCCCGGATCTTTTCCGTGGCGGCGGACCGCCGGACCCAGGTCCAGCGGAACGTTTTTTCCTGCGTCCCCGCGGCGAGGGCGGGGTCGTCCAGAACGACGGCGTTCGATCCGCTGGTGACGAAGAGGTTGTAGTTCACCCCGTCCGGACGCTCCTCGTTTTCGGACGACGCGGGAAGGTGAAGATAGAATTGATTATTGGGGAAGGACAGGGGCACGCCGAATCCCCGGACGATGAAGCTCAAGTGGAGGCCGCCTCCGTGCATCAGGACGTAGGCGACGTTGATCTCCGGGATTTCATCGAAATCGTTGGTCGTCAGGATCCGGACGCCGCCGGGCGCCGTCGCGGACTCCTCGGCCGCCCACTCGGCCAGCTCGCCCTTGCCCTTGAGAAGGATGTAATCGTCCCCGTCCCACTCGAGCCCGCCCGTCCAGGCGATCTTCATCGCGTAACGGCCGCTGGCCCGGGAACGGGACTCCAGCTCGTACGTGCCTTTGACCGCGAGGGTCATCTTCACGACCCATCTCGTTTCGGAAGAATCGGGGGAGGACCGGCCGGGTCCGGCCGGGAGAAGAGCCCCGATGAAAAGCATCAGGACGCCCGTCCCGGCCGCCCTCGCGAGCGCGTGTCTTGCCATGAAAAATCATTATAAATCGAATGTCCCGCTTTGCCAAATTTCTCTTGACAACCGCTTTCTGTCCTGCTATTCTGCCCCGGTATACTCGCGGGTTTAACGACTAAACTAGCAGGTTTAAATAATGAAGCCCAAGAAGACGGACACTTTTCTATCGGAGAAGCGAAACCTCCGGGAGATCGAGCGCCGGCGTTCGAACCGGGAGGAAATTCTCCATGCGGCCGAGTCCGTCATCTGCCGGAAAGGCCTGAGCGCGACGTCCATGGACGACGTGGCCGTTGAAGCCGGCTTTTCCAAGGCGACCCTCTACAAGTACATCCGGGGGAAAACGGAGCTGGTTTTCGAGCTCCTGATCCATTTCGTCGAAGAGCTGGACGACCGCCTTCGGGCGATCGGGGAAAGGCCGCTGAAACCGGAAGCCAAGGTCCAGGCGTTTTTCCGCGAGGTCATCCTTCATCAAGCCGATAAGGAAAACATTTCCCGGGCGTTTTTAGCCGACCGCTCCCTTTATCGCCTGATCCACGTCATGGCCGGAGCGGAGGAAAATCCCGCGACCGCTCCGGAGCGGGCTTTCATCCGCCGTCTCCTGGATGCCCGGCAGGCGGTGAACAACCGGGTGGAAGCGTTCCTCCAGGAGGGGATCGCGGCCGGCGTCTTCCGCCCAATGAACCTGGAATCGGGGATGCGCTTCCTCGGAGCGGTGATCCAGGGTTATCAACACGAAAAATTCTTCCGGGAAGCAAAACCCGATTTGGAAAAAGACGTATCAGATATCTATACGTTTGTCCTTCACGGGATTTCGTCCGGAAATTAGGCACGCGTCTTAGAGATAGAGGAGAAGAGACCCATGAACCGAATCCGATTTCTGACCGCCCTGACCCTTCTGGCCGTCTCCGTCTGCGGTTTGGCCGCAGCCCAGGACAAGCTCGTCCTGACCCTGGAGGACGGTCTCCGCCTGGCCCTCAAGCAGAATCCGTTCTACCTGGCCAACCAGGCCAAGGAAGGACAGGCTTCCGCCGCCGTCAAAGAGGCCTTTGCGGGATTTTTCCCGACGCTCAACATCCAAGGGACCGACGTGCTCGACAAGAAGGTCTTCACCATTGAATTTCCGTCGATGGTCCCGGGGGCGCCTCCGACGAAGGTCAAGTTCGACTTCACCCGGAAATACACCTTTGCCCTGAATTTCAGCTTGCCCCTTTACACCGGAGGGCGGCTCATTTCCGGGTATAAATCGGCCCAGTACAATCTCGACGCGACCCGGGAATCCGTCCGCCAATCCCGGGAGGAAACCGTCCTCAATGTGAAGAAGGGCTTCTACGGGTTTCTTCTGGCCCGCTCCTTCGTCACGGTGGCCGAGGAAGGCGTCAGCTTGGCCGAGAAGCATTATACGAACGTCAAGAACCTCTTTGACGTCGGCATGGCTTCCAAATTCGACCTCCTCCGGTCCGAGGTTCAGCTGGCCAACCTCAAGCCCCAGCTGATCCGGGCCCGGAATTCGCTGGCCACGGCCGAGATCGGCTTGAAGATGCTGCTCGGCCTCGACTTAACCCAGCCCGTCGAATTCAAAGGCGAGCTGACGTTCCAGAACGTGGAGGCGAATGTCGACGAGAATATCGCGGAAGCCCTGACCCGTCGGCCGGAAATCAACCAGATGCAGTACCAGTCCCTGATGGCCGCCGAGATGGTCAAGCTGAGCCGGGGAGCCGCGCTCCCGTCCCTGGCCGTCGGCGGCGCATACAACTACTGGTCCAACCTCCTGAACCTCAAATCCAACAGCTGGGAAGACTACTACCAGATCAACCTGGTCCTGAACGTCCCCGTCTTCAACGGGTTCGCCACTTCGGCCAAGGTC
>Ga0105099_10001278_pt1 | contig 15958 bp, 15 predicted proteins | sample PPLLak3cmMay2015_2_FD_79138 | JGI IMG/M metagenome (GOLD analysis project Ga0105099, IMG submission 79138) | Freshwater sediment microbial communities from Prairie Pothole Lake near Jamestown, North Dakota, USA - PPLs Lake P8 Core (1) Depth... | ecosystem: Environmental > Aquatic > Freshwater >... | reverse complement strand
CAAAAAGTTCGTAGAAGGTTCCGTTTCTGACCCCCTCCTCAACCTTCTTCTGGTTGTAGAGCGCAATATCCGTCACAATAATGCGGGCAAGACGCCGGGCCTTATTGTGCGCATCCGACAATTGCAGACTCTCGCATGAACTCGTTTTAGCCTCCTCGTCCCGGCGAAGCTCTTCCCGGACCAGCTCCTGATCCAGCAGCTCCTGCTCTGAAATGTGTTCGAGATCAGTCGATTTTTCCTCTTCGGTGGATGTGATGCCCTCCAGATCCTGATCAACGGGTTCCTGCCCGAACACGAGTCGGTATATCTTGGCTGACAAGGCGTCGGGTATATGGTGCTTCTCGATGTAATCATCCGCTCCGTACAACGACTGGGGCTCCCTTTTGTAGCGGGTTTTATCGTAGATGGAAGCAATGAGAATCGTTTTAACAGTGGAGAGCGCAGGTGTGTTCCTGATTCTATCGCAGATCTCGAAACCATAGAGGGTAGGCAGAGCGACATCGAGAAGGACCACATCTGGGAGAAGCTTTTCGATCAAAGCCATGGCCTCTCTGCCATCATGACAGCACAGCACCGTAAAAGGTTCAGATTCAAGAATGTGGGCGACTGAGGCACAGAAATCAGGGCTCTCGTTAGCCACGACCACCGTAACAGCTTTTTCAGCCTGCTCGGGAGCCCTCTCGGGTACCGTGCGAACTTGCGGAGTTGTTTTCCCGGCAACGCGGAAGACTGTGCGGCATCGGCAACATTGCAGGTGGATTCCGTCCGCCCGAATCTTTGAATCGTCAAGCCTGTATCGCGTCTTGCATGTGGGGCAACCCAGCAGCATGGAAGTCCTTTCACTCTTTCAACTTAGTTTTCATCCGGAAACGGTACTTTTTCGCCCTGGCTGTGTCAATCCGCTGGCTTGCTTGTGCGGCGTACCTGTGTACGCCTCCGCGCAACCCCTTGATTTTGACTCGCCCGGAGGGCTCGCCCTGTGGGCAGCCTTCGCTGTCAACTTTTGCAAGCAAAAGTTTCTTGCCAGGACAAAAAATTCCTCGTTTCCACATTGAAAACCAATAGTTTCACATCCGGAGGTTCCGGATGGAAACAACTTAGATTTTACCTGCTTCGGCTCTTAAACCGGGCAATCCGCGTGGCACGGCATTACCGAAAATTGCATCCAGATTCACCAGCATGACCATTACCTCTTTCACCAGGCAAACACCTAGCAGGTAACGGTATCCAGCAACCTTGACCACCGACGGTGGTGGCCTGAGATCCCGAATCGGGATGGTAACCACTTCGGTTACGGCATCGACGATCAGGCCGACAAGCTGACCGGCAACTACCGTTATCAGAAGCCTGCATTCTCCACTGTAGCCGTTTTCCGAAAAACCGAACTTTTTTCGCAGATCCACTACCGGAATGATGGCGCCACGAAGATTAATAACACCTTCCACAAAAGAAGACGCCTCGGGAAGTCCGGAGAGTTTCTGCGGCTTGACAATCTCCCTGACCCGCATAATGTCAAGGGCATAGGTGTTTCGGCCCAGACGAAAGCAGAGAACCTTGACTTCTTGCATATCCCTATCCAAAAGGACTCCCCCTGTACAACCGGTCCCTGAAAACTGCCCCAGACGTCGATGTTGACCGACGTCATTCCCTCTCTGGGCTGCATGCCTCAACAGAGAGAGATATCCAATACTTTTTCCAGATCCAGGAGTATGAGCATCCGCTTGCCATGACGGCCAATCCCCGAAACAAATTCCCTGTCAATTCCCTCAAGAACTGTTGGCGCACCCTCGATTGACAAGGTAGAAAGGTTGATCACCTGATAGACCTCGTCAACGAGCAGACCGAACAACCCCTCTTGCCTTCTGACAATAATAATCCGTTCGCAACCGGGAATTGTATCCCTCACGAGACCAAGACGAAGTCGAAGATTAAACACGGGAATTATTATTCCCCGCAAGGATAGAACACCCGCCACAAAATCAGGCATACCGGGAACTTCAGTTATGTCACGGGGTTTAATAATCTCCCGAATCTCCAGGAGACTTACTCCATACTCCTCGTCCGCAACACGGAAGCGGAGATATTTCAGAAAATTTCCTGCGTTTTCAGTGGACTCCTGCTGCTGATTGTCAATAGCAGCCGATGCCAGCCCCGCGCTCTGGCGCCCGGCGAGAATTTGCGCCACAGGGTCAAAAGTTTCGGCTACTTCGTCCTGAATTTCCAGGGGAAGTAAAGACTCCGCGGCTTCGCCGCTAGAAGGTTCCGAAAAGATTTCCTCTTCAAACACTTCAAGTGTGCCCTGCTCAACCGTCCCGGCAGTGTGCAGGGAATCGGGAGCCAGAGTAGATGCCGATTCGCTGGGCTGCGACTCTCCATTCTTTTCCTGACGAGCTTTTTTTCGTATTTCAGCAAGATTCATGGACAGTTCCCAAACTACCGGCTAGCTGTTGAAGGAAATCCGGAATACCTATTCAGCACAGACTAAAAGTGCAAGACATGTCCCCCCGCCCCTTACGGGAAGGGCTCGATATCCTTGGCTCCAGCAAAACCATGCTTGCTACATAACAATCTCATGACTCAAATCGTCAATAATCACGGCATCAATCAGGGCGGAATCACGAGAAAAACCTTCCAGCAAGGCATTGGTGGCTATCGTGTTGATTCTGCGAGGAACCCCTCTGGATAGCTCAAAAATCCTGAGAACCGCATCGGGCAGGAACAGTCCCGGTACTCCCCCTGCAACAGTAAGCCGGAAATCAAGATACTCCAGTGTCTCCTCCAGATCCAGAGAAGTCAGGTGATACTGGATACCGATTCGCTGACGAAGAGCCTCATAGACCGGATCGGCAAGCTTTTCGCGCAACTCGGGCTGTCCCATGAGGATCACGGAAAGCAGGTTCGTGTCATCAAGCTGGAAATTGGTCAATAAACGTATCTCGTCAAAAACCTCCCGGCCGGGAATCATCTGTGCCTCATCTATGACAATGACCGGAACGATACCCCCGGCATGGCAGCGATAAATTTCCTCGGTAAGCTCCTTGAGAAGGTCGTCCTTTGTGGCCGCGGGAGTGGCCAAGCCGAGGTCGCGAGCCAGGAGGCGCAGAAATTCTATCGGAGTCAGAATCGGGTTAAAGACGAAGCAGAACCGGTATTTTGCGCCGACATTGTCCATCAGGGCCCGCGAGATAGTTGTCTTGCCGCTCCCGATACCGCCCGTGAGCAACGCCACGTCCACTTCCTCCACCGCATACTGGAGCCTTGCGAGCGCTTCCTCATGTACGCGGCTCATGAAAAGGAAACGCGGATCAGGGGTCTTGCTGAACGGTTTCTCCCTGAGTCCGTAGAAACCCTTATACATGGCTATACTCCGCCTTTTGTCGTCTCGGATACAATTCCGCTCACATCCAGAATAAGAATGGTGCGCTGGTCGCCCAGATCCGCAGCCCCAGCTACGCCCCTGACACTTTTAAAGGTATCACCCAGGGATTTGATGACGATATCCTGCTGTCCAAGAAGATCATTCACCATGATACCCACACGCCGCTCTTTCTCGCCAACAACCACGACATAAGAACTGTCGGAAAACTCAGCACACTGGGGGCAATTGAAAAATTTTTCCAGTCGCAGAAGCGGCAGGGTTGCGTCGCGCAGCTGCATTACTTCCTTGCGCTCGACGGTACAAATCTCCACCTCTTCAAGGGAAAGTGTCTCGCGTACCGAAGTAATGGGAATGCCGTAGGTGCGGCCGGAGGTTTCCACCAGCAAGGCCTTTATGATGGCAAGTGTTATCGGGAGTGTTAAGATTACCCGGCTTCCTTCCCCGTGGCTGCTTTCAATCTCTACCGTACCGGAAACTGCGGCGATATTGTTTTTGACAACATCCATGCCTACCCCGCGACCGGAGATATCACTGATCTCTGCTGCGGTGGAAAAGCCGGGCAGGAAGACAATATCCAGAATTTCTTTTTGCGAAAGGCCCGCATCTGTCTCGATGAGCCCCAACTCCAGCGCTTTTTTGAGAATTTTTTCCGGATCGATACCCCGGCCGTCATCCTCGACCTCAATGACAACGTGGTTGCCCTTCTGATAGGAAGAGAGTCTGATGATGCCCCTCTCATCCTTGCCGTTCGCTCTCCTTTCTTCTGGAGTTTCGATGCCGTGATCGATGGAATTCCGAATGATATGCATGAGGGGATCGGCGATGTCTTCGACGATCATCTTGTCCAGTTCCGTATCCGAGCCGGACAGTTTCAACTCAATCAGCTTGTCTTGCTCGCGCGAAATTTTCCGCACAATTCGGGACATCTTTTCAAACAGCTGCCCAACGGGAACCATTCGAACTTCCATTACCCGTTTCTGCAGCTCATTCAGTTTGCGTTCCATCCCCTTGGCGGTTTTACCAAGTTCGACAGAAAGGCCGGAAAATCCCTGGCTCCGCAATTTTTCCGAGATAGATGCAACAGTCCCGTGGAATAAAATCAGTTCGCCGACGATGTTCATCAAGTCGTCAAGCTTCGAGATATCAACCCGCATTGAGTGGGAGATGCTGCGAGCAGTTAAAGTTGATGATTCACCCTCGGAAATGGCAGTGTCGGCACTTCCCTCCTGTTTGGGAAGCGCGGTATTTCCATCGCATTGCACCTCTGATCCTGCAGACAAACCTCCAAGCAGGAGACATGAGGCACCCTTCAGGTCCAGCAATGAGAAAAGCTCCCCCTGCTGTTTCGTGGCCCCAAACAGTATGTCGAACCCGATGCTGTTTTCGAGACCTTCTTCCGCACTCGGCAGCGTGCTGATAACCTCGCCGAAGCCTTTAAGCAGATCAAGCAACTCACCAAGTTCCCGATCAAAGGAATCGAAACTATAGGAGGTATGGATAAGACAGAGGGATTTTCCCCGGGCGATATTCTCCTTGAGGCGATGCTCCTCGTACTCAGTCAGGGCATGGAGAATCTTCTCCGAAATGCCCAGATCAGTTGGAGAAAGCGTGGCGGCTTCCAGGCGAGCGCCGGAAATGCAGGTGGAGATTCTTTCGAGAACGGGAGCGAGATCAGCATGGCCGCCGGATTCGGAACTTGCGGAACGGACGAGGGAGCCAAGAACCTCTAACGCATCAAATAGAACGACCAGGCTATACTCACTCAACTCTATTTTACCGAGACGCAGGCAGTCCAGAAGGCTTTCCAGATTGTGGGACAGTTCGGCAATTTCACTGTATCCGAACATGCCGGCAAGCCCTTTGAGAGAGTGCGCGCTTCGAAAGATCGAATTGACGGTTTCCGGATTTCTCTCCTCATTGCCGAGAGAATCCCCAAGTGACAAGATATCGCCGCTCAGTTGGTCGAATATTTCCTCGGCCTCGGCAAGGAAATCATTGGCAGCCTTACTCAGGGGATCGTGGTAATCCGTCATTGTTTCCTTTCATTCGGCTCACTGGCACACTGGCCACCTGCGGGAATTGCCGGCGCCAATGCGTCATCCGGAACCGGGGCATCCTAACCGATGTAGGCAAGAATCAGTTGCTGCAACCTCTCCGGAGAGAAAGGTTTCACCAGATATTCGTTTGCACCAAGCGCCAACCCCCGCTCCCGGTCCTTCTCGCTGCTTTCAGTGGAGATGATGAAAAGAGGGATCGAACAATAATTAGGATTGTTTCTAATGTAGCTGATAAGTTCCAACCCGTTGATATCGGGCATATTTATATCGGTTATAATCAGATCGACCCGCTCCCGAGGCAATAGACGCAATGCATCAAATCCACTGGTGGCCTCGACAACTTCGAATCCTGCCATGACTTCTATGGTAGCGGCAAGGAAAGAGCGGGTTGCGGAGGAATCCTCAGTAATGAGTATCTTCTTCACATTTTCTCCTGAACTTTTTCATTCAATTTTTGCTGCAAGAGTGCCTTTTCCATTGCCATTCCCGCTTGGGCAAGAAATATTTCCAGAGAATCGGTATCAACGATGGGATCAGTTCCCGGCAGATTATCACCATACAGCAGCGCCACCACTTTCCCTTCACTTACCAGGGGGCCGAGAAAAATCTCCTGAGGCTCTCCGCCTCCCAACTGTTCGAACAGATAACGACTCCATTCGGTTCGCTCAGGACGCTCCTTTACGGTGGTCCTGGTGGAAATCGCTCGGGTAAAGATCGGGTCGGAACCGAGTGGAAGGTGAAGATCGCGAACATGGGCATCGGCAAGTCCATCCGGAGCAACAATACCGAACTGCCCAAGTCCCCTGATCCCATCCTCCCTTACCGTAAAGACAACCGCCCGGTTCATGAATTCAGAGGCAAAACGAAGCACGAGCAAAAGTATGCCCCCATCCAGAGACGGATTATTCAGTTCTTCAAGCATACTTCGCAACAAGGAAACAACCGGTCCATGCGATTCTGAAACCGATATCGGCATGAATTCCTCGCCGAATTCCCGGAACAGCTCATCACCAAGGTTGATAGTCTCGTTTGCAGATTCAATCGGCTTCTCCGGACTGGAGATTGCAAGCTCGCCCTTCAGGCTCTCCGAAAAGACCCGGAAGATGTCCTCGTCGAAGATCTCGGCCCTGCGAGGCTTGAGCAGAAAGGGGTACCCTTTCTCCCGCACCTTCTGCTCGGCATTGTTTGTGTGGTGGTCGGCCAGAACGATGACCGTCAGATCGGGGAAATTGTCATGGATGAGATCAATGAGCTCCAATCCTCCCAAAATTCCTGAACCATCCATTCTGGGCATGATCAGGTCAACCAGGACTATTGGGCGGAAGCCGTCACGATAGAGGAAATCAATCTTGATCAGGGTATCTTCAGTCTTAGAAAAATCGTGGACGGTAAAACCACAATCGGTGAGCAGCGTGGAAAGCCTTTCCCGGACCAGTTCGTCATCATCCACCAGCACAACGATGCGGTCTTCTTTCTGCGCAGGCACGGATGCCTGCCCCTCATCCTGCATCAGGTCGAAAGCAAGGTCACAGCTGTCAAGGAAGGAACCCTCGTCAACATTCCGGGTGTCTTCCGGAATTTCGCCTCTGTGGCGACGCTCGTCCAGGAGCCGGGAACCTTCCATGGCGAGGAACTGAGGGTTCAGTCCCTGCTCCAGAAAACACTGGGTCAGGCCCTCCGAGGGATCTTCACTGGCATCCACGTTTTCCCGCAACTCAAAATCAAACGACCCTTCTGACCAGGCAAAAAGGGCATACACCGTATTTTCTATCTGCTGGCGGACAACCTCTTCTACAAGGTCGCCGGGCACGGAAAAGCGCTGCGTCAGAAGTTCTCCGAGACGCGCTACCCCCCCCTCCTGCGCCTGCAGGGCCAAGGCTTTTCGCAACAAAGCATCGGTAATAACACCGTTTTTAAGAAGGAGTTGCCCCAAGTGGGACTGCTGACCGTCGATCGTGGCCCGGATGACCTGTCCCTGTCGGAAAACGATCGTCCCTTCGCGCCCCCTGCTGAACAGCGAGAGAACTCCCGACTTCCTGCTGAGACTGACTATCTGGAGAATCTCTCCAAGCCCAAGATCTTCCAGGTTACCAACAAGGCTCATAGTGGCAGGGCTCCGCTATTCGGATTCGAAAAAGAGCGGTATCGGTGATGACCGGCCCCCCCGACAGCACAGATGTTTCCTTCGAAACCATAGCCAATGAATATCTGCACGAATACCTCGGGAATCAAAAAATAGTCACGTAAAAAAACCGGCCCTGGACGGCCCGCAGGGGCCCGAAAAAGGCAGAGCCAGCATAAACCATACGCCTTTGCAAGTAAAGAGTTTTACTCCCTCGTCAGTGCTCTCTCCCCCTGAAGAGAAAACGGATTGGCGTTCCGGAAAAGCCGAATGCTTCCCGAAAACGGTTGGCAAGATATCGCTCATAGGATTCCTGGATTCCCTCGGGGGAATTGGTGAAAACGGCAAATTTCGGGGGCTTTGTCCCCACTTGGGTTGCGTAATAGAACTTTACCCGCCGTCCCTGATGGAGAGGATGGTGATGTGAGGTAATCGCCTCTCTGAAGATCCTGTTCAGGTCGGAGGTAGAAATCCTCTTTGTATAGTCCTCCATTACTTCATTCACCATTTGCAGGATCTTGCCGGTTCGTTGACCGCTCAATGCCGAGACAAACACTATCGGGGCATAGGAGAGATACTTCAGCTCAATACGGAGGTTTTCGGTGAACTTTCCGGTGGAGGAATTGTCTTTTTTTACCAGGTCCCACTTGTTCACCACCAGGATACAGGCCCGGCCGGCCTCGCAGGCATAGCCAGCGATCCGTATATCCTGATCGGTGATGCCTTCTTCCGCATCAATGACGATCAGAGCAACATCGGCTCGATCCAGGCTGCGCAGAGCATCCACCGCGCTGTATTTCTCCACCCTCAGGCTGATCCTGCCCTTGCGTCGGATCCCGGCCGTATCGATGAGCTGGAAACGCTTTTTATTGCAGGTGAAATAGGAATCCACGGAATCACGGGTGGTCCCCGGGACCGGGTTGGCAACAACCCTCTCATAGCCGAGAAGACGATTGACCAGGGACGACTTCCCGACATTAGGACGACCAACCACCGCGATACGGGTTATATCCTCATCCTCTCCTGCGTCTTCCGTCCGAGGGAAAGTGGCTAACACCTCATCCATCATGTCCTCGACACCACGATTGTGTTCCGCCGAAACAGGATACAGGTTAGCCACACCGAGAGCATAAAAGTCTCCCAGTTCGGCCTCCTGTTTTTCACTCTCCACCTTATTGAGCACGAAAAAAACCGGCTTGTCGACCTTGCGCAGCATTTCCGCCACTTCACGGTCCGCCGCGATAAGTCCCTGCCGCGCGTCCATGATGAACAGGATGACATCTGCCTCTTCCATGGCCAATTGCGACTGCTCCCGCATCTGCTGAAGCATGCGGTCATCGCTCACCGGTTCGAAACCGCCGGTATCTATCAGGGTAAAAGGAACGTCAAAGCGATCCACCTGGGCATAATTCCGGTCACGGGTAACGCCCGGCATATCGTCGACAATAGCCTTGCGCCGCCCGACCAGCCGGTTAAAAAGGGTTGATTTTCCCACATTGGGACGTCCTACAATTGCTACTATCGGTCTCATTCGTATCCCAACTCCTTCATCATCCGGCGATTCTCCCGCCAGTCCTTGCTCACCTTCACAAACAGCTCCAGGAAGACACGTGCATCGAGAAGCTGTTCTATCTCCAGCCGGGCCTGCCTGCCGATCTTTTTCAGCATTTCCCCCTTTTTGCCGATAATGATCCCTTTCTGGGAATCGCGCTCCACGGTAATAACAGCGGAAATGGAAACCAGTCCGTCAGCACGCTCCTTGAAGCTGTCGATGCTTACCGCCGTAGAATAGGGAACCTCATCGTGCGTCAGACGAAAAACCTTTTCGCGAATCATCTCCGCTACGATAAAACGCTCCGGAAGATCCGTGAGAATATCGTCGGGAAAGTACGCTACCCCTTCCGGCAACAACCCGGAAAGGAGCTGCACCAGCAATTCCACGCCATCGCCCGTTGCCGCTGAGACAGGAACAATCTCTCGAAAAGGATGCAGCTGAGCATGCGCGGCAATCACTTCCAGAAGTTTTTCTTTCGGCAGCAGGTCGATCTTGTTCAGCGCAAGTACAACCGGGACATTAATCCCTCCGAGAACCTCAAGCAGCAGTTCATCAGGATTACCGGTAAACGTGCTGGCATCCGCGAGGAGCAGAACCACATCCACCCCTTTAACGGAAGAAAGTGCTGCTTCCATCATGAACTGGTTGAGCCGCGAACGTGCGTTATGAATCCCCGGAGTATCGATAAAAACGATCTGAGCGCCGGGGAGGTTATGAATCCCCTGAACCCGGTTGCGGGTAGTCTGGGGTTTATCCGAGGTAATCACGACTTTCTCGCCGAGAACCTGGTTCAATAGTGTCGATTTCCCAACATTGGGCCGCCCTATAATGGCAACAAACCCTGATCGGAATGGTGTATCTGGCATGGGAATAGTCCTCTTTCTGTTTTCTGTTCGGTGTTTCCGAATGACACCTTATACCGAATAACGGAGATCCTTTATAATACTGCCCTTTCGAATGCCGTTCGCTCCTTCCACGACAATATCAAAGGGTGAAAGCCGGAAATCTCCCTGGACCCGGTCGATCCGAACGCCGCGCTCTCGCATCAGGCGCTGAATGTTTGAGCGCTTCTGTCCCACGACATCGGCGATTCTCGCAGGCGAACAGAGTACGGTAAGAAGCTCGCCACCATCAGCGTCATGCAGGATCAACTTTTCCAGGAGATCGTAGCAAAGATCAGCCTCCACCAGCTGCCGGAAGGCAGGGTGGTACGCTCCGGCGAGAATTGTACCGGCCGTCTCAAGGTCCGTGGTTGGCTGCAGCCCCATACGAACAACCGGAACCCCTGCGAGGAGCGCATGGTGAAGCAGTATCTTGCACAGGCTTACCGCCTCCCCCAGTGGAAGGGGGCGGTAGCTCCCCTCGGCATGGAGACGGGCCAGGGAAGTGCCCGCCACTACCAGCGTGGGATAGATGCGAAGAAAGTCCGGACGCAGCGCCAGCGCCCGAGCGAGAGAGGTAACGGAGATCGCCCTTGTATCGCCGGGGAGTCCCGGCATGAGCTGGAGTCCCACGGAGATGCCTTCATTTTTGAGGCAGGAGACGGCTTGCTCGACATCCGCGGCACAATGTCCCCGTTCTGACTGCGCGAGAACACTGTCAGCCATGGACTGCACGCCAAGCTCAACAGTACGGACACCCGATTCAGAAAGGAAAGCTGCTGCTGGTGCATCAAGAGAATCCGGGCGCGTGGATATCCTGATGGAAGAAACATCACCGGCGGCAAGCAGATTTTGAAGAGGACCCAGAAGCAGCAACTGGTCTTCACGCGGAAGACTGGTGAAGCTTCCTCCATAGAAGGCAACATCCACCCCGCGACAACCGCTCGTGCGCCGATAGGCAGCGACCTTGTCCCGGATTTCAACCGCCGTGGGAAAGTCCCCGTTTGATCCGGCAATCTTCTCCTGGTTACAGAAAATGCAGCGGTGCGGGCATCCCCGGTGGGAAATGAAAATCGGAACAATGGTTTTCTTTAAAGCGTTTCTTATTTTCCCGTCTCCTCGAACCGCCCAAGAGCTTCCCTCGCTGCGGCCTGTTCAGCCATTTTTTTGCTCTTGCCGATCCCTGTGCCAAGCAGTTTCTCACCAATACGTGCCGTTACCGAAAACAAACGGTCGTGATCCGGACCGGATACCTCTTCCACCACATACTGGGGACCCTTGCCGAGGCGAGCATGGCATAGCTCCTGAAATCTCGTTTTATAGTCACTGCCAACGGCATTGATCTCGGTTCTTTCCAGTAACGGCCCAAAGAGCCCCTCAACCAGGCGATCCGCAGCCTCAATGCCGCCGTCAAGATAGACTGCGGCCACGAGAGCTTCCAGCGCATCAGAAAGAATAGATTTCTTTCTTCGCCCACCGGTCTTTTCTTCACCTCGCCCAAGAAGAAGATATTTCCCGAGCTGAATTCCTTCAGCAACCCCCGCAAGGGCCGGCTCATCTACAAGCGATGCCCTTATGCGGGACAGGTCGCCTTCTTCCGTTGCCGGGAACCGCTCCAGCAGCCTTCTGCTGACAAGAAGGCCCAGTACTGCGTCGCCAAAAAACTCCAGGCGCTGATTATCCCTGAAATCCGCCTCGCGCGCTTCATTAACAAAAGACCGGTGAGTAAGAGCCTCAACCAGAAACTCGCGATTTTTAAATCGATAGTCAAGAACCGCTTCGAGGCCAGCCACCAGTTCTTCCCTGCTCATCCGCATACAACAGCCCTTTCTCCCCCCTGAGCAGGTCTCGTAGACCAAAGCTCTTTTCAGGATATTGGAGTATAAACCATCTATCCCCATTTTATCAACACGATAAGGCATTGCACAGGTTTTTGGCTTGATTAATTCAGACCTCTCACCTATAATTCATCATTTCCATACGACCTTGTCGGAGTGTCCTCAGTGGCCTATTTTATCACTTTTGAAGGTATCGAAGGATGCGGCAAGTCTACCCAGACAGAAATCCTCTCGCGTGAATTGCATACGGAAACAGGCTGCCAAGTAGTGATGACCCGGGAACCGGGCGGATGCCCCATCGCTAACAAGATCAGGGCAATACTCCTCGACGCCGAGAACAGCGCACTGGTTCCCCTTGCCGAACTGCTTCTTTATGCCGCTGCCCGTGCCCAGCATGTGGCTGAGGTGATCAGACCGGCCCTGGCAGAGGGGAAAATCGTCCTCTGTGATCGCTTTACGGATGCCACCACTGCATACCAGGGACACGGCCGCTCTCTCGACCTGTCTCTCATTGAAAACCTGGCTCAGCTTGCCACCGGAGGGCTGACCCCTGACCTGACAATCCTTCTGGACTGCCCGGAAGAGGTAGGCCTCAAACGTGCCATGGCGAGAATCAACGCAACCAGCGGAGCCCGTGAGGAGCGTTTCGAACAGGAGTCCCTCCGCTTTCACCATGCTGTTCGAGAAGGTTATTTGAAACTTGCCGCGGACCATCCCGCCAGATTTATCGTGGTTGACGGGACGCTCGGCATTTCAGAGACCGCCGCGACCATACGAAACGCGGTATTTTCGCGCATTCCCCGAGGATAGAGCATGTCCTTTTCCCGGATCATCGGCTACGACCGGAACATCTCACTTCTCAGACGCGCCCTGGCAACCGGGAAACTGTCTCACGCATACCTTTTCTACGGTATCGACGGCAGCGGCATGATGGACACCGCCGTCGCGTTAATAGAAGCGATTTTTTGCAACGGCACCGATGGTTGCGGAGACTGCCCCACGTGCCGTAAAGTTGCAGGCCTGCGCCACCCGGACCTGCACCATGTGCGACCGGACGGTGCCTTTATCAAGATCGACCAGATACGAGAACTTCAGAAAGAACTTTCATACCGGCCCTTTGAGGCACCCAAAAAGGCCTGCATCATTGAGGACGCGGAGAAAATGAATATTTCCGCGGCTAATGCCTTTCTGAAAACCCTCGAAGAGCCTTCGGGAAATGCGATCCTGATTCTCATCACGACACGTGTGGACGCAGTCCTCCCAACAGTCCTATCCCGCTGCCAGCAGCTTCGCTTCCCTTCGCTTCCCACGGAAACGATTGCTTCGCAATTGCGGGGAAAAGGCGCAGATGAGGATTCAGCTCGCATTGCGGCGGCTCTTGCAGAAGGCAGTGTCGAGCGTGCGCAGGAAATACTGGAAGGGGACTGGCTCAAATCGCGTACTCTGTTGCTGGAAAAGATTGCCGGCCTGACCCCCGAGGGGATCATTCCCTTGCTTGCTGCTGCGGAAGAAAGCGCAAAGGACAAGGAAAGTGCCCTTCATCTTATGGATCTGCTGAATGTTTTCTGGCGTGATGTTCTCCTCACGCACACCGGCTCTCCCGCTATCGTCAACACGGACCTTTCCTCCCTTATCCGGAGTGTTTCCGAGCGGAATTCGCTGGAGAGCGTGTTAGAGAAATTGGAACGAATTTTCCGAACCCGTCAGGCACTGACGAGAAACACGAATCCACGACTGGCAGTCGAGGTACTTTTCATGGGTCTTGCCGACCAGTAACAGACTGCGGAATACATCTGCAACAATGCTGTATGCAGGATTCCCGGAGTCCCTTCCGACTGAAAAGCAGCGTTGCACGAATCAGGCTGAACAAAGTAGCCACCTCTGAAACCCGGAAATTGAAGCAGGGTATCTTTCACTGCGCGACAGTTTGCGCAAATAAATCGAATATCAGAACAGGGGCTTGCCCCGGAGGCAGTTGTGTCAACAATCGTTAAGGTTCAGTTCCAGAAGGCCGGGAGATTGTACGATTTTCTTACCGGAGAGCTGGCAATACAGAAAGATGACATGGTGATTGTAGAAACCGACCGTGGAAAAACTATCGGACTCGTGATACAAGGGCCGCTCACCGTGCCCAAAGAGGATCTCCCGGAAGGGATCAAGAACGTCTTGAGAAAGGCAACCCCCGAAGATATCGAATCAGCTGCCAACAACCGCACAAAAGAAAAGGACGCCTTTGATTTCTGTCTCACCAGGATCAAAGAGCGGGGCATGGACATGAAACTGGTCAAGGTCGAATACCTCTTCGACGCCAGCAAGGCCGTCTTCTACTTTACCGCAGACGGTCGAATCGATTTCCGCGAACTGGTAAAGGACCTTGCCCATGCATTTCATACCAGAATCGAGATGCGCCAAATCGGTGTTCGCGACGAGGCGGGAATGGTTGGAGGTATTGGAATCTGCGGCAGGGAACTCTGCTGCTGTTCATTCCTGCGCGAGTTCGAACCGGTTTCGGTGAAAATGGCAAAGGAGCAAAACCTTGCGCTGAACCCGACAAAAATATCGGGACAGTGCGGCAGACTTCTCTGTTGCCTGGCCTATGAGTACGAAACCTATTGTACGTTAAAAAAGGGTCTGCCGAAATGCGGCAAGAAAGTCAAGTGCGGTGATATCGAAGGGGAAATCGTCAAGACCAATATTCTTGAAGGAACAGTGACGGTTAAGACGGCCGATGCCCATGAGGTAATCCTTCGCGGTGACGAAATCAAGCCGGAAAACACTTCTGACCGTCCGAAAAAGCAAGCAAAGGAACCAGAAGAGTCCAAACCGAAAAAACAGCAGAGGGGGCATCAGCGCCCGGAATCATCCCAATCCCGAAAAGGCCGAGGAGATTCCGGAGGGGGTGCAACACAGAAAAAGGAGAAACCATGAGCAGGAACTACTATGTGACTACCCCCATCTACTACGTTAACGATGTACCGCACCTTGGGCATGCCTATACGACTCTGGCCGCCGACGTCCTTGCTCGCCACAAGCAGCTGAAAGGATACAACGTCTTTCTTCTCACGGGAACCGATGAGCATGGACAGAAGGTCGAAAAGGCAGCCAACGCCGCCGGAGAGACCCCCCTCGAACTAGCCGACCGTGTGGTAAAACGCTTTCAATCTCTCTGGGACAAGCTGAACATATCCTATAGCGACTTTATTCGCACAACCCAGGAACGGCACAAAAAGGGCGTGTTGGAATTCTTCTCACGCGTTATGGCTCAAGGCGATATCTATCTGGGCGAGTATGAAGACTGGTACTGCACACCCTGTGAAACGTTCTGGACCGAGACACAGCTCATTGATTTCAAGTGTCCTGATTGCAATCGTCCCACGGAAAAGCTCAAAGAAGAATCATACTTTTTCCGGATGAGCAAATATCAGGAAGCACTTCTCGCCCACATTGAAGAGAACCCCGACTTCATTCAACCGAAAAGTCGGCGCAACGAAATCATTTCATTCGTAAAAGAAGGGCTTCGGGACCTTTCCGTATCGAGGACTTCCTTCACCTGGGGAATTCCGGTGCCGGGGAATCCCCGCCACGTAATCTACGTCTGGTTTGATGCACTGACAAACTATATCACGGCACTTGGATATCCATCCGAGTCCGAAAACCTGGCCACATTCTGGCCCGCAGACGTTCACCTGATCGGCAAGGACATCCTTCGCTTTCACGCAGTCTACTGGCCGACCTTCCTCATGGCGGCAGGGCTACCCCTTCCGCAAAAGGTGTTCGCCCATGGCTGGTGGACCGTGGAAGGCCAGAAAATGAGCAAAAGCTTGCAGAACGTCGTGGAACCCAACATGCTCATCGATCGCTACGGAGTCGATGCCGTGCGATATTTTCTGATGCGTGAGGTCCCCTTCGGACTCGACGGCGACTTTTCCCACTCGTCAATGATCCACCGCATCAACTCTGACCTTGCCAATGACCTGGGAAACCTCCTGAACCGTTCCACAGCCATGGTGAACAAATATTTCAACGGCATCCTGCCGGCACCTGAAGAACTGACGGAAATCGATCAGGCGTATCGGGCAAAAACCGAAGCGCTTCCGGGACTGGTTGACGCCTGCCTGGATGATCT
>Ga0105099_10001277_pt1 | contig 15963 bp, 16 predicted proteins | sample PPLLak3cmMay2015_2_FD_79138 | JGI IMG/M metagenome (GOLD analysis project Ga0105099, IMG submission 79138) | Freshwater sediment microbial communities from Prairie Pothole Lake near Jamestown, North Dakota, USA - PPLs Lake P8 Core (1) Depth... | ecosystem: Environmental > Aquatic > Freshwater >... | reverse complement strand
CTCCAGGGTTTTAGCCGACATGCCGTTCTTGGCCGTCGTCACATGCCAGGCAGCCTCAAACCATGTCGTCAGAGGGGTTCGGGTTTTGTCGAAGATCGTAGCCGCAGTGACCGTGGTCTGGTGGCGGCAGGCTGCACATACAAGGCGGTGGCGGCTTTGATTCCACGGGGTAGAAACCACCCCGCAAGATGGGCAGATGAACCCTTTCGGCCAGCGCATCCGCGTCAAATAGGCCGTACACGCCTGAACATCAGGAAACATGCCCACGAATTCTCGGTAGGTGTTCGCGCCCTGCCACCAATGCCTGGTTCATTGCGCTCCTCCATCGCAGGAGAATCTCACCCAGGCAGCATAACATAGGAGGAGCTAACCGACTACCCCCCTTTATATTAAATAGTCGCCGTTTCCATTATTTTCCTTTATTTTCAAGGATTTTTTGTTTTTTTCTGGTTTCTTTCACCAAAACTTTCACCAAAGGTCTTGGTGAAAGAAACCCTTATATGTTTATTCCAACCCAGCATAATCCTTACCAAAATAATTCAGAATCAATCCCGCGTCCGTTTCGAGATCCTCAACGTACTCGCCATAGACCTCAAACACCATGGGCGGACCGCCCGCAACAGCCGGTGGAGCTGCTGCCATCCGTTGCGTGAAGTGCTGCAGGAACGTCCCAGGCCGCAAAGCGCTGGCAAGGGTTCCGATCGCCAGATAGCTTTTCAGCTGATCTTCACCTATCACCCCTGAGATGCCCGTGGAAGGGCTGATGAAGAGAACGGATAGGACAGGCATCTTTAAGCAAGACCGATCTAATTGAAAACGCTCTTTAAGCTTTGGGATATTCATTTAAGATTGCACCTTGATCTCCTCTAACATCCCATCACTCAGCTGTTTTGTCTGATAGCCAATGTAATGCTGAGACCTTGCCGCTTTGAAGAAGGACGGCCTCAAGGGCAGATGCAAGTTTTTCGACTGTAGGGCCGGTCTCAATCTTCGAGAACCATTTGCGCACGAAGGGTTTTGACGGCTCGATGAAGCACTGAAATCCGTTTTCACCGTCCTCGTAATTGGCACAGCCTATCCACAATGGGAATTCCTTGTTTTCAATCTCAACCATCCAGCCCCAATCTTCAGCCCCGGTACCCAGCACCTTGAAACCATGCGAGAGAAGATTTTCAGCCAAGAATTCGGCAAGATGTTTCCCGAAGATTCCAGGATTGATTTGTTTGTCCTCATCCGGATAGGCCGGAAATTCGGTCGATGTGAATTCGAGATGCGTTCTCATAGGATGGTGGGCGTTGATTCCATTATCCAACGTAAACGATCAGGCGATCACCTTCCACTTCAACCTTGAAGGTTTTGATAGACCCTGTAAGCGGTCCGTAGACCTTTTTGCCGTCATAGGTATAGGTGGATTTGCCTACGCTGCAGCACTGGACCGTGCCTGTGCCTGGAACTGGATCAAGCCGGCGATGGCCGATATGTGTGCATCGGTTGTGAAAGGCATGAAATTTTCCGTCATCGCCACGGATTATCAATACGCGTATGGGCAATCCGCCGTTCTTTAGTCTCAAAGCGCCGCCAGGCTTCTTAAGTTCCGATGCGCGTTTCAGGTCGATCGTGATCTTGCCGTCGCTGAAGGCCCAGCACTGCGGATCGATCGGCTTGGGAGTCGCCGGCAGACCGAAAATGCGTTGAAAGAAACTGCGATTCAGGAATTTTAGGTTCATAAGGCCTCGAAAGAATATCTTTTCAAAGGTGGCTATTTCGGAAACGGACGCTCAATGCAAGCATTTGCATTCCTCCTGGTGCTACGAAAATTCAGGCCCATTGATGCGATAGCGGCCGTCAAATAGCAGATGAAGGCACCCGTATTCGCCCATGTCATCGCATTCCTCCCTGCGTTATAGGTCGGACTGCGATTTGGTCTTGCCATAATATGGCTGGATAATTCTGAATATTTTATTTTCGTTGATTTTGTCAAAGTCTTTCTGGTATTACCGCCCAGTTTCCAAATATTCGGAAACCCACCCCCGGCCGAAAGGAGCCCACGACATGCCCAGAAAGAAAGCCTTGGACACCGCCAAACTCATCAAAATGATTGAAGACGCAACACCTCAAGCTGAAATCTTGAAGAAAATGGGTTTCAAGACCTCCACCCAGCTCAAGACCGCCTACATGGGCGCTCTGATCGCCGAAGGGAAGATTCCGGCCATTAAAAGCGGCCGGGGCGCTGGAAAGGCCAGCAAGGTCAAAACGATCGGAGTTGGCAAACGTGGAAGCATTGTTATCTCGAAAGAGCTGGTTCAAAGCCTGGGAATTGGTGCCAAGGACAAATTCGCAGTGGGTAAAACTAAAGCTGGAATCGCATTGAAGAAAGTCGAATAGCCGATCAGGCCCTGGCGCTACAGATATTTTTCACCGAGCGGGCGAGATTCTCTCTCCCGCTTTTTTATCGCGCGGATTCTTGAAAATGTTATCCGAAAACACCAAAGCGATCATCGCCTGGCTGAACGTCTGCGTGATTTGGGGCACGACGTATCTGGTAATTCGGATTGGGGTTGGGCACCTGCCTCCCATGCTTTTCGCCGGCATCCGGTGGGTAATAGCGGGGGCCATCTTCATTGTTTTCTTAAGTTGGAGAGGTAGGTCGCTGCCAAAGGCAAAGGAGATTATTCACCTGGCGGTAGTAGGTCTGGCCTTGTTGGGGTTTGCAAACGGCCTGGTGGTGTTTGCGGAGCAATGGATTCCGAGCGGGTTGACCGCCCTCTTGCTAACAACTATGCCGTTTTTCATGGTCGGGTTGGAATCCCTATTGCCAAAGGGCCCGAAGCTGAATGCGACCATCTTGACCGGCCTGATAACGGGCTTAATCGGTGTATGTCTAATTTTTGGGGAAGACATCAGATACCTGGCCGATCCCGACAATCTGGTAGGTGTAATTGCACTTTTGGGAGCGGTCATTTTCTGGTCGATCGGCTCGCTCTATTCGAAATACGTCAAAGTCGATGTGAATCCTCTGATGGGAGCCTCCGTCCAGATGCTGATCGCTGGAATCTTCTTGACCGTGGTAGGGATTTCGATCGGAGAGCTTCCCCGTTTGAGCTTCGAAATCAACGGGCTTCTATCCCTTGCCTACCTGATCATATTTGGGTCCTTCGTCGGATACGCTTCCTACATCTACGCTCTTGCTAAATTGCCCTTGTCTCTGGTGTCTACCTTCGCCTACATCAACCCGGTTATTGCGCTTTTTTTGGGATGGATCATCTTGGATGAAAAACTCAATATCCAGATTACCATCGCGGCAGCGGTGATTATTGCTGGTGTTTTTATTGTTAAGCAAGGAGCAGTCCGGCTGAAAAATTCTTGATAACTGTCCAACTATAGAAAAATTTGGGATTTTTCCTTTTCTCATTCAAACGCCGTGTTTATTCTTTGCTCAGAGCCTTCCTGACTGCCGTGGCAATCTCATTTATCAGGATAGGCTTCATGACAAAGGCTTTTATGCCTATTTGCATAGCTCTCTCCTGGTCTATCGCTTGGCTATAGCCAGTACAGATAATAACTGGAAGGTCGGGCCTGATGCTCATTAATTTTCTCGCAAGCGCATCTCCTGTCATCCCGGGCATCGTCTTATCAGTGATCACGAGATCGAAAAAATCGGGCTTGGCTTTGAACAATTCAAACGCCTCGATGGGGCTGGTTCGAGAAACGACATCGTATCCTAAACGTTGCAGCGCTTGTTGTCCGATATCCACCAGCATCTTTTCGTCATCCACAAACAGGATTCGCTCGGATCCTCCCATTACCGGTATGGGCGGCTCCGCCTTGATCGGAGCAGCGATATCGGCTTTCGGCAGATAAATATGGAACGTGGTGCCCTTTCCCAGTTCACTTTCGACCTGAATCGTGCCGCCGTACTTCTTGACAATCCCATGAACAACCGCGAGCCCCAAGCCCGTACCGACACCTTTTTCTTTCGTCGTGAAGTAGGGATCAAAAATCCTTTTCATTAAATCGGGGGCCATTCCATATCCAGTGTCCTTAACGGAAATTCTTACGTACGACCCGATCTCCAATTCGATTATGTCATTTTTCCGTGAGAGGTCGACCTCCGTATTTTGCACCGCAACTTCCAAAAGACCGGCCTGCTCTCCGATGGCATGTTGGGCATTGGTGCAAAGATTCATGATTATCTGGTGGAGTTCAACTGAATTCGCCAAGACAGCACCCGACTTGTCATCAATGCGGGTTTTGATTTCAATCGTTGCCGGGAGGGTGGCTCGGAGAAATCTTACAGCCTCCTTAGCGACTAAGGCGACCCTGACAGGCATGCGTTCTTCGTCGGTCTGTCTGCTGAACGCAAGAATCTGCTTGACAAGATCTTTTGCCCGATTGGCGGCGATCAAAGCTTCCTTCAATTCAGCTGTGCAGTGTTCTGCCCCTTCATTGAGCATGGCAAGCTCGGTATAGCCGATGATTGCGGATAAAATATTATTGAAATCGTGGGCGATGCCCCCTGCTAAAGCCCCGATGGCTTCCATTTTCTGTGCCTGCTGAAGTTGAATTTCGAGTTTCTTCTTTTCCTCTTCGGCGCGTTTGGTTGCCGTAAAATCTATCAGAATGCCCCTAACGCCAGTTGCCTTCTGCTCCCGCATAACTCTATTAGCGTGAACCCCGACAGGAAATTTAGTCCCATCTTTTTTAACAGCCGTATATTCCTGCCGACCCACCTTCTGGCCTTGTACATTGAGCATAATATCGTTGGCTATTCGCTCTCTGTCTTCAGGAATAAAGGCCTCAAGCACATTAAAACCATTGGCAAGGTCTTCGGGTGTATAGCCAAAAAGCGCATAGCCCGTTTGATTCAGATACACGAGATTACCATTTGAATCGACTTCAAATATTACTTGGGGCAGTGATTCGGCAAGCTCTCGATATTTCCTTTCGGTTTCTCTCAGTTTTTCATCAAACTGCCTACGCTCAGTGATATCGCGGAAGACCCCGAAGAGTTGGGTCTCACCCTTATACTGAATGGGTACCCCGGTGGATTCTACATGCAAGACCTGTCCATTTAAGGCCATTATCCGATGCTCACGTGGTGGGGCAATCCACCTATTCTTTATTCCTTTCTTAATCCTCTCGATAGATTCTTGTCGGTCATCAGGATGAACGAGGCCTAAATAACTTTTCCCAACCAAGTCTCCAGTATGGCTCGCCCGGAATAGTCTGACTGCAGCAGAATTGGCGTAAATTATGATATCGCCGGATCTTACCAGAATTGCATCTGTGGAGGACTCAACGATTTGGCGGTGCTGCTCTTCACTTTCACGCAGAGCCTCCTCAGCTTTTTTTCGATCGGTGATATCTCTGAACATTCCGAAATGTTGTATCTCACCCTGATACTTGATCGGCACTCCGGCGGACTCTACGTAGATCACTTGGCCATCCGAAGTAATCAGTCGATGTTCACGCGGAGGAACAATCCAATCTCCTTTCATGCTTCTTCTGACTCTTTCAACTGACTCAGCTCGGTCATCTGGATGAACAAAGTCTAAATAGCGCCTTCCAACTAAGTCCCCAATATGGTCGGCTCTGAACAGCTTTAGTGCAGCCGAGTTTGCATGAGCTATCGTTTCACCGGTACGGACGAGGATTGCATCTGTTGAGGCATCAAAAAGTTGATGGTACCTATCCTCGCTCTCGAGCAGCGCATCCTCCACTTGCTTACGTTCAGTAATATCGCGGGTAATGGAAAGAATAACGTCTTCTTGATTTAAGCGCAAAACACGAGCGGACATAAGTCCGACGCCAATCTGGCCATTTTTTCTCCGGAATCTGGCCTCCAAATTCTCAACGTACCCCTCTTTCTGCAGGGTCTTGACTAATCCTTGTCTATCTTTCGGGTCATACCAAATGTTAAGGTCCATGGAGCTTTTTCCGATAGCATCCTCTCGGGTGTACCCGGTTAGTTTTGTAAAACCCTCATTGATATCTATATACACTCCATCCGAAAGCCTGTTGAAATTTATCGAGTCGGGGCTTGTGTTAAATGCTAACCGAAATTTCTCCTCGCTTTGACGCAGAGCTATTTCTGTGCTTATCTTTTGGGAAGACTCTTGATTATGTTCGAACCTGAAGTTTTCCGTCTCGGTTTCATCGGGTTGGCAACGCAGATGGCCAAATTCATAGTTCATTATGAGAATCTCCGGGGGCTGTGGAATTATTTTTAAATATTATCAGCGCTTATCTGGATTTCTTGAGCTATATTTTTGGCTCACACCTAAGCAAAGGTTAGGATTTTTTACTGTAGTTGATCCTTGCCCTTTGCACCATGGCTCTTTAAAAATTTCATAATATCCAACCGGTTAGTTTCCCGCGCAATGTCCAATGGGGTGAGCCGCCCTCCTCCTGCTGATAATCTGGCGTTAATATTGGCGCCGCTCTGTACTAATACTACCACACTTTCTTTCAAACCATGGGCTACGGCGTGGTGAAGCGGGGTGGCTTGTGCGTTACTCTCGGATTTCGCTTCAAGATCAGCCCCACTACTTATTAGCAGTCTAATAATTTCGGCAGCTAATTCTCCAGGGTAAACAATGCGACCCTTAGTTGTGATTCTCTCCCTGTTAGTATCCCAGCCTTGGAAATAAGCGGCATCGTGAAGCGGTGTATCACCTTCCTTATTTTTTGCATTAATTTCAGCTCCGCTTTGTAGCAAGCAAAAAACCGTTTCTGGGTAATTACCAAATGCCCTAATGAGCCCTTTTGACAACGGATTGGCAGCCATGTGCAAAGGTGTTGCTCCGTTAGAATCTCTCGCGTTTACGAGATCAGGTTTTTGGCTTAAAATTTTTTTAACTTTGTCTACATCGCCTCGACTGGCGGCATCCATAATGCCTCCAGCTGTAATCTGTACTTCATCCACCTTCTTGGTGGCTTTTGTATGCGATGTTCTATAAGCAGTACATCCTTGCGCCGATAATATAGATATCATGGCAAAAAAAAACATCAATTTGGCTGTCACCATAAGCTCCTATGACAACATCTTTTTAAAGCTGGCCAAAAATGCCAATAAAAAAATTCGAGAAGCCGGGCCACCTTTATTTAAAAGCAACACGGTTATACCCTTGCAGCCATATCTTTGCCGGCGACGGTGCTCATGTATTGTGCGCTTGGCGGCATTCCGACTCTTCCGATATCAAGCCGGTCTGCATTCCAGCAGGTTCCTATGGCCGGCAAATGTTCAGCTTGATCTTTTCTTGTTTGAGTCATCAAGAGCCTTTCTCAAGGTGTTGGCCAGATCATGGAATAATACCGGCTTCAAAAGAAAACCCAATATACCAGCCGAACGAGCTTTCTCCTCATTTATCTGATCGCTGAATCCCGTGCAGAGCACTACAGGTAAGCCTGGTCGAATCTCCATGATTTTCTTGGCCAAATTATACCCGTTCATCTGCGGCATGGTCATGTCAGTCAAGACCAGATCGTACTTCATCAGATTCGAACGCAGCGCCTCGGTTGCTTCAATTGGACTTGATCGGGTGTCGACCTGGTAGCCGAGCATCCCCAGCATTCGTTGATACATCTCCAAGAGATGGATTTCATCGTCAACCACTAATATCCGTTCGGTTCCTATGGGCAATTTCTGTTCAGCTTTTTCCTCTTTTTTCACATCCCCGTCAGATCTTTGGAAAAATACATGAAACGCGGTTCCCTTGCCGACTTCGCTGTAAACCTTGACGATTCCTCCATGGGATCTGACAATCCCATGGACCACCGCCAGCCCCAGTCCGGTTCCTTTATCCGGACCCTTCGTGGTGAAATAGGGATCAAAAATTCGTGGCAGCACCTCTTGCGCGATACCGTGGCCGGTATCGGATACGGTGATTCTCAGGTAATTACCAGGTTCCGCTTCTGGGTCTATAACTTTATCCTTCTCGGAGAGTTGTATATTGTCAAGTTCGACCCTGAGCACTCCGCCTTCCTTTTCCATCGCTTGAGCGGCATTGGTGCAAAGATTCATCAGAACCTGCTGCATCTGGGTGGGGTCGGCCATGATGGTTCCGGCATCCGGGTTTATGTAGTGCTTAAGTTGGATCGAAGAAGGGATTGAAGCGCGCAGGAATTCAATGGTCTCTTTGACCACCGGTTTTAAGCTCATGAGAATTTTCTGCTGCTCGCCCTGCCGGCTGAAAGCCAAAATCTGCCGCACCAGATCCCTGGCACGCTTGGATGCGGCAAGGATTTGGTCTACTTCATCTTTGCTGGAGAAAGATATGTCGGTCATCTTCAATATTTCGGCGTTGCCAATAATTACGCCCAGAATATTGTTGAAATCGTGAGCAATCCCTCCCGCTAAAGAGCCGATGGCTTCCATCTTCTGCGCTTGGCGCAGCTGGGCCTCCAGTTTTTCCCTTTGTTGCCCTGCCTGCTTGTGCTCGGTGATGTCGGTGATAAATCCCTCTATTGCCGATAGTTCCCCGCTACCGGAAAAAACACCTTGCCCTTTCTCCAGTACCCATTTTTCTTCCCCGCCGGCCGTGCAGATCCGATAGGTCCGATTGAATTGCGAACGTCTTTCAAGGCTGCTTTCAACCTGCTCCCGAACCATCTTCAGATCTTCCGGATGGATCAATTCGACGTAGTTTTTGAGTCGGTTTTCAAGCAGGTGATCTGCTGAAAATCCGGTCAAATCCAAGCACCCGTCGCTCACGAATTTCATTGTCCAAAAATCATCATTGAGGCAACGGTAGGCCATTCCAGGCAGGTTCGCCATCAGTGTCGCAAGCCGACGTTCGCTCTCGGCCAGCAACTCTTGAGCCTGCACACGGTCGGTGATATCCACGCAGGCCCCGATTCTTTTTGATGGAATCCTCCCGGACTCGGTCTCACGAAATATGGTGCGTCCCCGCCACAGTATCCATCGGACCTGGCCGTCTGGCCGAACGACTCGGTGTTCAGAGAAAAAAGAGCCGTCCCCGTTAGGATCCAAGCCGCGCCGGCCAATTTCTAAAACACGCTCGATATCATCTTTATGAACGACCTTATATGCCTCCTCGTTGGTTATCTCTATTCTCGGCTGAACCCCCAAGATATCGCACAACTCGGGCGACCAGTGGACTTTATTGGCCTCCAGGTCTGTCATATAGGTGCCTATTTGTGCTGCCTCAATCGTGATGCGCATGCGCTCTTCGCTTTCACGCAGTTTCTCCTCGGCATGCTTGCGCTCGCTTATGTCGCTGAAAATTCCTAAATGCTGGATTTGTCCCTGAATCTGAATCGGCACTCCGGTAGATTCCACATGTATGATCTGCCCATCCGCGGCTATCATTCGGTGTTCGCGGCGGGGAGCTATCCATTTTTCATTTTTGCTCTTTTTGATCCTTTCAGCCGATTCAGGTCGATCATCCGGATGAACAAAATCCAAATAGCGTTTCCCGATTAGATCTGCTGGCTGTTTCACCCGAAATAATTTGAGTGCAGCCGGATTGGCATAAATTATTTCAACACCTGACCAGACAAGTATCGCATCAGTCAAAGACTCAATCAGTTGACTGTATTTATCCTCGCTCTCGCGCAGCGCATTCTCAAATTGTTCGCGCTCTGTAATATCGCGAGTGATGGAAAGAATCACGTCTTCCTGATTTAACTTCAGAACACGAGCGGACATCAGTCCGACGCCAATCTCGCCATTTTTTCGCCGGAATCTGGCCTCTAAATTCTCGACATACCCCTCGTTCTGCAGGGCTTTGACCAATCTTTGTCTATCTTTCGGGTCATACCAAATGTTAAGATCGATGGAGCTTTTACCGATGACATCTTCTCGGGTGTAGCCGGTTAATTTCGTAAAACCCTCATTGATTTCGATATACTTTCCATCTGAAAGCCTGTTTAAATTTATCGAGTCGGGACTTGTGTGGAATGCTAACCGAAATTTCTCCTCGCTTCGACGATGCGCTTCTTCGATCTGTCTGCGATCAGTGATATCATGGATAATGGAGTAAAGCAGCGTTTGGCCTTTCACTGTCAGCGGTCCACTGTAAACTTCAACGTCCCTGATTGATCCGTCAGCTCGGCGGTGTTTAAAAAAGAAGTTTCTGCGCTTTTCTGCTCGGGCTAATTGCATCTGACCGTAGACTTCTTCTCTTGATAGGGTATTGATTGCATCGATCCTGAGCGCTTTTAGTTGCTTCCGGCTCCATCCGTAGTAAGCGCATGCAGCAAGATTGGCGTCCTTGATTGCAGCAGTCTCCGGATCGATGAGGAGCATGACGGCATGATTATTCTCGAACAGGCTTCGATAAACCGTCTCGTCTTCACTCCGCCGCAACCAGAGGTTTTCGGCCTTGAGGTCTTCAATTTGCCGCCGCAACTGGCTAATTTTATTTTCCATTCCTTTAAACTCCGATTATTCTATATACATAGCAGGCGAGCATAAATTTCAATTTTATCATATCACCTTAACAATCTCAAAAAATTCTGGCATCCCGCCCAGGCCGACCATGCTACCAAAGGCTTGCCAAATGGACGGCCTGAGCGTTCGTTTGGGATTATAGATGCGTCCTTTTTCAGGGCGCGGGAAAATCGGTCTACGTTGACTGAAGTGGCCGACGGGTTTAAACCGTGATAAGTTCTCCGATCGAAATTTCGGGCAAATGAATGGCTCCTGGTGGAGGGAAAATCTGATGGACCGTGGCAAAAGCGACCAGATTCCAAGAGAAAACGGCTATGAGAAATTCAACCCCCGCGAGTGCAAGAGCCCGCGGTGAGCCATGCACGGCATTGAAATGTCTGCAGCGCACGCTTCCCGTCGGCGAGCCATTGCCCTTCTGCTGCTGACGGCGCTGCTCTGGAGCACCAGTGGCTTGTTCGTCAAGCTTCTGCAATGGCATCCGCTTTCGATCTTCAGCGCTCGGGGCATCGTCGCCAGTGCGGTGTTCCTGATCTGGCTGCGCCGGGTACCCCTCCGGATCACCCCCTTTCTGGTCGCTGGTGCCGCCGGCTACATGGGCGCCCAGTTCCTTTTCATTTTTTCCACCCGTTTGACCACGGCCGCTAACGCCATCTTTCTTCAGTACACCGCACCCATCTATGTTTTGATCTTCGGTGTCTGGTTTTTGGGCGAAAGGCCCCGGCGGATCGATTGGATCACGATGGTCGTCATCTTTGCCGGGATGATGCTATTCTTCGGGGAGGACCTGACCTTCGAGGGGTTTTACGGAAATCTGGCAGCCATTTTAGGCGGAGTGGCCCTGGCGGCCATGATCGTCTGCACCCGTGCCCAGAAGGACAGCCACCCGGCCCAGATCTTCCTCATCGGCAGTTGTCTTGGAGGGCTGATCGGTTTGCCATCGGTGCTCCAGGAAACCTGGAGCCTGACGGACGTCGCGATCATTGCATATTTGGGGATTTTCCAAACCGGCTTGGCATCGGCGCTCTATTCCATCGCTATACGACAGGTGCCGGCGCTTGAGTCTAATTTGATTCTGATGCTGGAGCCTGTTCTCAACCCGCTTTGGGTATTTCTTGTCATCGGCGAGTCCCCAGCTCCACTCGCTTTGTTGGGAGGCGCAATCGTGCTTGGTGCAATAGCTGCCAGGGCCATCGCCGGAGCCAAACGCAAAGACATTTAAGGCGCCGGCGCATCCCTTTGATGCATCGGTGCATATTCGTTTCTGATGGTTGAATGAAGGGCAAACAACAAATGATATGAAAAAGGGCTTATTGGTTATGGTCACCGGAGGGTGGAAACAGCACACACTCCGTCCTCGATGCCAGGTAAGTGTGCTAGGCGTAATTTAATTTTGGACGATTTTTATGGTAGGGTTACAATCGCCCTATTAAGCGCTTGGCCTGCCGCTCATTTTGGTTCCGATTTATCTACCGAAGCTCAAACGAAAGCACCGGAACAACGCTGTCCAAAACAGAGTCATGGAGCCGTTCACACACACTTTCCGGGAAATTTTTTCTTCAGGCGAGGGGCGAATAAAATTTGTGGACGCCCCATTGTCTGAACATGCGCTGATGGGGAGTCAAAACTTGAAAGCGATTGGCGGCTGTGCTAAGTTTTTAATATGGAACGAGAACAGGTCATTGCGTTGCTGCGAAAAAATCGGAGTGTTATGCGCCGATTCTCGGTCAGACGCCTTTATATCTTTGGGTCGGTTGCCCGCGGGGAGGGTAAAAAAGACAGCGATGTCGACATCCTGGTGGAATACGAACCCGATGCCCATGTGGGGCTGTTTCAGTTCGTGAGGCTGCGCCGGGAGTTGAGCAATATCCTGGGTTGCGCAGCGGACTTGGCGACTCCCGACTCCTTGCACAAAGAGCTTCGGGAGGATATTTTGAAAGAAGCCGTTCATGCCGCATAGAAAATAAATTGTCTGGGAGACCCTCCAAAACGATTTGCCCCCTCTTGTGCCCATGCTCAAGGACCTGCTTCGCAAGCAAGGATTCTGAGGTCCTGAGTCCATACAGTAAAATCAGGCTGTTTTTCTGTTTTATGCCCGCCACTTGTTCCAAACTTCCCTGCTTTGTTTGAGAATATCGAGGCGCTCAGGATTTGCCATGGCAATGCTCGTGGATAGGGTGGGTTTGATTAAGATATAAACGAGTTATGGAAGGAAGGCAAGAGTGCCGAGCTGGGATGGCCTTTTTTATGCTGGCCGGCGGGATTTCCCGGATTGCCTTGATGTTGAGCATATTCGGACGTATCCTTTGAATGCAGTAGCACGAAAATGCAGACTCAGGTGTCGATATGAAAGCCCCTAAACTGATCTTCCGACTGATCGCAATCTCTATCATCACTCTTTGCGCTGGCTCTGCGTCCGCCTGGGATACTCGCTGGAAATTCAAGCAAGAGGCCCCCTCGAACGGTTATAATTCAGGCACCCGGTCGATGGAGATGCAGAAAAAATTCGATCACAACTCGATGAACACGTTCAAAGGCACGACCGACAGCAGCAGCGGCTACACGGTCATGCGAAATCTCAATGGTGGGACCATGCGCGGATATATCAATAAAGACGGCACTAGCCTTCTGCAGGATCAAAACGGGAATTTTCATAACGTGAACACACGCTGGTAAATCTATTCCGAGGTTCTGGCCGCTGGAAGCCACTGGGGCGTATTGGGGAGGGAGTCCATGGACGTATCTGCCGCGATAAAGGGTAGGAGGAGCGTCAGGTCTTACAAGGACCTGGAGATCGAGAACGACAAGATCGAAAAAATATTAGAAGCAGGCAGGCTTTCACCTTCCGCTAATAACCGGCAGGAATGGAAATTCATCGTCGTAAAAAACGCTGAAACGAAAAAGAAGCTTGCCCGCGCTGCGATGAATCAATCCTTCATTGGTCAAGCGCCGGTTGTCCTCGTTGCATGTGCCACCGAATCCAAGGCTGTCATGACCTGTGGTCATCCGACCTATGCCGTTGACGTCTCTATCGCCTTCGCTTACATGCTGCTCCAGGCTTATGAGCTGGGCCTGGGGACCTGTTGGATAGGGGCCTTCAAAGAGGATGAGGTAAAATCGGTTCTCGGTGTTCCGAAAGATGTGCGGGTGGTTGCCTTGTCGCCTTTAGGCTACCCCGCGGTGGAAGCTTCAGCACGAACAAGAAAGAGCCTCGACAAAATCACATGCTTTGAAGCATATCGATAACGTTCTTCAACCCGACCCCTAACGAAAGGAGATTCCGATGTCATCCAAACTCATGGACTATTTCAACAAGCAGCCGCGACTGGGCACGCTCAGCACCGCCAGCAAAAACGGGAAAGTGAACTCGGCCTATTTCGGGTCGCCATACATGGTTGATGAAAAGACGATCATCATGGGGCTGACCAAGAACCGCACTTTATTCAACCTGCATGATAATCCGAACGCCGTCTTTATGATCATGGAGCCGGGAAAGTCGATCTCGGAGTGGAAAGGCGTGAGGATCTACGTAAAGATGACCGATAGTTCGACGGCCGGCGAAAAGCTCGATAAAATAAAGGCCAAGATTTCGGAACACGCCGGAGAGGCTGCCGCAAAGATGATTCATGCGGCGCTCACCTTTGAGGTGCAGGAGATCCGGCCGCTGGCGGATTTTGGGCAGGGCTGGGAGAAGTCGATCTGATTGGGCTATGTGCTGGTGATCTTCATTATTACCAGTAATCCTCCCACAAAGATCGGCTCGTGCCTTTTTCGAATTTTATATCTTTCAGCACGTTGTCGACCGTGAAAATAAATACGACCGTGTCATAACGCAATAAATTGCCAGTTGTTCCGATGCTGGGATTGGGCAGCGCAATATTTTTTAAAGGAATCCCTAACGAAATATTTATCCTTCTGTAGAGAGCTTTTCTAAAATGCAGGGCGAAATCCCCGTTCATGTCAACGAGATCATCGGGCGCACCATAGCAGGACAGGATTTCTTTCAGCGACGTCTTTCCCCTGGCAAATTCATCCTTTGGCGGAAAGATCTCGACCCCTTCCTGGATTTTATCAATTCGCAGCGAGATACAGCCTGAAATAGCTAACGGTATCAAGAGGACAACTGCTATCCGAATGATGGTGTCAAAACGGCATCGCATAAGATGCCGTCTCCGCGTTGAAACTGCTGCCGATATGCGTTACCGTGTTCTCGTTGTTGATAAAAAACGCTATCCGATCATATTGCTTGTCCCAGTTGCCAAAGGTGAGGACGACTAACCATAGCCCTGTGGCCTTGTCGATGGATCGCTCGTAAAGGTAGGCATTGCCGTTGGACAATTTGACGATTTTATTCGGCGGTCCGAACAGCCGCGTCACGTCGGCAGCGGTGGTACTTCCAGCCGTCACCTGTTTCAGTGAATTTTCGTCAAATGGCTTGAAATCCTTGCCGCGCCCGAAAACCGCACAACCGCTACCGATTAACGCCGCCAACAATATACTGATTACGAAACATGCCCTTTTCATTTGACCACGCCCCCCTTCATCAACCGAAAAGATTCCAGCCTAAAATTTCCCGCGTTGACTGTCGATCAAAGCTTCTTCGAATGGAATCCTACCTACTAGAAGGCAGGATTGCTTTGCAAGCCCAAAAGCCTTCCGGTCTTTCGGAAGCGGCACTGCTATGCGATCGTCGAAAACCTGTATATCGAGCGTGCTCTGCCATTTCTCTTGATCCTGACGGGAGCGCCGTGGGATATTTTCGATGGATGCCCTAAAAGATGCTAAATATGAATCGTAAGGAAGCCGGAAAACGAATGAACATGAGTTTCGAGATAAAGTTGAGGGTGCCATTTAATGATCTGGATCCATTTCAAATCGTATGGCATTGAAATTATTTGTAATATTTTGATATCGCCCGGTTCGGGCTCTTCAAGCAGGCGGGGGTCGACCTCTACCAGTATTTCAAGAACCGGCAAATCATTTTCCCCGTTACACGAGTGTCCTCCAAGCATATCATTCCGCTCAGGTTCGATGACGAGTTTATCTGTCAGGCGACCGTTGTTCCCGTGCGCGGGTCAGATCGCGCAGCGCCTCATCCTCGTCGTGGGGAACGCAAACCGCCGTCAGCTCCCCAGCCCGGTGCAGGCGGGCGAGCATCAGGCAGTCGCGGCGGTCGTTCTTGATCCGGTTGCCGCTTTGTCTGGGGACCAGCGAGGGTGCCACCACCGCACAGTCAAAGCCCGCTCTTTCATGGCCTGCCTCCTTGGTTTTGGCTCTGTGTTGGGGTTGAAAGCACTCCCAGCATAACCCACGTTTGCAAGGATGGCAGGTCTTTTTTCTGTCGCGCTACCGGGCTGGCCAGCGCAAAAGCCTCCCGGGCGAGAATGGGCCCCGGATTGCTCGTCGGAGCCCGGGGGGCTTTTACGCGGGTCCATAGCGTCTTCTTCCCGCTATGGCCGGTGCTTAACTGTCAACCATAATGTCTAAACCGGCTGGATGTGAGCGAAGGTTGGAATTTCCTGATGCGCGTGTATCGTCCGGGAGAGTCCGTT
>Ga0105099_10001275_pt1 | contig 15967 bp, 8 predicted proteins | sample PPLLak3cmMay2015_2_FD_79138 | JGI IMG/M metagenome (GOLD analysis project Ga0105099, IMG submission 79138) | Freshwater sediment microbial communities from Prairie Pothole Lake near Jamestown, North Dakota, USA - PPLs Lake P8 Core (1) Depth... | ecosystem: Environmental > Aquatic > Freshwater >... | reverse complement strand
ACGGCCCCCGTTGAGCTTCCCGGCTCGCTGACCGGCGACCGCCATTGCGGGAAATATGCGCTCGACGGGAGGCTGTTCGTCAGCTTCAGGGACACGACGCTGGAGAGCCCGACGAAGGGGGACTGGGTCGCCTGGGTCGGAACTTATGACGATATCAAGCGGGGCCGGGAGGGGCAATATCGAGTCCGCCTGGCGAAGAATCACAAGGATGCCGATTGCGCCTATCCCGGAGTCGAGATCCTTCCGGACGGCACGATCGTCGCCGTGACCTACGGACACTGGACCAAAGACGAACAGCCATATATCTTGAGTGTTCGGCTCACCCTGGCCGAATTGGACGCCCGAGCCGCCCGAAAAGCTCCCTAAAAAAAACCGGCGGGAAATCCCGCGGGTCTGTTCCTTATAACGCGTCGATGATCGCGTTTAAAGTCGGGCTGGGCCGCATGGCCGGGCCGACTTTGTTCGGATCCGGGCGATAGTAACCGCCCATGTCGACAGGCTTGCCCTGGGCTCCGATGAGCTCGGCATCGATTTTAGCCGCGTTTTCTCCGAGCCGTTGAGCGATCGGCGCGAACCGGTCTTGCAGTTTCTTGTCCTGACCTTGAGCGGCCAGGGCTTCGGCCCAATAGAGAGCCAGGTAGAAGTGACTGCCGCGGTTGTCGATTTGGCCGACCTTCCGGGCGGGGGACTTGTTGTTGTCCAGGAACTTGGCGATCGCCTGGTCGAGCGTTTCGGCCAGGAGCTTCGCTTTGTCGTTTTGGAAGGCGCCGGCCAGGTGTTCGAGCGATGCGGCAAAGGCCGAGAACTCCCCGAGGGAATCCCAGCGCAGGTAGCCTTCTTTCTCGAACTGCTGGACATGTTTGGGAGCCGAGCCGCCGGCGCCCGTCTCGAACAGCCCGCCGCCGGCCAGCAGCGGCACGATCGAAAGCATCTTGGCGCTCGTCCCGATTTCAAGGATCGGGAAGAGGTCGGTCAGGTAATCGCGGAGGACGTTTCCGGTCACGGAGATGGTGTCCAGGCCTTTCCGGATCCGCTCGAGCGAATAGCGCAAGGCTTCCACCGGAGGAAGGATCTTGATCGTCAGGCCGGCGGTGTCGTGGTCCGGGAGGTAGCGCTCGACCTTGGCGATGACCTGGGCGTCGTGGGCCCGGTTTTTGTCCAGCCAGAAGACCGCGTGGGCTCCCGTCGCCCGGGCCCGCTTGACCGCCAGCTTGACCCAGTCCCGAATCGGAATGTCCTTGGCCCGGGACATCCGCCAGATGTCTCCGGCCTCGACTTCGTGCTCCATCAGCGTCTTTCCGCATTGAGTCATGACCCGAACGGTCCCGTCAAACGGGATCTCGAACGTCGTCGGATGAGAACCGTATTCCTCGGCCTTCTGGGCCATGAGGCCGACGTTGGACACGCTGCCCATGGTCGCCGGGTCTAAGGCGCCGAATTGCCGGCAATTATCGAACATTTCTTCATAGGTCGTGGCGTAGCACCGGTCGGGGATCATGGCCATGGTTTCGTGGAGCTTCCCGTCCGGGCCCCACATCTGCCCCGACTCGCGGACGACGACCGGCATGGACGCGTCGACGATGATGTCGTTGGGGACGTGGAGGTTGGTGATGCCCCTGTCGGAGTCGACCATGGCCAGGGCGGGACGTTCGGCGTAAATGGCCTGGATGTCGGCTTCGATTTCCTTCCGCTTGTCTTCGGGGAGAGCCTGGATTTTCGCGTACACGTCGCCGAGGCCGTTGTTGACATTGACGCCGAGCTCCTTGAGCGTTGCGGCGTGCTTGTCCAGGGCCTTTTGATAAAAGACCGAGACGGCGTGGCCGAACATGATCGGGTCCGAAATCTTCATCATCGTCGCTTTGAGGTGGAGCGACAGGAGGAGCCCCTTGGCTTTCGCTTCGGCGATCTTTTCGGCGTAGAAGGCCCGGAGGGCTTTCCGGCTCATGAACGTGCCGTCGAGGATCTCGTCCGGCAGGGCGGTCAGGCCGTCCTTGAGGACCTTGACGGTGCCGTCCTTGCCGACGAGCTCGATTTGGAATTCCCGCTGCTTGTTGTTGACCACGGATTTCTCATGACCATAGAAATCCCCGGCGGACATATGGACGACGCAGGCTTTATTGTCCGGCTTCCAGGCGCCCAGCTTGTGGGGGTGCTTCTTGGAGAAATTCTTGACCGAGAGCGGCGCCCGTCGGTCGGAATTGCCCTCGCGGAGGACGGGATTGACGGCGCTGCCCAGGACTTTGGCGTAGCGGGCCTGGATCTCTTTTTCCGCCTCGTTTTTCGGCCGCTCGGGATAATCCGGGAGGGCGTATCCCTTGGCCTGGAGCTCCGCGACCGCTTCCTGGAGCTGGGGGATCGAGGCGCTGATATTCGGCAGTTTGATGATGTTGGCCTCGGGTTTGCCCGTGAGCTCGCCGAGCTGGGACAGATAATCCGGAATTTTCTGGTCTTCCCTCAAGTCATCGGGGAAGTTGGCGATGATTCGCCCGGCCAGGGAGATGTCCCGCGTCTCGACGGATACTCCCGTCCCTTTCGTGAATCCCTGGATGATGGGCAGCAGGGAATGGGTGGCCAGGGCCGGCGCTTCGTCGGTCTCGGTCCAGATGATCGTCTGCTTCGCCATGAATCTCTCCTTTGTGATGCGATGGTTCGCCCTTCAGATTTAATCGGGCGAATCCTCGGTTGAGAAGCCCGGAACAGGGGTCCCGGGGGAGATTTACGATAGCCGAAACGCCGGGGAGTGTCAACCGGTTGAAGGTCGAAATCGGCCTCGGCGATAACGACGGAATCCCTTCGATTTTCTGAAAAACTTTTTACAATCGTTTTTCCTTTGGGTGACAAATGCCGTCCGGCTGCGGTGTATTTTTGGTGTGGAGGAAACAACATGAACACCAAACGCACCGATGTCGTCATGGGGAAGGCCGGTCGGAGGATTTCGATCGGCCTGGTTCTGGGATTGCTGGCGGGGGTGTTTGCGCCGGGAAACGCGATGCCGCCCGGGGGGCAGGCCGCCGGCGGGCCCGTCCCGGCTCTCCTGAAGGCTCTCGAAGTCGGCCGACCGGTCGCCTATCGTGGCCTGACGATCATTCCGGTCTACCGGTTCGACCGGTCCAAGGCCCGCGACTTCGCCTTCCTCGATGAGGCCGTTAAAAACGGCTGGATCGAGATCACCGAGATTGAAGGCGGCCGGGTCCCCCAGGTCAAAATTTCCAACCTTTCGACCCGGACCATCTTTCTCCTGGGGGGGGAAATCCTGACCGGGGCCAAGCAGGACCGCATTCTGGCTTCGGACGTTCTGCTCGCCCCCGGGTCGAGGAACCTGATCGCCCCGGTCTATTGCGTCGAACATGGCCGTTGGACGGCCGCGACTCCGGCGTTCACTTCCAAGGGCAACCTCGGGACGTTCGAGCTCCGGGCCAAGGCCATGGAGAAGAGCGCGGGAGCCCAAACCGCGATTTGGGACAGCGTGGCCGCCCAGAACGCCAAGGTCGGCGTGGTCTCGCCGACCGGCGCCTACCAGGACGCCTATGAAAGCTCGGACAACAAAGCCCAAATCGAAGAGATCGAGAGAAAGATGGCGACGATCCCCCGCTTGAAGACGGACACGATCGGCGTCGTCATCGGTCTGTCGGGCAAAGTCGTTGGGGTGGACATTTTCGCCGATCCCGAAATGTTCCGGGTCCAATGGCCGAAGATTCTCCGGTCTTCGGCGCTTTCGGCTCTGGCCGAGCGTTCGGATACGGGCTTGAGCCAGACGGCGGCGGCCGATTTCCTCAAGGCCCTGGCCGGCCGGTCCTTCCAGGTCGCAAAATCCCTCGACCTTGGGACGGAGGTTTCCTGCCTGGACGGAGCGATCAACGTTCAAGCCCTGGTCCTCGATCGCGATGTGATCCATTTGGCCGCGTTCCCCCAGACCAAGGACATCTCCGGCGGAAAAGAACCGGAGTCCCGCCTGCGCGTGATCCGGGACGAGATCGCCCGGTCTCTTCAAGCCGGAACCGGCGAGCCGATTCGCTGACCGGGTGTTCCCTTCCGGAAAATGGGGTTATAATAAACGGCCATGAGCAACGCCTGGGGGAAAGCGAAACCCTTGCGGCTACTGTTTTTCGCCGCCGTCGTCCTTCCCTGCCTTGTCCTGGCCGTCCTCGCTTACCGTTCGATCGAGCGGGAGGACGTGATCCTCGAACGGCGCCTCCAGGAAACGTTCGAAGCGGAGCTCATTCACGCCGTGTCCCTGATCCAGGACGAGCTCGGGCGGGTACGGGAGGAGTTGGCCGCCTCGGCCCCTGCCGAGACGGGGACCGATCCGCGGACGGCCCTGGCCGCATGGAAAGGCTCCTCCCCGCTCGTCGGCGTTCCGTTCGTGCTCTCGGCGGATTTCCGGATCCTCTGGCCGACGCGCGACTCCTTCCTGGCCCAAAGCGACCTGGACTTTGTCAACTGGAACCGGGAATTCGTCACCGACCGAACGCCTACGCCCGTCTACGAGAACGTGGCCCTGGCCTTCAAGGATCAGATCGCCGACCCCAAATTCGCCGCGGCCCCGGAACCTGCTCCCGCCGCGGGCCGGACTCGAATCGCTTCCGAAAAAAAGACCGATGAGGCCAAGCCGAGCCCTCCGGCTGCGGCCGTCGGCGGATCGGCCAATAATATCCCCTTGACCGGGAATCGGGAAAAAGGCGCCGGTCTCGAACGATCGGCCGGCAAGTCGAAAGTCGCCGACGTCCAGGTCGCCCAGCAGGCCTTGGCCGAATTCGAGCAAAGCGACGAAGTTCGCAAGCGCGTTTACGACGAAGCCGCCCGTCAGGGAAAGAAAACCGAATCGCGGACGGTATCTCCGGGAGCGACCTCGTCCAAGGATGCCGCGATTCTGCGGCCGGAATCCGTGTATATCTCCGACCTGTTGAGGTTCAGCCAGATCACGGCCGGAAACGAGGCCGGCCTGGTCCCCCGGTTCATCGCCGAAAAGCTCACCCTTTTGTTCTGGAAGCGGGAGGCCTCCGGCCGGATCGTCGGCTGTCTGGTCGAGGACGGGACGGTTCGGGGCCGGTTGCTGGCCCGCTTGCCCGCGGTCTATTCCCCGGTCCGGATCCTGACCGTCCTGGACGAAAACGGCCGGCCGCTGGTGATCCCGGAGTCGGAGGGCGGACGCGACTGGCGGCGACCGCTGGCGGCCCGTGAAGTGAGCGAGCTTTTACCCAGGTGGGAAGCGGCGGCCTACCCGACCGACCCGGGGGCCCTGGCCGTCCGGGCGAAAACGACGCGGCTTCTGATGGCCGGCATCCTTTTGGGTTTGTGCCTCCTCATCGCCGCGGCCGGCTTCGTCATCCTCAATACCCTCCGGAGCGAAATGGTCCTGGCCCGGCAGAAGACGACCTTCGTGACCAACGTTTCCCACGAGTTGAAAACGCCGCTGACATCGATCCGCATGTTCTCGGAGATGCTCAAGGAAGGCCGGCAACCCGACGTTGCCAAGCAGCGGTCCTATCTTGGGCTGATGCTGGCCGAGACCGAGCGGCTGACCCGCCTGATCAACAACGTCCTGGACTTTTCCAAAATGGAAAAAGGAAAGCGGGCTTACGCCAAAAGCCGGCTGGAGATCGGGCCGCGGATCGGCGAGATCGTCGCCAAGGAAAAAGTCCGGATGGAGCATGACGGCTTCGAGGTGGCGTTCGCCGATTTTTCGGAGGGGGCGTTCGTGCTTGCCGACGAGGAAGCCCTCGGTCAAGCCGTTCTCAATCTCCTCTCGAACGCGGAAAAATATTCTCCGGGCCAAAAACGCCTCGAAGTCGAGGTTTCGCGGGCCGGAGGAAACGTTCGCATCGCCGTCCGCGACCGCGGGATCGGGATCCCTCCGTCGGCGGCCGGGAAGATTTTCAAGGAATTTTACCGGGTTGATCAATCGCTGTCCGCTCCCGTTTCCGGTTCGGGCCTGGGCTTGACCATCGCCCGCCGGATCGTCCGGGACCAGGGAGGCGACATCGAATTCCAGCCCCGCGAAGACGGGGGATCCGTGTTCACGATTTGCCTGCCCGAAGCGAGGGACGCGTCATGAAAGAAAAAATTCTCGTCGTCGAAGACGACCCGGCCATCCTCACCGGGCTGGAGGACCTCCTGTTCGGCGAGGGGTTCGATGTCCGGACCGCCCGGGACGGTAAGGCGGCCATGCGGGCCTGGCAGGTGGAAAAGCCGGCCTTGATCCTCCTGGATGTCATGATCCCGGAGAAAAGCGGCTTGGACGTTTGCCGGGAGATCCGGCTCAAAGACGCCCTGACCCCCATCGTCATGTTGACGGCCAAAGGGCGGGAAACGGATAAAGTCATCGGATTGGAGCTGGGAGCGGACGATTATGTCGTCAAGCCGTTCAGCATCGGCGAGCTTTTGGCCCGCGTGCGGGCGGCCCTCCGGCGGGCCGCGGCCCGGGAGGCGGGGAAAAAAGATACGAACCCGATCGCCTTCAACGGCGTCCGGATCGACCCCAAGACGTTCACCGGCACGAAAAACGGGGAACGCTTCGCCGTGACCGCCCGGGAAATCGAGCTCCTTCGCTATTTTGCCGCCCATGCCGGGGAAGTGGTCGAGCGCTTCACCCTGCTGGACGAGATCTGGGGCGTGCGATACGAAGGGACGACCCGAACGCTGGATCAGCACATCGCCAAGCTCCGCCAGAAGATCGAGGACGACCCGGCCGAACCCCGTTTCATCCAGACCGTTTACGGCGTCGGCTACCGGTTCAGACCCTCTGGGGACTGAGATTTCTTGACATCGCCTTGCGGCCGAGAGTAAAGTATCCTCACAAAGTGTCTTTGTCCCAACGGTTGAGAGAAGTATTTTCCCCTCCTGGAGCGTTGATCTTCCTCCTCGTCGTTTCTTTCGCGGGTGCGGCCTCTTTGACGGCCGGAACCCTCGATATGGCCTTCGGATTCAAATCTTTTGGAACCGATCAAGGCCTGACGTCCACTTCCATCACGGCCATTATCCAAGATCTGAATGGAATCCTTTGGGTCGGCACGGAGGATGGCCTCTTCCGTCTGGAGGGCGAAAAGTTCCGGCGATTCGGGATGGAAGAAGGATTGCCGGCCAATCGTATCCAGGGCGTGTCCTTTGCCCGACCCTCCGGCCTTTGGATCGTCACTGAAAAAGGGATTGCCTGGTGGGATGGAAGGCGGTTCCTCCGTCCCGGCAGCTTTGGTTTTCCCGGCCTTGACGACCGTCCCGGCATTTCACTCCCGAGCGGCGGCGTCATCCTCTCCGATACCAAGGCCGAGCGGAGGTACTTCAGCGCCTTCGACGGCGACGGCTTCCAGGAGTTGAAGGGCCTTCCATGGGGAGGAGGGGCGCATTGCGCTTTTTATGAACCGGAAAGCCGTCTCCTGGCCGTTTCGCTCCGGGAAGGCCTCTGGGTTTGGGATGGAAAGGTCTGGAAAAGCCGCGACCTGTTCGCGAACGAAGCGCCGCGGAAGCCGGTTCAGTCCATCCATATCGACGGCCGGGGGCGCTATTGGCTCAGGCAAACGGATGGATTGTTTCGTCTCGATCATTTCGACGCTCCGCTGGTCCGGGTTCCAACGCCGGAGCCCTTAACGGTCATCAACGATACCTTCCTGGCCGAGGACAAGCTCGGCCGCATCTGGACGAACACGGCCAAGAGCCTGATCTGGGTGTCGGATTCCGGGTCGGGCGTTTTAGGGGATAAACAGGGGCTCCCTCCCGGGGCCTCCTACGTTTTCCATCTCGACACCCAAGGAACGCTCTGGGCGGGAGGCGACGGAGTTTTCAAGCTTCTGGGCGATTTTCAATGGACCTCGGCGACGCGAGGGACTGGGCTGCCCGCCGACATCACATGGTCGATCTGCCGGACCCGCGACGGCCGAATCTGGGCCGGAACGGGAAGCGGTTTGGCCGTTGGCGCGGATGGGAGATGGAAGCTGGTGCCCGGCACCGAGAATTTCCAAATCATGGCGCTTTACGAAGATTCCAAGGGAGTGTTATGGATCGGGCATACCATTGAGGACGCCGAAAATACCGGCCTCTTGCGCATCCCGCCGGGCCGGTTAGAAGCCCGGGCCGCTTTGGCCGCGGGATCCGCGGCCAAGGGATCCGTCCTCAGTATCGCCGAAGGTCCCGGGGACTCCCTCTGGCTTGCAACGACCCTTTCAGGACTTGCTCGGGTTTTCCCCGGGCCGCCGGGAGTTCGGGCGGAGGCTGTGGATATTCCCGGCTGGAAGCCGGCCGAGGCCGGAATTACTAAACTCGATCCGGATGGGAAAGGCGGGCTCTGGGTGGTCGGATCTCTCGGGGTCGCTCATTGGGACGGCGGCTCGTGGGCCGTTCTTCCCCAGGGCTCATTGCCGGACCAGGATCTCATTTCCGTGCTTTCCCTCGGGACGCGGGAAGCCTGGGTTGCGTCGCAGAATGGAAAGCGGATCTCGCGCATCGTAAGAGAGAACGCCCTCCTCCGGATGGCCGAAGCTCTTCCCAAGGCCCATGCCTTGTCTCAATCCCTGATCTTTGGACTGGAGAAAGATGATGCGGGCGTGATCTGGGTCTCGACGGCCCGCGGGCTCTTGCGCTGGGAGGGAGACCGGGTTGAAAAATATGGCCGCAACGCCGGCCTGCCGGGAGAGGATTGCGCTCAAAATGCCCTCTGGGTTGCGCCCGAGGGTGACGTCTGGGTGGGATTAAGCGTCGGCCTCGCCCACGGCGATATTGACCGGAGACGAGAACCCCAAATTCCTCCCGCCGTCGCTCTCCTCGAGGCCCGGGATGCGATTGACCGTCCTCTTCAGTCCCTTGGCCCGGCCCCGGTCATTCCCTGGAAAAATTCGAGCGTCTCTTTTCATTACGCCCCCCGGGGATCGCGGTGGACCGAGGGAATCGGTTACCAAGTCCGGCTTGTCGGATTGGAGGACTTCTGGCGGAGCACGGACGTCGGCGAGGCCCGCTATCCGAAGCTTGCGGCCGGGCATTATCGCTTCGAAGTCCGAGCCGTTTCCCCGACCCGCGAATTGGGGCCGATAGAGAGCGTCGACTTCAAAATCCTGGGCCCCTGGTGGCGGCAGTGGTGGGCTCAAGCGGCCGGAGGGTTTCTCCTCATCGGCCTGATCGGCTTGATCATCCGCCGGCGGACGGCCCGCCTCCGCCGTCGAAACGAATTCCTGGAGGCGATCATCGAAGCCCGAACGGGCGAGCTGGAGCAAGCCAACGAAGCTCTTCGCGAAGCCGTTCTGATCGATCCTCTCACGGGGCTCTATAATCGCCGCTATTTGACCATGACCATGCCCGAAGAGGATGCCCGCCTGCGCCGGATGTTCCGCAATTACTTCATGAAGGGCATCAGCCCCCTGAACCAGAATGAGGACCTGATCATTTTCCTCGGCGACCTGGATCATTTCAAGGCCATCAACGACACTTATGGCCACGCCACGGGTGACCAGATGATCCTGGAAACGGCCCGGGCTTTGAGGAACGTCTGCCGGACGGCAGACACTTTGGTCCGTTGGGGCGGCGAGGAATTCATCCTGGTGGCCCGGCGCTCGGATCGGGAGAAAGCCCATCTCATCGCCGAGAAGCTCTGCCAGGCAGTTCGCGATCACGCGCTCGTCCTGCCCGGCGGCCAGGCGTTGCGCTGCACGATTTCCTTCGGCTTTGCCGCTTTCCCCATTCTTGACCAGCACCCCGAAGCCTTTACCTGGGAAGATACGCTCCAATTGGCCGACCAGTGTCTCTACGAAGCAAAGGCCGCCGGCCGGGACGGCTGGGTCGGGGTTCAGGCCTCGGGCCCGCTTCATACCCCCGAATACTCGCCGCGCCTGCGATCGGACCTGCGGGGATTGATCCGAGAAAGCCAGGTTCTGGTTGAATCGAGCTTTCCCGCCGGAAATATTTTCGTCTGAGCCCCTCCGGTTTTCCGTTTCTCGCGTCCCTCATGCAACAATGTCTTGTCCCTTCCGTATTCTTTAATTAGAGGGAGAAATGTGCCTGAGGCTTCGGACTCTCGCCTTCGCCCTCGCGGCTATTCTCATAACCGAGAATTAAGCGATTCAAAAGGAGATGGGACGATGCGCCCTGCGTTATTCATCAGGATGATCATCGGAACGGCGGCTTTCGTTGCCGTGCTGGCAAATGGAAGTCCCGGCCGCCCCGCCGAACATGGCGCCGGCGTCGAAGAACGGACGTTTCCGGCCGAGGACCTTCGCCAGGACCTGCGGATTCTCTGGGAGGTTCTCGACGAGGGGCACGGCGGCTTGGACCGATATGTCTCCCGGGATCTTCAGAAAAAGAATTTTGAAGCGGTTGAAGCCGGGTTAACGGGGCCGCTTTCGGAGGTCGAATTCTATGGACGCCTTCTGCCCTTGATCGCCGGGATCAGGGACGGGCATACGGCTTTGAGGCTGTCGGCCTCGACCCGGACCGGGCTTTTCTCCCGCCCCATCCTGCTTCCCTTCGAGCTCCGCTTTATTGGCGGAAAGACCCACCTTTTCCGCAATCTCAGCTCGGCCCGGGACATCCCTGACGGGGCCGAGCTCCTGGCGATCAACGGCCGGGCGATGCCCGAGATTCTGAAAAGCCTCCTCGAACTCGTCCCCTGCGATGCGGGGATTCTGACCCGTCGGCTCCGTCTTCTGGAGAACACGCAAACATTCGGCCAATATTATGCGGTCGCTTTCGGACGGCCGGAGTCGTTTCGTGTCCGCTTCAAGGCCGCGATCGGCCGGGAGGCTGAAACGGTCGTCCCGGGCATTTCCGGATCAAACGCCGGAGTCGTCCGCCGGGAGCGCTATCCTGAGACGGCGGCGCGCCGACCCCTCTATGAGCTGGGCTACCGCGGGGCGACGGCCGTCATTACGATCCGGGGGTTCGGCGACGATAACGGCCCGGACAGCCTCCGCTATCCCGAGTTCATTCAACGGGCGTTCCGCGAGCTGGATGAGAAAAAGGTCGAAACGCTGATCATCGACGTCCGTGGAAACGGCGGGGGACGGGACGAGTACGGGCGCCTTCTGTTGGCCCATTTCATGGACCGGCCTTTCCTGTATTACCGTGCCCTGGAGATGAAAAAGAAACAGTATGACCTTTTTCAATATGCCCCCCCCGGGCGGGAGAGCTGGCCGGGAGACGGTGTGCGGAAAAACGCCCGGGGCTGGTACGACGTCCTCGACCATCCCAACGTCGGAACGATGAACCCCGAAGCCCCGCTATTTCGCGGGCGAACCTGCATTCTGGTCGACGGTCTGAGCTTTTCGACGACGGGGGAGTCGACCTCCCATTTCCACTTCCATAAAAAGGCCGCGTTTTTGGGCGAGGAGTGCGGGGCGGGCTATTACGGGAACACATCCGGTTCCATGGCCCAAGTCACGCTCCCTAAGACGGGACTTCAGGTCATGATTCCGCTCGTGCTTTATACCCTGGCCGTGGACGAATATCCGAAGGACAAGGGCCTCGTTCCGGACATCGCCGTCTCCCCGGCGATCGAGGACCTTCTGGCCGGTCGCGATGTCGTGATGGAAAGAGCTCTGGAATTTCTGGCGAAAAAAAGCGCAGCCGGAAAATGATCTAGGGCCGGAGAGCCAGAACGGCCAGCTCTCGGGCCGCCCGCCGGGCGATGATTTCGAGGTAATGACCGGTCCGGGCCATCGCCTCCGCGACGGAGCCGGCTTCCGGGAGGATGGAGTAGGCTGCGGCGAAGGGGACCGGAAGAAAATCCGAAACCGGTTCGGCGATCGCCCCGCAAAATGCGACGCAAGGCCGGCCCGATTTCCGGGCCAGGGCGGCGATTCCGTAGGCCGTCTTCCCCCGGCGGGATTGGGCGTCCAGCCGGCCTTCGCCGGTGATGATCAGGTCGGCGCTTTTCGCTTTTGTCTCGAGCGCCGCCGCTTCAGTCAGCGCTTCGATACCCGGCCGAATATCCGCTCCGAGAAAAGCCAGGAGGGCGAAGCCTAGGCCGCCCGCTGCGCCCGCGCCGGGATGGTCGCGGAACGTCCGGCCGAGGGCCGTTTCCACGGCCTCGGCGTATCGAGCGCCCGTTTCTTCCAGCCGCTTTACCGTATCGGGGCCGGCGCCTTTTTGCGGAGCGAAGACCGCGGCCGCTCCCCGGGGGCCGAACAGAGGATTGTCGACGTCGGCCAAGGCGGTGAAACGGACGCCGCGGATACGGTCATCCAGCCCTTCAATGGCGATCGACCGGATCCCGGACAAGTCGAGCGGCCGGGGACGAAGGGGCCGGCCGCTCCCGTCGAAAAAACGGGCGCCCAGCTCGGCCGCCATCCCGGCGCCCCAGTCATTCGTCGCCGAGCCGCCGAGCCCGATCCACACCCGCTCCGGAGTCCGGTCGAGGGCGGCGCAAACCAGCCGGCCGAGGCCGGACGTTTCGGAACGGAGGATGTCTTCCCGTCCCGAAACCAGGGTCAAACCGCAAGCTTGGGCCGATTCGATGACGATGGTCTTTCCCTTCGAAAGGAGAAGGATGTCGGCGGCGACGGGATCGCCGAGCGGTCCGATCGCGGCGATTGAGATTTTTTCTCCGCCGGAGGCCGCGGCGAAAGATTCGACCGTCCCCTCGCCGCCGTCGGCCGTCGGGACGACCTCGATCTCCGCCTTGAGGCCGGCTTCGGCCCATCCGACCGCGAGCCCCGCGGCGATGGCCGCGCCCGCTTCGGCCGAGCCGAGGGACCCTTTGAAGCTGTCGACGGCGATGAGAACGCGCATCCGGCAAGCCTAGAGAACGGGGGGAAATGCTTCGGGAACGCAGTATGGGCCTTCCGGAAAGACGGCCAGCCGGCCCCCCCCGGACAAGATCTCGTCGAGCACGGCCTGGACGGCGGGGCCGAGCTTTCCGCGCTCGGCCGGGTGTCCGGTCACGGTCAAACCGGCCAGGATTTCGGCGGAAAGGCCGTCGGAGACGAAATGGAGACCTTCTTGCCCGACCTTTTTCAAGGCCCGGGCCTGCATCTGAAGCTCCCACTGATCCTTGGTAAACACGCCGGGCTGCTTGATGTCGGTTAAAAAATCGTCGAAGCGCCCCGCGTATTTCTTCAGGAGATCGGCGTACTCGCGGCTGCCGACACCCTCGGCGCAGCTTCCGAAGGCGATAATCGTCCCGCCCTCGCGGACGGCCGGGAGGCAGGAGACGAACCCCTTGACGCATTGGTAGAAGGTCGCGTCGAGGGGATAGCCGCCGCACCCCGTCAGGACGATGTCGGCCGGACGCCGGACCGGCCAGACGGCGCAGGTCCGGACGAAGGCGCAGGCGGCTTCGTGGGCCGGCTCGAGGGCCCCGGCGTAGGCCCGAACCAGGCGCCTGGTTTTATCAAGGACGACATTAAGGCAGAAATCGACGCCGGCGGCTCGGGCGACGGACAGGGATTCCTCGTGGAGGGGATTCCCCGAGAGAATAGCGTTGGTGGCTTTCGGATCGGCCAGGAATTCGGCCCCGTGGAAGTTCCGGACGGTTTCGAGCGAGGAGAGGCCGGGACAGACCGCTTTTCGTCCGCCGGAGAATCCGGCCATAAAATGCGGCTCGACCAGGCCGGTCACGATCCGGAAGCCGGCTTCGACGAACCTCCGGTTGAGGCGGATCGTCGCTCCCGAAGCGCTCCGCCCGGCGACGGCTGCCAGGCCGATGTTGTCCTCGGCCCGATGGTCCTCGATCCGGTAGCGTTCGACGACTTCCTCGCCGAACATCTCCCGGCGCTCCGCGACGGTGCTCGGCCGGTGCATCCCCGTGGCCACAAGAACGAGGATTTCGGACCGGGGAATACCCGAGGAAGCGATTTCGGCCAGCAACGGAGCCAGGAAATCCCCATAGGGAATAGGACGGGTGAAATCGGAGACAACGACCACGACATCTCCCGGTCGGCGGGCGGCCAGGGCGGTAAGAAGCGGGGGCGTCCCGATGGGCGTCCGGATGGCCTCCAGGATGAGCCCCACTGCGGGCTTGGTCGTGACGGGATAGGCCGAAACATAAAGCTCGGCGTTGTCGGGAATCCGGAGGACGATCTCGTCCCGCCCGGCCGGGGCCTGCACGTTCATCGCGATTATGATCCGATGTCCCGCAGCCCCGCGTCAAGGGCCTCGATCTGAGCCCGGCATTCGGCCAGCTTCCGGCGCTCCTTCTCGACGACATCGGCCGGGGCCCGGCCGATGAATCCTTCGTTGCCGAGCTTGGCCTCGATTTTCTTCGCTTCGTCGACGAGCTTGCCCCGTTTGGCCGTCAGCCGCTCCCGTTCTTTTACGGGATCGACCAGCCCGGGGACGAACACTTCCATATCGCCGATGACCTGAACCGACGCCCCGGAGGGACGGGCGATGCCGGGTCCGGCCTCGAGCGACTCGAGGTTGGCCAGGTGAAGGACGAGGGAACGGAGCCGCCCGAGAACCGCGGTTTCCTGATCCGACGCCCGGACGAAGACGGCCAGCTTGAGGCCCGGCGAAGTGCCGTGATGGGCCCGCAGGTCCCGGATCGCCCGGACGAGGTCGAAGGCCAGGCCGAAGTCCGCTTCGAGCGTTTCGTCTTCCCATCGCGGATTGGTTTCCGGCCAGCGGGCCTGAAGGAGAAGCGGAGAGGTCCGGATCGGTGTCAGGAGCCCGCGGACCGGGCATTGCGCATTCAGCCGCTCCCACAGCGCCTCGGTGATGAAGGGAACAAAGGGATGGAAGAGCCGGAGGACGTGGTCGAAGGCGAGGGCGAGGATGGACCGGGCCACGGGGGCCGCGCTTTCGTCCCGCATCCGGGGTTTAACGATTTCCAGGTACCGGTCGCAAAGGTCGCCCCAGAAGAAGTCGCGGGCTGCGCCGACGGCGGCCGAAGGATTATAGGCCCGGAGCTCGTCGTCGACCTTCCGGATGACCTTGGAAAGCCGGGAGAGGATCCAGCGGTCCTCCTCGGCCAGGTCGGAGCCGCGCAGCGGCTGGAACGGGTGCTCGCCCAGGTTTTGAAACATGAACCTGGCCGCGTTCCACAGCTTGGTGCAGAAAGCCCGGCCGATCTCGAACCGCTCGCTGATGATCTTGGCCGCCGGCAGGTCGGGCATCGTCCCGAGGACGTCGAATTCCTTGCCGGTCTTCGGGTCGATATAAGTGAAGATCGAACGGCCGTGCTTGGCCGCGGCCAGGTCGACCAGATCGCCGGTGAAGGGCGAGACGGCCTGGACCGGGAGGCGGATGTCCTGGGTCCCCGTTTGCATATCGCAGAGGACGTAGCGCATCGCGTCCGTCCCGTACTTCTCGATGATGTCCTCGGGATCGATCCCGTTGCCCTTGCTCTTGGACATTCGCTCGCCCTTGCCGTCCTGGATATTGGCGTGGATGAAGCTCGCGGTGAAGGGGACGTCGCCGCGGAGATAAAGTCCCATGATCATCATCCGGGCGACCCATAGGGTAATGATGTCCCGGGCCGTGACAAGGCAGGATCCCGGATAAAAATAATTCAGGCAGTTGTCGAGTCCCGGTTCCGGGGCGGTCAGGGGCCGCTGGCCGGGATCGACCGCGGCCGTCGCCGGATCGGGCCAGCCGAGAGTCGACATCGGCCAGAGGGCGGAGCTGAACCAGGTGTCGAGGACATCGGGATCTTGGGCAAGGCCGGAGGCCATGAGCTTTTGGGCGTGCCGTTTCTCGGCCGTTTCGTTGCGGAGCGAGACGAGGATCGAATAATTGCGGTCGGGAGCGAGGGAGGAGAGAGCGGCGGCCGGGTAATAGTTGCCCGCGTCGTCTGCGACCCAGACATGCATCTCCTCCGGGTCGGCTTTCGGCAAGCCGGCGACGATTCCGGGGATGGAGGCCCCGGAGAAGGCGGCGTGCCAGATGGGGATGCGATGGCCCCACCAGAGCTGGCGGCTGATGCACCAGTCGCGCTTTTCCCCGAGCCAGGCCCGGTACGTCCCGCCGTAGCGGTCGTCATCGGGGGCGAACATCAGGCGTTTGCCGGTCGGCGATTTGTAGCCGGGGAGCGAGGCGTCGATGGCGGCTT
>Ga0105099_10001274_pt1 | contig 15969 bp, 13 predicted proteins | sample PPLLak3cmMay2015_2_FD_79138 | JGI IMG/M metagenome (GOLD analysis project Ga0105099, IMG submission 79138) | Freshwater sediment microbial communities from Prairie Pothole Lake near Jamestown, North Dakota, USA - PPLs Lake P8 Core (1) Depth... | ecosystem: Environmental > Aquatic > Freshwater >... | reverse complement strand
GCGGCTGGCCCACGCTGCCGACGTTTATCAGAAATTGCCGGTCGTCATCTCTGGAAAAGTCGAGAAAACCGTCCTGGCTGACATTGATTTTATTATCGCGGGAAAGGGCGATGGTCACGGGTATGTGGGTATGACCCACCAGGCAGAAGGTGGTATTGAAAAACTGAAAATTGAAGAGCGCCTCTTCAACCGATGAAATATAGTACCACATTCTCGGTTCGTAAGGGGTGGCGTGCACATACGTCTTGGTCTCGTCAACCTTTGTCATCGTCAGTTTTTTAAGGACCTCCCGCGATTCGTCGGTGAGCTGCTTCTGCGTCCATTCGATTGCCAGCTTCGCGTTGATGTTGAAGTTCTGGGTGGAAAGAGGGTCCAGCACGGCAGCGTCATGATTCCCCAGCAGGATAATAGGGCATTTTTTACTGACGAGGCTGATACATTCGTTGGGATTCGGGCCATAGCCGATGATGTCTCCCAGGCAGACAATCTCATCGATATTCAGGGATTCGATATCGTATAAGACTGCCGAGAGAGCCTCCAGATTCCCGTGTATATCGGAAATAATCGCAGTTCTCATTGTTGTCCGTTTTCCATATATCTGAAAATGCTTTTGCCGATTTCGATCTGGTCTTTATGTTCCAGCCTGTATTTGCTTACTTTTTTGCCGTTTACCTTGAAGCGTCCTATCAGGGTCTTTGCGTGAATCCAGGTCCCGTCGTCCCCTTTCTCGATCAGGGCATGGCCGTCCGAAATGAGAAATCCGTCCACGAAAATATCGTCGTTTTCGGAGCTGCCGATGGTTATTATTGGCCTGTCAAGGGTATAGCTCAGGTGTTTGCCGGTGTCGATCAGCTGAGGCTGCTTTCTGGGCTCTGCGGCGGCTTCCGGTTTTGGCACGGCCGTCACCTCGATAGTCTCTTTGTCCCCGCCGTTTTCCTGGTTTTTAAAGAAGTCCGCATTCTCTATCGGTCCCAGGTCGATCGATTCCATCTCCTGCCGGGGGTAGGCATTCGTGTCTTCGGGCCCTCGCTCCGAGGCTGTTTCAAACAGAAACGTATATTTGCCGATGGCTATCTTGTCGCCGTGTGACAATTTTACCTTTTTTATTTTCTGATTGTTGACCAGGACTCCGTTGAGCGAGTTCAGGTCGGCGACGGTGTATTGCTGGGTTGCATCCTGCTCGATGCGGGCGTGCCTGCGGGAGATGCTTATATTGGCAAGCGGTATTTCGTTTTCCGGCAGCCTGCCGATGTGTATGACCGGCGCATCGAATTCATACGTTTTGATTAATTCGCTGTTATGAAACACGGTGATATTTATCATGTATGTGTGGTCCTTATGTTAAACTATAGAATCAAAATACAATCTTCAGAATTGCATAAGCAATATCCAACACGATGACGGCAGAAAAAAGAGTCGCCGGTAAAATGAAGAAACACACTGTTTCTTACTTTCCAGTAATTTATTTTATATTAATAAATACTATTTTTCCATGATAATTTCCTCATTTTTTTTATGAACAGATATTTTTCTTGGTTCAGCACGAGTCTTTTCAGCCTGTGTATCATTTTCAACAGCTACGCACAACAGGATGATGTAACCACGCTTGCTCAGCACCGGCGCCGCATTTCCGCCCGGCTGGACTCTCTTGAAATGGAAAAGCAGGCACGTAAACGCAACGGCGATTCCATCGCCGATCTTGAATCAGCCTGTAAAAGCCTGCATGATTCGCTGACGGCATTGCGGACACAACTCTCTTCGGGCGAACATGCCGTCAAGCCTTTGGCGGATGATGAGCCCACGCCGGAAAAAAGCAGTGTACCGTTATTACTGATGCAATCCCTGTTGAAACCTTCGAATATATTTGACTGGGTCATTATCATCGTCGGTATGACGGCGTTGTTGTCCGGCATTATTCTGATAATCGGCATAATCACGGCCATTGCCCGTCGATCAAAAAAGAGAGCCCGCCAGACTACGCATGCCGCACCGCGCAAAACCATCCTCGATAGACCTCAAAAGACGGCGACGGAGGTTTCCCCTTCAGAAGCGTCTAAAACAGCCGATACTGATGATAGGGGCATTGACTCGCTTCGCGAACGGGTGCGGAAGGATATCAAGGATATTCAACGCTTCAATGCCGGCAAACAGCCCCTCTCTCCTTCCGACTCCGGTTCCGATCAGCGGAATGAACGGGAGAATATCCGCGAGACGGTCATTCGCGCCTCGAAGGAGGGGTTAGACACACAGGAGATATCCCGCAGGTATCATGTCAGCGTTGATCAGGTGTCGCTGATACTGCGGGTGGCGGATAAAGATAACTCGAAGTAACGGTTTCCGGCGGACAGTCAGCCGATCTTCACTTTTTACCAGGCATAGAGAGCTCTAATGGTTTATTGCATACCTCCTCTGGCGGCGTCTCTCATCAATACTACCGCTCCTGAACAACCTTCCGGAAAGGGTGTGGTCGAAGAGCAGATTGATGAATCCACCTTTGTGATCAGACTCGCCGCAGGAAAGGTAACCGTGCGGGTGCCGGAGGGTTCTCTTGTGCCGGGCGAGCCGGTAAACCTGAGTTTCCGGGGCGATCAGGTATTGATAGAGCGGCTGCAACCGCAGGCGGGCGGGGGGGAAAACATCAGCTATCTGCTCGAATTGAGTCTCGGTCCGAAGATCGACGAACTGGCGGCGCTGTTAAAGGATCTCCGGAGTTCTTTGCCACCGGATACCATGCCGGAGCTGCTGCGCGGGCTTGATGCTGCGATTGCATCTCTGACAAAACCCGATGCCGACGCGCGCACACTGCTGCAGGTCGTCCGGATGCTGCAGGAGGAGATACTGCCCGGTCTGGGTGCGGCGGGGCCGGGGGCTTCGCAGGATCTGGTCCGAAAAATCGCGGAACTGGTGTCGTCCATCGTCCGGAACATCCCCAACCTGCCGGATGCGGGCAGGGAGCAGTTTCTTGTTAATCAATCCTTTGTCCTGACCCTGCCGCCAGGCGCCCGGCCCGAACCGGCCTTTCTTTATGCGGGCAGCAAACCGGAAGCGGTTTCCCTGCTTATGCGGCACGTCGAAGCGCCGGATCCCGCAGCCGCAAAATTTTTCGCCGCGGTGAAGGATGAGCCGCTGTTCATTCGTTTCTATGCGTCTGCACATGGTGAGACCAGGGCGGTTATCATGCCGCGGCATCAGGCGATTCTGGAGATTCAGCATTTTCTGCGCTGTGAGATGCAGAGCCCGGTCATGCAGAAGCTTGATCCGGTGTTTCTCGCCGATATGATTGCCCGCACCGGTTCCGTTGCCGTTTCTCCGCTTATGGAAATTGACCGGCTGCTTGCGCTCGCTTCGCCGGCGGGGGTGCCGCTTATCAAAGAAGATGCAATGGCCATTACCCTGCCGCAGCTCGTTTCGGTTGCGCTGGAGTCGGGAATCGGAGCCGCCGTCGATTTGAAGGCCGCGGTAACCCGCATCGGTGCTTCGGTTCCCGCGCTGGTTCTGGAAATAGCGGGACTGCTGCAGAAAAACGGCGATGCAATCAAACTGCCCGACATAATCGATACGGTGATGAAGAATATGTCGCTTGAAAACAGCGGGCGGAAGGAGGATCTGGTCTCCCTGCTTTTTAAAAGCATGGGGTACTCCTTCGAGAGCGACCTGGGCACGCTTCCCTCCGCCTCTCCGGCGGGGTTGCAGGAAAACACGCCCAGCCTTAAACTGGTGCTGCTGCTGATTCTGGGTGCGGTGAATGCCATCATCGAACGCGACGGCGCTGCGGCCAAAGTCGGCGCAGGATCTATACTTCAGGAAAAGGACGCGGTTGCGCCTGATACGCAGACGGCGCCTTTGAAAGCACAGAAATCATTGCAATCGCAGGCGGAGCAGGCGGGCCGGGACCAGCCGCAGCGCATTTCCGCCGGCATGATCCGTCAGCAGATCGAAACGGCGCTCAATCATATCGAGTCGCTCCAGGTGCTGGCAAAGCCGGTGACCACGCACGAAGGTCAGCAGCAGGTGCTGGTGCTTCCTCTGAATATCGGCAACGAGTGGGTCGAGATGCGGGTCAAATTTGTAAAGGAAAGAGACGGCAGGAGCGGCGGAAACAGGCCGAAGCGGGTCTCTGTGGTGCTGAACGTCGACCTTGCCCTGCTTGGCGGGGTAACCGCCGCAATGGAGTATGAACCGAAAAAGAGCCTGAACGTCTCCTGTACTTTCGAAACCGTGCAGGCGTACCGGTGGTTTCAGAAAAACAAAAAGGAGTTTGTCGAGGCAATGACGGGGCTGGGCTTTCCTTCGGTACAGGTGCGGTTGTCGCGCACCACGGACGCCGGGGAAAAAAGCGGTTTCGGGCCGCAGCAGGCAATGTTGGACGTCACCGGTTGATCCGGTGATTTCCCATACATGTAGTATCGGGCAACTGTTTTCATGACGAACATAAAGGATGGTTTATAGTCGTATGCCGGCGGGAAACAGAAAGAAGAAAAAGGCGGCCTCCCTTGAAAAAGCGGTAGCATTACGATATGATGAGAAAAAGGAGTCCTCGCCGCGTGTTGTCGCCAAAGGCCAGGGGTATGTTGCTCAGACCATAAAAGCCCTTGCCAGTGCGCATAATATTCCTATCCGGCACGACGACGAACTGGTGGAACTCCTGTCACAGATAGATATCGACCGGGAGATCCCTCAGGAGCTGTATGCCGCGGTTGCCGAGATCCTGAGCTGGATATACCGGGCTAACGATGAGATGCGAAAGGAGCTGGTGCCATGAAGAGAGTTCTTGCCGGTCTGCTGCTGTGTGTGTGCGGTGTTTTTGCGCAGGATATGACGATTGTGTATATGGGTATTCTTCCCGGCGCCGGGCGTGAATTCCACACAAGCTTCGACGCGCTTCTGCGCGAGCAGATACTTGTTATTCCCGGGGTTGCCGTGGCCGATTTTGACGAAACAGAGCTGCTGAAAAACAAGACGCGTTTTGCCGAATCTCCGCATATATCGCGTTCTTTCGTCGAAGCGATGATGCTGGTTGCCTCCGAAAGGACGTTGATCGTGTGGGCGGAGGTCAGGGATGTTACTATTAAACCGGTCAGGCGCTGGCTGGTGGGGGCCGCGGCGGAAGGCTCCCTGAGGTTAAGCCTTACCCTGTACAGCCTGAGCTTTCATGAGTATGTCTACATCGGCGACGTCAGCTGCCAAACCAGTATTCCGAAATCTCCGGTGTTTTTCAGAAGAGTTGATCAGGTTACCACCATCTCCGCATCGGACAGGAACACGATTCTGGGGGAACTCCAGAAAAGCGCCGCCTTCAAATCCGCGGATCTGATCGGCGACGTCGTCAGGAGCCAGCTGACAAAAAGCGGCGTTCTTGCCGATGATATAAAGGTTAAAAAGGTGCCGTCGGTCTCCGATCTGTTTGATATCCCGACCATTGAACCGCCCGATATAAAAAAGGAAGCGAAGAGAGAACCCCAGGGAAAAGAACCGCCGAAAGCCGACGAAAAAAAGCCGGAAAAGTAAGCGCGCAGGGCCGGCAGAGAACCGCGCAAAGGGGAGATTGAAACAGTGCCGGCCGGCCGCCGTAAATTTTTACCTTGAAAAATGATTTTTCAAGATATATATATTTATATATATTAATTCAGCACAGTATATATTTTTAACATTTATACTTTTTCACTACAACCAAACCCTGTCGATTCGAGGAGGGTCAGGTGGGCGAATTAAAGTCGTATCGAAATGTATTTGACGATCAGAATGAGTTTAACAAACTGAACGAGCTGATATTGGGCGCCATACAGGAGTTTTCCGACTACCGTAAGGGTAATTTGACTTATGGGGAAATAATGTTCGTCATGGAGTGCATTCTCGACTCCATGCGCGGATCGTCGGAAAAAGACGCGAAGACGACAACCAGGAATATCAAAGGGATAGAGCAGGCGCCCTCATTTTCTCTGCTGCTTTCGGTGGTTTCACGGCTTGTCGAGAAAATGGTGAAAAAAGGAGTCATAGATTCCAGCGACGAAAAATATGTTCTTCACGGAGAATAGTCTGATTCTCCGGAGGATTCGATACTATCACCGCAACCCGGCGGAACGGGCAGAAAAGGGTAAAAGCAGGGAATGATGGAAGAGAACACTTCATACAATGTACGGATTTCGTTTCCGGGGAGTTTCGAATATATCGCCCCCATACGGAAATTTATTTCTGAAATGCTTCTGGTTAACAACTACAATCCGAAGTTTGCCTACCGCTCCGAAGTTATCGTTGATGAAATCTGCAGTAATGCCATCAGCTATGGCTGTAAATCCATCGACGCGCAGATAGAGCTGGATTGCCTTATCGCTTCGGATCGATTTGAAGTTCAGGTCAAAGATCAGGGCGGCAGCCGTGAAGACATTGAACGTTTGCGCCAGACCGTTTCAAATTACCGGGAATATCAGGAGAAACGGGCGGAAGCGGTCAAGGATATCCCCAAGGAGTGTCTGGGGCTCGAAATAATAAAAATGCTTTCTGAAGAGATAGATTTGCAGGTGGATGAGAATAATATAACGACCCTTCGTGTTGTGCGCAGAAAGAATCCGGCGTACAGCGAATAGATTGCGTGTCCGCAGCGCATGCTTTTCCTGGTGCGGAAGGTCGTGTTTTTTACGTATCCGATCCGGACATACAGAAGAAAAGCCATGACGGCCGGATCAGGCGGGCGGTTGAAGCGCGGGGAGTAACGGGTATCCGGAGCGGCCCGAACTCGGTACAAAAACTGTTGTGGCAAATATGCTATATACTATTTTAAAATTCTATGCTATCGATCATGAATAACAGATAAGAGTAACACGTATGAAGTCATTTCATATCGAAATTTCTGAAAGCAAGGAGTGTCCCGACGTTACCATCGTTTATCTGAAGGGTAAGATGGGGCATGGCACCATAAAAAAAATACGCGAGACCTTCAATACCATCGTCCAGGGGGAAAAAGTATTTGTCGTGGCCGATATGTCGGGCGTTGAGTATCTTTCGTCGGCGTCGGTCGGTGAGTTAATGGGGTGCAGAACGTCGCTGCTGGAAAAAGACGGGGAGCTGGTTCTCTGCGCTCTCAAGCTGGAGGTGCTGGAGACGTTGACGGCGCTTGATGCCGATAAAATTTTCAAGGTGTACAAAGATGTAAGAAGCGCGGTCAATCTCTATTTCTGGGAATTTCAGAACAAAGTGGAGAGGGTTTCGCTCACCTTTCCTTCACAGCTTTCGTTCGTTCCCGCGGTGCGGCAGCTTATCAGAAGAATCGCAGAGCAGAAGGAATATACCAGCAAGGACGCATTCAGAATCGAGACGATAGTCGACGAGATATGCAACAACGCCGTGGAGCATGGAAGTAAAACCGACGGCAAAGAGGTTCAGGTCAGCGTCGCCATCGACAGGCATAAGATCGAGATAGCCATATCGAATACGAGCGATCCGGAAAAGGTCGAAATTCTTAAAAACATTTCGAAATATCTGTCCAGCCCGAAAATTTCATTTCATGACAAGCGCGGACGCGGATTGGCCCTGGTGAAGATGCTTTCGAATGATTTTAAAATAGATAACTCAGATATTGGTACGTGTGTGCATGTGACAAAAATAAGAGAGGAATAGTCGATATGAAGTCACAAATTGAATTGAAATACGAAGACATTAAAGACAAAACCGGTGCAAAAATAGTGCGATTTGTCGGCGACCTCGACGCAACGAACGTCGAAAGCGTTGTGGAGGAGATATTCGGCCTGCTCAATCAGGGAACGCTGAATATTATCGCCGATTTCGAGAAATTGAGATATGTGAACAGCACCGGCCTGGGGATTTTACTGCATTTCAGCAAATCCGCAAAAGAGCGGGGCGGGTGTTTTAAAATTGCCAATGTCAATGAAAACGTCTACGAAATCATAGAGATCATCGGCGCGACGACGCTGCTGGATCTGTATGACGACCTTGATGAGGCGATAAAGTCTATTTAACCAGTTCATTTTTCTACAATACCTTTCAACTTTAACCAAAAATGTGAGATTATGAAAAAGAAGTCATTTAATCCAGTTATTCGTGTACTTGTCGTAAGTTTGATTTTCTGCTGCTTATGTTCGAAGAAAAAAGAGGAAGCAGCGTTTGCAAAAGTCGGCGGAAAAGTCATTTCTCAGGAGAGTTTTGAAGTATTCAAGAATATGCGGCGTTTTTATCCGGGAAGCAATGACGAACTGCCGTTTCCGGGCGACCGTTCGGTCGCGACCCTCTGTGTCGAGGTGGAGGCGCTCTATCCAAAGGCAAAATCCTTCAGGTCAAAAGTGGTTGCCACCGATGACTGGAAGTGGAAAACCGCCTTTTTCCCTGCGCAGCTCTATCTCATCGAAATACTCGATAAGAACCTCGGTTTTGCAGATAAGGTGATGGAAGACTACTATAACCAGCACAAAGAGGACTATAAGAAGATAATCAAGGTTCAGATTAATCCCGATACCGCAAAAAAAGACACGTCATCGACAGCTTCGGGGCAGGACCCGGTCGTGGATTCTTCCAATCTGAAGGATTCGGTGATATATCGTCCGCTGAACGCTGCGCGGGGCGAGATCGCGCAAAAGCTTTTTATCGAGAAATACCCGCCCGATTCCGCCTTTTATACCGGCAACGCCGATTCGACGGGAAAAGTCGATTCCGCGGACGTGAATACCCGCTGGGTCATGCAGATCAGAAGAGGGCTGCCTGACTTTTTCATGCGGAAGATATACAAGAAAAACTACGGGAAAGAGTACCCGGAGAATCTGAACGTCGATTCCGCCAACGACATTTATGGCGAGGGAAAAATTATCACCCCTGCGGATCTGGATGTCATCTTCGGCTGGCTGCCGCCCGGTTCCCGGCAGAGCTATCAGGAACCCGAGAGAAAAGGGTATCTTATCGGCTGGCTTCTGAAGTGGCGGCTTTTTTCCGACGAGGCGAAATTGATCGGCTTCGATAAGAACAAAGACGTTACCGGCGCACTCGGATGGGCCGAAAAATTCGATGTCGTGGCCAGCTATGTCAACGGTGTCATGGCCACAGAGGCCGAAAAGAACATCACGGTGGATACGGCGCTCTGCGTCTTCGAGCACTGGGACCGAAGCTACCGCCCCGAGGAGTATCCCGATTCAGCCACCATTGCCGAGAGAGTCAAGGCTAGCGTCGTCATGAAGAAAAAAATCGCTCTGGACGCGCAGATATATGCAATCCGCACAAAGGCCAAGGTGCAGTTTCTGCAATCCGACTATACGGATAATAAGATCGGCGATCCCGCCAAACTTGCGTCTGAGGCGGATTCGCTCTACGCAAACGGCAAATCGAGCGACGCGGAAAGCATATACCGGAAACTGGTCGACAACTTTCTGTTTTCCGATCAGGGAAAGAGCGCCCTGGTGGAGCTTGCAAAGATTCTGACCGAGGGCGAGAAATACGGCGAAGCTATCGAAAGATACCGCCAGTCGCTCCAGTTTTCCACCGAACAGGAAAAGCAGTGCAATATATTCTTCATGATAGGTTTTGTATACAGCGAATATCTCAACAGGCCGGAGCTTGCCGAGGTTAATTATAAATGGGTCTTAAAAAACACGCCCGGCTGCGATCTGGCAGATGATGCGGAATTCATGTGCCTGCACCTGGACGAACCCATGATCGGTGTGGATGAGCTGCAGGACGAGGCGCGTCGCCAGGGACGCAAGGTCGAAAACCAGGAGCCGGTTTCCGGCGCCACAGAAGAGAAAGCATCGGGAATGTAATTTAATCGATTACGATTACGAGCACGAGCACGACTCAATATGGGATTATCAGTGTAATATCCGCGTACAGAGACAGGTATAAGGCCGCAGAGACAGTATCGGCGGCCTTTTTTTATGGAGTTTTATACCGCGGCACTGTTCGATGAGGGGAAGCAGAGTTCCTGGAAGTTGCAGAATCTGCATATTCCGGGGGTAGGTGTTTTGGGGAATTTTTCCGCAGGCAGCGGGATGTTGTTTTCCGGATCGGAGCAGAGCGCGCGCATTTCATCGGTCTGTTTTTTAACCCGCTGCAGGAACTCCTGAATATCATGTTCCTTTAATGCGATCTCAAGCTCGTCAAACACCGGATGCAGGTAGATGATTTTGGGAAAGATCACGTTCCATTTGATTTTAAAGTTGCTGCTTGCGGCGGCCGCATAGGCGATGAGCTGGTTTCTATGCTTATATTCCTCTTTTTTACCGGTTTTCCAGTCTATGATGTAAATGTGGTCGTCGACCGGGAAAAGAAAGTCCATTTTGCAGTATGCCTTCAGCCCGTCAAGCCTGGTTTCTCCATATCCCGGAGGCTCGATCATCCAGTCGTCCCGGTTATTTATCGCCTTCATGAACACCCAGTTATAGGTCGGGCTGGTGATGAAATTATTCAGGCACTCTGCTATTTTGGTATGCGCCCGGTCGATATCGATGCTCTCCGTCTGATGGTAGTAGGTCTCGATAAACGTTTTGCGGGTGAAATATTCGGTGGTTTTCTGTCTCGCGTATTCAAAGAATTTTGTCTCGTCGATATTGCTGTCGCTTTTTTGAAGCCGCTTCAGAAAAGCCTCCATGACGTCGTGCATGACATTGCCGATCTCCAGCGGGACCGAGGTCAGTGATTTCAACATTTTCAGTTTATAGCCGGGGACGTCTTTGACATGGTTTGCATAGTAGGTGTAGTAATACTGCCGCTTGCATTTGTCAAATAATTCATACCGCGAACCCGACCATCCGAGAACCGGGGTGAAGGAAAAAGTCCCGTAGTGCAGTGGTGTCGTCATATACGTAGCCTCGGGCGCCGGCAGGATGTAAAAAGTATGCCGGCATGCCGGGTCAATAAAATACAATATCAGCAGCCCCAAAAGAGGCGGGAACGGAAAAAAGAGGAAAAGAGGGGCGCTAGAAGTTTTTGATAAACTGGTTCACGTCGTTACAGGTGGAAAGCACCTTATGCAGATCGATGATATCGTCGGGTGAAATGTTACTCCGTGCACCCGGTCCCGCCGCGCCCTGCATGGTTTTTACGGTTCCCCGCTGCGGGAAGGGGATCAGGTTTTCGTCGTGGTGACCCTTGTCCGGGAGATTGGATTTTTTCATCGTTTTATCGAAAAAGTTGTTGATGATCGACTGCAGGGAAGGGGTCGTGATTGTTTTCAGCTCGTGCTCTGATAATATGCGGATTTCGTTCTGGGTAAACATCAAAGGCGTCCAGCACTCCGGGCACTTCAGGATGATAACAACCGGATTGATGGACAAATAAAGTTCGGACACTTCATCGCACAGCGGGCATTTAATCTTGATTGAATTAATCATAACCTCTGTCTTTTTTACGTTAAGTGAGTAAGCGTTTTATATATTACTACTGCCGATACTATAATTTTACCCGTATTTGAAATAAATGTCAAGGCTGGTGTTTGAAATGGTTCAAAATAGTAATCAGGAACAGGGCGCTGACACTCCCCGGCAGATGCTGCGTATGCTGAAAAAAGCGTGCGGGGCGGCGCAAAAAAAGGCGGCTGTAAAGCTGCAAAAACAGACCGTCGAGCATGAAGCGGCAGCTAAGTGGCTGCTAAACCGGCAAATAGGGGACTCCCTGCTTGCGTCGGCAGGGGAAATAAAAAAAGGCGTCACTGCGTATAATCTTTTGAATGTTCATTCACAGCAGCGGCAGACTGTTGCGCTGAACCCTGCGCTTGACCCGGTTCGGAATGCGCAGGTATACTACCGGAAAGCGAAAAAAGGGAAGCGGGGTTTTGAAAAATGTACGGAGATGCTGGAAAAAACGGAAGCGTTTCTGGAGCGCATAAGCATGGTCGTGCGGAAAATCGAAGCGGCTCTTCTGCCGGACGAAAATGACGAACAGGTCAATGCCGCGCTCAATGACGTGTTTGAAGAGGCGCGGAGTCTGGGTATTGCCCTTCAGACGCCGCATAGCGTCGCGCGGCAAAACGCTCCCCCCGCGGTGCCGTTCCGGCATCTCACCTGCGATGGATGGGATATCTATATCGGCAGGAACAACCTGCAGAACGACGAGATGACGCTGCATTTCGCAAAACCCTGGGATATCTGGCTCCACGTTGCCGCGCATGCGGGATCGCATGTTGTCATCCGGCGGCAGAAGAACGCCGACTGGCCGCCCCGCGCCGTTCTGGAGCAGGCGGCGTCGTATGCGGTCTGGTTTTCGAAGGCGCGCTATACCTCTTATGCGGAGGTTCACGCCTGCGAAGTGCGATATGTCAGTAAGCCCCGGAAGTCGCCGCCGGGCAGGGTCGTCATACAGCAGTATAAAACGCTCCGTGTTTCGCCAAAGGATCCGCGGCTGCCTGATACGCCTCCGGCCTGAGCATTGCCTGCCTGAATGGGCGATCGTGCAAAGCCGGAAATTATACTTTAATGGGTGCAACTATAATTTCAGGCAAAAATTTCCTTCGTGCTGATCAGTCCCGCGTCAAACGCTGGATTATAATCCATGATAATAGGAATCGATTTCTTTTAACACAGCAGGAAAAAAAATTCGATTACGAGCACGAGCACGAAAAAACCTTGATTTCATCAAGAAAAGTCTACCTGTAATTAAGGCCACACCCTAATTTTTGATCGTCCTTGACGGTTAAAATGTAATTTATTTTCGAGGACAAGGAGGAGGGACGAGGGCGAAGGACGCTAAACACTTAAAACAATCCTTGATTTTCTTTCATTGCTATATCTATATTTAACCACACACGAACATGAAATGCAGCAGAGTTGTGTTTCCCGGAATCTACAGACGGGAACAGACAACCGGAAAGAATAAAGAAAATACCGCGGGGTGGAGCAGTCCGGTAGCTCGTTGGGCTCATAACCCAAAGGTCTCAGGTTCAAATCCTGACCCCGCTACCAATACAGCAGAGGCCGCCTATGCGGCCTCGTTTTTTTTCCGGGCGCAGGCCCGGCGGTTCCTGCCATATCTTTGTCCCGGAACATCCCTGCGGAACAGTGACATGTCTGCCGCTCTCTCCTTTTGACCCGGCAGTGCAGCCAGGGACAGGTGCAACAATCAGCCCGAAACTGGTTGAGCCTGGCCTAAAAAACGATTCGGTAACCTGGCCATACCACTGCAACTTTCTCGCAATCATATAATTCGCTGCACGTTTTTAAAAGCGCCTTTTCACTATATATCCACTAGTGCCCCTGGCACCCGTCAGAAAAAAAGACGGTTAACCGGTGAAATGAACGAAAAATGCAGGAAAGCTGATGGCTGTTTCAAGATATGACCCCGGAATCATTTCTGTTTCACGAATAATTCCATGCCTGCGAATTACAGTTTCACAAACATGCCAATGTTGGATACCGTATTAATTTTCGATAAGCGGATCGGCTCTCTTGCGGCCGGCAAGGTTCCTAAGAGCCCGGAATGCAGGCGTATACCTGTATTGATACTAAAATCAGACGGTTGAATTATCCTATATTCCGCAGTTGGAGTCGTGCTCGTGCTCGTAATCGTACTTGTAATCGACAACAACAACAATGAAAGCCTTTCACCGAAAGGGTGCTTAATCCGGCAAAGTCGCAATGTCCTCCCGGCTCCGCTTCGCTTTGCGGGACTAAAGCCTTTATAGGGGGAAATTAAGGAATTGGATTTATAGGCTTTGCGGCACTTTAGTCCTACTTTTTATTGGAAAAAAATTCCCGTATCGTAGGATTAAAATCCTTTAATCTTTTACGCAAAGCAGCAGAATAAGATACTGTACGTCAAATTATGCTACGCTTCGCTCTGCACGATGTCTACGCTCGCCGCGTATATAATTTTCCTACAGTATCTAATCTGTAAAGCTATCAATTTATTAAACTACTTTTCAAATCAATCGATTACGATTACGAGCACGAGCAGGAGCACGACTTAACTGCTGATTTTAGGACTAATTTATTATGATATCTATAGTATATAATACCGTATGAGCTGAAAGACGATTAATAGTATTCATACTAATAAAAAATTCTTTGATACAAGCGATGGAAATTTTATATACGTTTTCGGTTTTTTGAGCGAACGATTTCTTTTGTTTTTAAAAATACAAATATATATATTTAGTGCATTAATTCTTGAAGGGCTGAATAATAAAAAAGGGAATAAAGCTCTGGCTTCAGCTTTAGTCCCCTTGTGTAATCGCAGGCACAAACAGGAAATAAGTGAGTACCTACACCTATAGTATAGCACATTCTTCGATAAAATTCAAAAATATTTTTGAATTTTACAAAAAAGGTACATTGTCTTTGCCGATAAGCACGTTTCAAAGCCTGGTTATGACGTCCCTGAAGAACGGAAAAATTGTAATTTGGTAGATTTGAAAATGAATTGGTAAAATATTCCCGAACCAATTCCTAACAGAAACCTAACTTCCGGCTTCTATATTTCATCACAACAAGAGAAGGTATTTTCCTCTCTTCGTGATGAGTACGTAACTGAAATACTACAGAGAAGGCTGGAATTGTATCGGATGGAATAAGCGGGGAGAGCCGGTACCGCCCACGGGGAGAAGGTGCGCCCGGCCATACCAGGGATATAGAGCGTCCAAAAGAAGACCGTGCCTTGCCGGAAGTAGATAATTAGCGAACAGCAGGGGACGAAAACGATATCACAAGGGAAGCGTTGTCCGACTCGCCCAAAGAAGGAACAACCCTCCCTCCCCATCAGAAATCATGACACAGACATCATGGCCTCTTTTTTTGTTCAGCCATAACAGCATTACCGGTATCGGAAAGAAAACAGTATGAAAAATTCAGTACATTCGGCGGTTCTGACAACCGTCACGGCATGTTGTCTGCTGGCCGTATGCCTTTGTTTCACGCACTGCGGGGAGAGTCTTACCGCGGAACAGGCCTTCGAAAAGGGTAAAACCTATTTTCAACAGAAGGATTTCAAACTCGCCTATAAATACTTTAAAAAAGCAGCGGACAAATCAAAAGACAATCCGAATCACCATTGGGCGGCGGCTAAAACCGCTCCCAATACCAATGTTGCTTTTATTCACACGAAAGCAGCCTGGGAGAACGGTTTGAAGACGTTTGACGTGCTGACGTTTTTAACGGTACTGTCACTGCATACCGATAAAAAAGAGAAGCTGAAATTCGCATTTTCTCTCTACGAAGAGTTGCCCGAAAAAGAGAAGAGCGATATGCTGCGGGGCGATTTGTTCGAGAAATTCGAAGAGTATGATTCGTGTATCGCGTTGTGGGAACGGCTCTATCAGAAAGACCCGACGCCGGAATTGTGCGGCAAAATCGCGGTTGCGTATGGCAAAAAGGGGCAGAAAGACAGGGCGCTCGCTTTTCTCTCACAATGCAGATTTCAGAAACTGCTCGACAGCAAAGGGTATCTGCTGCTGGCCTATTTTCTGGCGCTCGAATACGACTATGCGACCATTCAGGAGCTGTTTGCAGAGGCGCGGCAATACGGGCACTATTCGGAAAAAGTCCAGCTCGAACATGCCGGTTTTTTTCTGATTGAGGGAAGAGCGCCTGATGCGGAACCGCTTCTGGTTGAGCTTATTGAGCCGGTTCCGGGCAAGGATGAGACGATGCTGAACCTGCAGGCCAGAATTATGCTGGGATATGTATACCGTGCAAATAACGATACCGGTAAAATCCAGCGCCTGATTGATATAGCAAAAAAAACAAAAGGTCCTTATACCGGCGCAGAGCTTTCATACTATGCCTCGCTGAATGGTTTTATCGCAGACACGGGCAAGGCGCTTGAGCATCTGAAAAAAGCGCAGGAAGAGCTGGCCGATCACCCGGTGGTGGATTTGATCTGTGCGCGTGAACATGCGGGTGCTGGCAATCTGGCGGAGGCGGTGTCCGCCTATAAACGCCTTCCCGAAGTTTTTCTGCTCTGCCCCCAGGTGCTTATTGAGACGGCGACAGCTTTAACCCGCCTTGGCAGGTATGATGAAGCTCTCTCGCTGATTAATAATAT
>Ga0105099_10001273_pt1 | contig 15979 bp, 16 predicted proteins | sample PPLLak3cmMay2015_2_FD_79138 | JGI IMG/M metagenome (GOLD analysis project Ga0105099, IMG submission 79138) | Freshwater sediment microbial communities from Prairie Pothole Lake near Jamestown, North Dakota, USA - PPLs Lake P8 Core (1) Depth... | ecosystem: Environmental > Aquatic > Freshwater >... | reverse complement strand
CCACAGCGGAAACATCCCGAACCTTATCAAAAACGGTTTTAAGGGGTCGATATACGCGACCGATGCCACGGTCGATCTGTGTAAAATTCTCCTGAAGGATTCCGCGTATCTGCAGCATAAGGACATCGAGTGGGTCAATAAAATACGGGCAAGAAAGAATGAACCGTTTGCCGAGCCGCTGTATACCATCGAGGAGGCTGAAGCGTCGCTTGACCGGTTTGTCGGTATCGCCTATGACAGAACCTTTACCATAGCCCCGGGAGTGAACGCGACGCTGCTGGAAGCCGGGCATATACTGGGGTCGGCGGGGGTGATTCTCGAGATCGAGGAGGGGTCGGTACGCAAACGGCTGGGATATTCCGGGGATATAGGCAGGCCCAACATGCCTATCCTGAAAGATCCGATCCAGATGCGCGACCTGGATGTTCTTATTATGGAAAGCACCTACGGAAACCGGATTCATACCCCTTTCGGCGATGCGGAACAACAGCTGGTGGACCTGATTATGGAAACCGCAAAAACCGGCGGTAAAATACTCATTCCCTCGTTCGCCGTGGGCCGGACCCAGCTTCTGGTATATATGCTTCACAAGCTTTTCAACGAGAAGAGGATTCCTGAAATGCCGATCTTTGTGGACAGCCCCATGGCATGTCATGCAACCGAAGTCTTCCGCTGCCATCTTGAAAACATGGACCGGGAGACCGAACGCATTTTCATCAATAACCACGAAGATCCGTTCGGCTTCAGAAGGCTAAAGTATATCGAGACTGTCGAGGATTCAAAAATGCTGAACAATCTCGCCTTTCCCTGTATTATCATTTCTGCGTCAGGCATGGCTGAAGGCGGAAGGATTCTGCACCATCTCAGAAACAATATCGACAATCATCGCACCCTTCTGCTTTTTGTCGGGCACGCGGCAAAAGAGACCCTGGCGCGGAAAATCATGGACGGTGAAAAAAAGGTGAAGATATTCGGCGAGGAGCACAAGGTAAAATGCAGGGTCGAGACCATGGACTGTTTCAGCGCGCACGCGGACCGTCACGAACTGCTTAAATATATGGAAACGAACGATCCTGCATCGTTGAAAGACATCTTTCTTGTTCACGGAGAATTAGAGCAGATGGAACCGCTGCGCAACGCCATCAGAAGCAAGGGGTATAAAAACGTCCATATTCCGGTGATGGGGAGCTGGTATGAGGTTTAATGGGGGGATTTCCGGCGCACTCCCCCCACAGCATGCATCCTGTCATGCGGGTTCACGAAGGATGGCGAATGGTATAGCCTCTTGAATAAATCAACTTCTTTCCATAACTTCATCTTTTTACCCAACCAGCCGAATATATTATTGTCCTACTCAAGATTGTCGGGTTAGCCGTGAGTAGAGTATTGGCTATTGATTGGATAAATTGGCTATTGATTGGATAATAATTGGATAGTATATTGTAGATATGAGCTTTAAAGAATCAAGCACTATTGAATTAAAGCGGTCCTGGCAGGATAGTTATCTCAGCACGCTTTCTGCATTTGCGAATTCAGAGGGTGGGACAATGTATATCGGCATAGAAGATAACAGGGCTGTGGTTGGCATCAGTAATTCAAAAAAGCTTCTTGAGGACCTGCCGAATAAAATCTTATCAAAATTAGGGATAATCGCCGTTATTCATTTGGAAAGGCTGGACAGCAAGGAAATAATAAAGATAGGTATTGATAAAATGGATGTTCCTATATCCTGCAATGGCAGATACTATGTCAGAGCGGGAAGCACAACGCAGGAACTCAATGGGAAAGAGTTAACCAGATTTTTGGTTTCAAAATCATTCAGTAACTGGGATGAATATCCGGTGGCAAACAGCGATATTTCTGATATTGACCTTGTAACGCTGAAAAAATTTAAAAATCTTGCACGCCATAGAATGCCTCTTGTTGATACACAGGTTGCGCCTGCCGATTTTCTGGCGAAATTAAATCTCATGGAAGGCTCTCATGTTCGACGGGCGGGCATATTGCTCTTTGGCAAAAATGTCAAGAAATACTTTACCAGCGCATTCATCCGGATAGGGAAATTCGATTCAAATAATACATTGATAAGCATGGATACTATTGATGGAAATTTATTTGAACAGATTGAACGGTGTATGGAATCCTTGAAAAATAAATATCTTATGATAAAGACCCAGATTGACGGCCTTTATCGGAAAGAAGCGTTGGAATTTCCGGAATTGGTTCTACGAGAGGCAATTACAAACGCTGTCGTTCATCGGGAATATATCGGCGCGCACATTCAGATAAAAATATTTCCCTATACAATGATTATTTGGAGCGAAGGCGGATTGCCGTCACCTTTAACGGTGAATGACCTGAAAGTAATCCATCCATCACGGCCGCGCAATGAGCTCATTGCCGATGTGTTTTTCAAGGCCGGTTTGATTGAAACATGGGGACATGGGACGCTGAAAATGGTTGAAATATGTAAAGCGGAAGGGTTTCGCGAACCTGTTTATACCGAAGAGTTCGGAGGATTTGCGGTGAAACTTTCAAAGGACATGCTGGATATCAGCTCTTTGTCACGTTTTAACCTCAATGAGCGCCAGGTGAAATCCTTGAATCATTTAAAGGAAAAAATAAAAATCAGTAATAAGCAATACCAGCAACTTAACGGCGTCTCAAAAGGAACAGCAACAAAAGAATTAACTTCAATGGTAAATGACGGCCTGTTGGAAAAAACCGGTACGAGAGGCGCCGGGACTTTTTACCGATTGCATGCTCAATACCGTTGAGCCGATAATACTGTACGCTGATGCACAGATTATTGATTATTCGTGATTACATTGATTTTAATTATCGAATAGTAAACACTTTCGACGGTTTTATTTACATCTACACCAACCCAACATATTCGGTTCACATTGTGCAACAAAAACTGAATGCATGCTACGGAAGATAGTTTAATGAAGAAGGCGAATATACTTTTATCCCCTGTTCATAAGGAAGCATCGCTTCTCGCCGGTGAAATCAGTATTCTTATCGAGTCGGCAAAGAGTAATGCCGCTGTTTCGGTGAACAGAGAGCTCCTTTTTCTGTATTAGCATATTGGTAATAAAATCGTTGATAACGTTCTGTATGGAAAAAGGGCAAAATACGGAAATCAGATTATTTCGACGCTGTCACAACAATTAGGAAGAAAATAAAAGAGGTGCTGGTATATAGTAAACTGCGCCCTTTTAATAATTACTATCCCGTTTCATCCCCTTATAATCCCTGTTCTTCCGGTGCATATACGTATAGATCTTCAAATAATTCACATACCGTGACTCCGCGATTTCTCCCCGTTGTACCATCTCTTTTATGGCGCATCCCGGTTCGTTTCCGTGAATACAATTGGCAAACTTGCACGATCCCTGGTTTGCTGCGATGTCGGGGAAGAAGGTGGCGACCTCGTCTTCGGGAATGTGCGGCAGCTCCATGGTGGAGAAGCCCGGCGTGTCGGCGATATAACCGCTCTGGGGAAGTTTCAGCAGGGTGATACTGGTTGTGGTGTGAACGCCCCGTTGAATATTTCTGGACAGTTCGCCGATCCTGAACGTGCGATCCGGAAAAATTCTGGACAGTATGGCGGTTTTTCCGGCGCCCGATTGTCCGGCAAAAATTGAGAGAGCGTTACTCCCGTGGGTGATAATATTCCCGATGTTTTCTCCGGTTAATGCAGAGACGCATAAACAGGGATATCCGATCTTTTCATACAAGGCGGTAATCCCGGATTGAGTAATTGTTTCCGACTCATCGAGCAGGTCGCATTTGTTGAATACAAGGCGGACGGGTAACCGCAGCGTACCGCAGGCGAAGAGGAACCTGTCGACGAAATCGAGATCCAAAAGCGGCTCTTTCATGGTGCATATCAGCAGGACCTGATCGATATTGGCTACCGGAGGTTTCTGCAGCGTGTTTTTTCGCGGAACCAGCTGGCGGATAATGCTTTCCGGCGGCTCGCTGTTATATAGTTCGATATCGACGATGTCGCCGACGTACAGGCGCGCATGCTGTTTCCTGGACACGCCTTTGAGCGAGGCCCGTACGGGACCATTATCGGTGTCAACGATATAATAATTTTTCTGTTCTTCGGTTATTCTTCCGCGCAGGTGCATAGGCAGCAGAAACACGGCTACTCTGGTGACGCTTTATTTGCCTGCAGGGCCTTATAGGCGCCCTCTTTGGTATACGAAAACGCCGTCACTTCATCGACATCTTTCAGATGTTTCAACTCGTTGTATTTTTTATCGTAGATCCATATCATTATTTTCATGCGGCGAATCGTCATCTTGTTCGTTTCGCTGTATACTATAAGCGGGCATGCGGGTCTGTTTTTCACCTTGATCATCTCGCCGCTTTGATACACATATTCAACCTCCGAAGGCTCCAGTGTCTTTATGGTGTCCGCGTCCATGATTGCAAGCTGCGCTTCTGCTCCGGCTTTTCCCCTGGTGCCGTATCCCGTACCTTCAATATATCCGCTGGAGAGAAGATTGAAATTAAGCGATGCGTCAAACGAGACTTCACCCTCGCCCGGAAAGGGTCTTTTCAAGACACAGTCGAATTTTCCAACATGAAGAGCCCAGTAATCGGCCCGCTCAATCTTGCCGTTAGCCACGAAATAAAATTCTTTCTCCAGCAATGACCTGCTTGTGTAGGGACCATACTGGGTATAGGTGTGCAACGTGAGAGTGAGCAGACAGATGGCGCTGATAATAAAAAAACGACGCTGGTTCATAGCATTCCCCTTTAAAGAAGGTTATAACATATCGGTTCTCCGCCTGAATCAAATATAATAAAAGAGAAAAGGTGCATGATATAGAGAATATGAAGAATTAAAAATATGACATGCTTCGTGGCCGGATACCATTATTGAAGAGAGCCGGTTCTGCATGACGATGAATCATAACAAACGTGATTTCAGCAATGGTTCGTCACCATACCATGCTATTTTACAGAAGGGATGCCGGCGCCATGAAAGCGCAGGACGACAACCCGTTAACCTTGTACAAAACAGCAGGATACGCTGCTGTAGTTCAAGGTGTTCAAACCCGGTAACCGGCAAAGTAACTATCCCATTTACACCAGAACTGTCTGTAATGTATAATAAGTAATAAGTCCGTAGTATTTACATGCCGGGTAAGTTGTTATCATTTAAAGAAATAATAACCGTCTATCATGCTTATTTCAATCGTTATTCCGACATACAACAGAAGCGGATCGCTTAAAAAAAATCTGCCGGTGCTGAGAGAGTGTCTTGGCGAATCAGCGGATGTTGAGGTTTTTGTTGTTGATGATTGCTCTCATGACGGACATAAGCCGGCAAACACCACCCTGTGTGAAAAGCTGGGTTTTCACTATCGATGGCTCGCACAAAACCGGGGGCCGGCGCACGCGCGCAATGTCGGGATATCCCATGCAACGGGCGAATGGGTAGCGTTTCTTGACGATGATGTGCGCGTCGACACGCAATGGCTGCTATGCCTGCGCAATGCCTTGTCACAGGCTCCCCATGAGACTCTGGGCATAGAGGGCGCCGTAAAAAGCCTGGGGAGCGGGCTCTGGGACACCGAGGTTGAAAATCTGGCCGGCGGCCTCTACCTCTCCTGCAATTGTGTATACCGCAGAAAGACACTTGTGCAGACCGGCGGCTTTGACGAAGAGTTCTGCGGGCCCTTTGCCGAGGATCATGAGCTTGCCTGCAGAATCAAAAAACGGGGGGATATCGTTTTTGAAAAAAAACTTGTCGTGTTTCACCGGCGGCGGAACATCAGGCTTGTCGAGTATTGCAGAAATTCGCTGCGCCGGATGCGCATGATGCTTGACGCGGAGCTCTATTTTTATTTAAAGCACCGGGACCGGTATCATACCTTCAGATATGCGCCGACCTTCTGGCACGGACTGGTACTGATACTGTTCAAACATGCAATCAGCACGATCAGGCGCCGCACGATCGGTCAACTGCTGCTCAATCCTGTGCAGGCGGCTGCGTTGCTTGTGTCATCGATTCTTGAGCAGGTCTCCGCCTGGCTGCTGGCGCCGCGGTATCTTGCTGCGGCGTATGGCAGAAAAGCCTTGTATGCCGAACAGCAGACGGACTGGGAAAAAACGTCGGCGCTCTGGGGTTTTACCGAAAGGGTTGTGCCCTCGGTTCTGCGGTTTGACCCGGATATTATCGGGTCGATTCTATTTCGCCTGCAGAAAAAACCGGTGTATGACGCCCGCGCAGTATTCAAAAAAACCGTATCCGGAACCAGGGCGGCGCACGCCAGGATATTTATCAGGATTGACGACCTTTTTCTTCGCGACCAGGCTCTGGTCGAGCGGTTCTGCGATTTGTTGAAAGGAAACGCGATTCCCTTTCTTGCCGCAATAACCGGCAACGACCTGCTGCGCGACGAAAACCTCCCGGCGATACGCACCGTTATCCGGTGCGGCGGCGCCATAGGCGTTCACGGGTTCAGCCACAGCGGCAGGTTCGGGCCATATCAGAGCGAAATCCTTCAGCTGAGCTTTCCGCAGCTTGACAGGTTAAACGGGCCGGTGCTTGATGCGTGCACACAGGGAAACGTGACGCCGGTCGCTTTTGTGCCGCCGTTTAACGCCGTGTCGTGGGATCAGATCTGTCATCTGGGCACCACCTACCCGGTAATCTGCGGCGGGCCCGAAACCATGCGGTTTACCGGACGCCTCTTCGGCCCGGTGGTTCTGAACAGCGGCTCGCTCTTTTTCCCCAGCTGCCAGCCGTTCTACGGAAGCGCCGCTTCCCTGGTAACCCCGGCAATGTACAAGGCCGTCATGGGTGCGCGCGCCCCGGTATGTTGCACGTTTCATTTCCATCAGGAGGCTGAAGACGGTTTTTCGTCCCTGCTGCAATGCTTTCAATTATATGGCGGTGCGATACACGGATGGCAGACGATCCGCCCCAAAGATACGATCGCGGCAAAGGATGGTTAGACCATGAAACTCTGGTTTGCTGCCGATATACCTTCACAATCCTTCGGCGGGGTTTCCCGCTCGATGAGCGAGCTGGCCCGTGGGCTGAAAAGCAGGGGGCATACGGTCCACATCATCACCGGAAGTCCCCGTGCGGCCGGCAATTACCTTGTCTTCGCCGCACGGCTCGGGTTCCGTTTTATCCGTTTCTTTTTCAGCAGGCCGGACTGGATTCTGGCGCGTTCGACCGATGCGGTTTTCTGCGCGCTCATCATACGCCTGTTCAGGCTGAACACCGGCATACTTCTGCATAATCACGGGTGGGAAGAGTGTGTGTACGATGCCGAGAAAAGGCTCCCGCACTCTGTATTGTCAAACCCCACGACCTGGAAATCTTTTGTCGTCCGGTTCCCGCTTCTGCGGTTGACGCTCAAAACGTGCACCGTATGCATGAGCGGCACCGTGCACGAGACCAGATTTCTGAAAGCGAAGTATCCGGCGCTGGCTCACAAGCTGCTGTACCTGCCCAACGGGGTAACGGAGCAGGAATTGGCCCCCTGGAAAAACAGAGACGCCTGTCCGCCGGATTTTCTCTTTGTGGGAAATACAACCTGGAAAAAAAATCTGCTTCATGCGGCCGGGGTTTTTTCATATATTAAGGAAAGACATGCGGACGCGCGCCTTTTCTGCGTCGGTACCGGCCTGGATGATACCGCGCTCTCCGGTTATATCGGCTGCCGGTGTGAGGGAATTGTCACGATACGTTCGGTCCCGTTTGAAGAGATGCTGCACTGGTACGGCCGGTGTCCCTTTATGCTCGCGCCGTCGCGGTATGAAGGCGGCCATCCGCTGGCAATACTCGAGGCCATGGCGTCCGGCGTCCTTGTTTTCGCCTCGGCAATACCTTCTCACACCGAGATACTGCGCAACGGCGTGAACGGGTATTGTATCAGCGGCGTCGACGCGGAACACGATGCGCGGTATATACTGGAAAAACTGCCGCTGGCAGTAAACCGGGACATCAGGGCGCGCGCCGTAGAAACGGCGAAGCGCAACCGGTGGCAGCGGCAGGTTTCACGACTGGAGAGGGTATTGTGCCGGAACCGATAATGCCAAAAGTTTCCGTTATTATTGCCTCGCACCGGCAGGAGTATATTCCGGACCTGCTCGCATCGCTTTGTGCCGCAGCATCGCGCTACGCGCCCTCCGAAACGGTCGTTGTCGCCGACTACCCTGTCGAGTCATACCGCGGGCGGTTTCCCGGCGTTACCTGGATTTTCTGCGCCGATACCGGCATACCCGCAAAGCGCAACCGGGGTATTGCCGCCGCATCCGGCGGCATCTGCGGGTTTATCGACGACGATTGCCTGGCTCATGAAGAGTGGCTGTCGCAGGCGGTTGATTATTTAGATACACACCCGGAAATGGCCGGCGTTGAAGGGTTGACCGGGATCGAAGAAAGCCCGGAAAAAGTGGGCGCCTACCGGGAATTCAAACGGCTTGAAAAACCGGGATACCGGACAAACAATATTTTTTACCGGCGGAAAACGCTTTGTGAAGTGCAGATGTTCGACGAGCGGTTCAGCGTGCAGCGCGAGGACGTTGACCTTGCGTATGCAATTATCGAAGCAGGCGGGTCGGTGGGATACTCTGACCGGATCAGGGTGACGCACCGTTTCCGCGATACGGAAAAGTGGGATCTGCTGAAAAACTGCGTGAATCGCAGGTTCGATCCGCTGCTGCATCTGAAGCATAAAAAACTCTACCGGAAGCATATCAGAACCCCGTTCACCCCCGCAATTGCCGTTATCCTGCTGCTGCATCTGGCGGTTATGACGAGTTGGGTTTTCTGGCGGGACGGCATACGGGTATACGCGGTTATTGACTTGCTTGGAATTATAACCTGTACGATACGGCGCGCAGGGCTGCCGTTGAGTGGAAAGCCGCTGCAGTGGTTGCGCGAGCTGGTCTCATTTGTTCTGTCGCCGTTTGTGCTGCTGGGCGCGCTGGTGCATGGCAGTATGCGTTTCAGGCACTTTTTACTTTTCTAGATTAACCGAAGGGAGCAGGTATCAAAATAGCGTTTTTCAGCAAAGAGCTGCCTTCCGACAAACCGAACGGCGTTTCGTGTCAGGTGCATCGTCTGGCCAATGCGCTTGTTTTACGCGGGCACAGCCTCTGCTGCATGTCGTTCAGCCCCCGCCCCGCGGACGCACGGTACGAGCACAAACAGCTCTCCTACACGAGCGGGTCAAAGCTGATCCGGAAACTGGAGCCGGCATTTCATTTCGCCCGCCAGAACGCCAGGGGCTTCGATGTGCTCCATTTTCACGGGGATGATTATCTGGCTGCGGGCGGAAAAAAACGCGTCAGAACCTTTTACGGATCAGCCCTTTCGGAAGCGCTGCATGCGAAAAAGGGTGCGCGCAGGCTCTATCAGGGCCTGTTCTACGTTTTTGAATGGGTCTCCTGCCTGCGCAGGGGGAGAAAGGCGGGAATATCGCAGGCGACAAAGCGGGCGCTGCCGTTGCTGGATACCGTCATACCCTGCGGTGTGGAGCTCGACCGGTTTACGCCGGGCGCGGGGAAAACAGAGAACCCGTCGATTCTTTTTATCGGCGATCTGCACAGCAGGAAACGGGGAAAATATATAGTAACCATATTCAATAATGATATACTTAAAAGGCACCCGGACTGCACGCTTACCGTGGTAGGACCGGAGCCGTGCAGCGGCACGAACGTCCGGTATGCCGGCGCCCTTTCGGAAAACGCACTGATCGCAGAATACCGGAAGGCCTGGGTCTATTGCATGGCCAGCTCGTACGAGGGCTTCGGCGTGCCCCTGATCGAGGCCATGGCCTGCGGCACAGCGGTCGCAGCGGCTGACACGTCCGGTGCGCGGGAAATTGTCACACACAACGAAAACGGGCTGTTGTTGAAGGATCGCGACCTGGCTGCAGGCATACACAGCATTTTGTCCGACGGCGCTCTGCGTGCGCGGTTCGAGGCGAACGGGAGGCGCAGTGTCGAAAACAGATTTGATATACACAGGATTGCCGGTCTTTACGAAAAATTGTATAACGATCAGTAACCGATACTCATTACACGGGTACCAGCTAAAAATCCGATGAACCGTTATTTACGCTATTTTCTCTTTATACTGCTGGGGGCGGGGCTTGCTCATTTCATTGCCTATAAGCTTGTCCACATTCCGCGGCAGCTTGAACTGGTCGTCATACTATCCGCGCTTATTTTCTATCCGATCCTCAAAAGGCCGGTGATTGGCCTGTATCTGGTCATTGCGGTGGCGCCATTCATTCCCTATATCCGGCGCCTCTATTATCTGGTTTACACCCGGCCAGCCATCGATCCCCTGATCATGGTCGAGGATATCCTGCTCATATTCACCCTGGCGGGACTCTATTTTGTATTCAAGGAGCGCAGGGGATCGAATCAGGGGGTCTCATTTTACAGCAACCTGGTCCTGTTTTATTTCGGCTATATGGTGGCCCGCACGTTTGTATTTAATTACCTCCCTCTGGAGGACGCGGTTACAAAATTCAAATATTACGGGCCGCCGGTGCTTTTTTTCTTCGTCGGGGCGGTTCTGGCGGATACCGGGGCGGCCCATATCAAGAGGTTATGGTCCATCACGGTTGCCGTGGGAATAATTGCCGCTCTCTATGCCGTTCACCAGCTTTACAACGGCTACTCCGAGGCGGAGATGCGCTGGTTTTCGTCGATAGAATTTTCCACGCTTTTCATCAAAGGCATTGCGAGGCCTTTTTCTGTTTTTCAGGCGCCGGTAGCCCTTGCCGACTATATGCAGCTCGCGGTCATCGGTATTTTCATCACCATGTCATGGATGCAGAAAAAATATCATATCCTGTTACTGGCCGCGCTGCCCCTGCTGTTGTATGCGGCCCTGATCACGTCTGTGCGCTCAAGCTGGGTCGGTATCATTGCGACGTTTGTTCTCTGGCTTCTCTTTTTCAGGCTTAAAAAAAACAGTCAGCGGATAACCGTTTTTACCGTCCTCGTTTTGTCATATCTGGTCTATCAGTACATGACGGACGTTCCCGCTGCCATAGCGGCGGCAGGAGCGCCCAAAGCCGCTTTGAGCAACCCCACACAGACGCAACAGTATTTCGAACTGCTGGTGTCAAACAGAGCTTCCGCCTTATATGATCCGCTGGGCGAACACTCGTTTCTATCACGGCTCAAACTGTGGAAGGATCTGATCGCCTATGCCAACGATCCGATTCTCATATTGCTGGGACGGGGCCTGGGGTGCCTTAACGCCGACTCGCTCTACTTTACCTATCTTGCGGAATTCGGATATCCGGGCATGGCGTATATTATCTTTCTGTTCATCGTCTTTATAATTCAGGGCTTCTATATCATCGACAACTCCAAAAGCAGGGATATTGTCGCGATCGCAAAAGGGGTGGTCGTCATAAATCTCGTTTTCGGGATCATCAGCATAACCGGAACCCATATCCACTCCTTTCCGGGAACGATATATTTCTGGTTTTTCAATGGCGTGCTCATACAGCTCTCTGCGGCGACCAGACAGGAGGCGGCAGCGGCGGAAGAGATGCACCACGCAGAACAGGGGATTGCGGCGCCGTGAAGCTCCTTATGACCCTCGACTTTCCCCCGGCCCGGGGCGGGATACAGAGATACCTCTGCGGCATCGTCAGCCACTGCTACGATACCCATGACGCGGTTTTTATCGCCGGCATGCCCCGTCCGGCAAGCAATCCGCCTGCGGTAAAAGCCCGGCTGCGTTATTTTACTCCTCCGCCCGGACGCATCAACCGCAAAATAGCGCTGCTGGCGCTGTTGCTTCCCTGTTACCGTTTGTGCAAACGGAGCGCGGGCGCGCTTTCGGTCGAGTGCGGGAATGTGTATGCCGGGCTCGTGGCGTGGCTTGTCCGTAAAGTGACGCGACAGCCGTATCGCGTTTATACGTATGGTACCGAGCTTGTCGGACTGCAGACACCATCCCTGAAAAGTCGAATTCTTACACGGGTGCTCAATGATGCGGAAGTGGTTTTTACCCTCGGGAAGTACACGGAGGAGCTGTTACAAAAGATTGGTATCACCGCGCCTGTCGAAAGGGTGCCGCCGCGTATCGACCTTCCGGAAACTGCAGCCTTAAGCAGCGACCCACCCAAAGAACGCTCTACGGTTCTTTGCGTGGGGAGGCTGGTAAAGCATAAAGGTCATGCGGTTCTCATACAGGCCGCGCTTCTGCTGGCACGGGAAAACAGGTTTCGTATTGTCATCGTGGGAGACGGACCTGAATTTGACGCTCTGCAACACCAGTGCGCCTCGTCTGGCGTGGGCGACATGGTTTCCATCAAACGGAATCTCTCCGACGCGCAGGTTCGCAGGGAATTTTGCGAATCGGATATCTTTGTTCTGCCGTCGCTGGAAACCGGGGACGGCGCTGAAGGGTTCGGGATCGTGCTGCTGGAGGCTATGGCGTTTCACCTGCCGATCGTTGCCAGCGCAACGGGGGGCATTGTCGAGGTCCTTGATAACGGCGCCTGCGGTCTTCTGGTCGAACCCGGCAACGCCGCAGCCCTTGCCGGGGCAATCTCCGGCCTGGCAAAAAACCCGGCTCTGGCACAAAAAATCACTCAGAAAGCATATACCCGTTTACTGGATCGGTATGTCTGGAAATAACAAACCCGTACTGCTTTTTATCAATCACTGGGCGCAAAATCCCGGCGGTGCGGAATATTCCCTCGTGGATATCATGCTGTTCGCGCAGAAGCGGTTTGATTGTCATCTTGTAACAAGCGAGCGCGGCATGCTGACGGAAAAAGCCTCGGCCATGCAGGTCGCCAGCCATGTCATACCCTGCAGCAAGGCGCTGGGAAATATACGGCGGTGGCGTTTTCTGCACACCCTGCTCTTCTCCTGGTTCAGCATCCCCTCGTACATTGTCTTTGTCGTGCGCCTGAGGGGGCTGGTGCGCCGGCTGAAGCCCGCGCTTGTTCACGCAAACGTGCCGAAATCGCATATGGCCCTGTTTCTGCTGGTCAAATGCGGGTATGCGGGCGCCTGTTGTTTTCATATCCGTGAAATTTTCGAGCGGGGATCGTTCGCGCAATGGCTCTATGCCGTGCTTTTTCCCCGCCAAAACGGCTTTGCCGTAGCGATCTCCTCTGCGGTAAAGAGTCACCTTCCGCCCCGCATGCAGTCAAAAGCAATCGTGCTGTATAACGGAATAGCCATTCCCGACGCGGTAAAGAGCTATTCCCGCGGACTCCCGCTCAAGCTTCTGTATCTGGGAAGGATCGTGCCGTGGAAGGGCTGCCATGTGCTGATTGAGATTCTCTCTCTGGCAATACAAAAGTTTCCGTCCGCAGGCATCAGCTTGTCCCTTGTCGGTGACACCCGCTACTGGCCGTCGCTCTACCGGGAGGAGTTAAAAAAGAGTATCAACGCATTGAACCTTCAATCGGTATGCCATCTTCTTCCCCACAGTGACGAACCGCAGCGCCAGTTTCTCTCTTTCGACATCTTCTGCAATGCGTCATATAACGAACCGTTCGGCAGATCGGTTGCCGAGGCCTCGGCCCACGGCCTGCCGGTTATTGCATTTGACGGCGGCGGCATTCCCGAAATAGTTAAAAACAACGAAAGCGGGTTTGTTGTTCCAGTCAACGACCGGGAAGGGTTCGTCAAGAGTATCGGGAAGTATATCCGGAATCCGGGGCTTGTCGAAACAATGGGACGCCGGGCGCGGGAACTCGCGCAGATTGCGTTTGACCGGAAAAAGCAGGCGCCGCTGCTCTGCGACGTTCTCTATGCAAGGATATGTTCAAAGCAGGACAAGGACTAGAATAACAGCGGCGATAACCAGCACCGCCAGGGGAATGATAACGACCTTATAATTCCTGCGGCGTGCAGTGTCCCACTCATCCAGTTTTTTCAGGGTGTCGCCCTCCGGCGCCCGAACAGCCGCTTGTATGTCGGCGGGGGGGGCGGTTTGTTCACCGCCCTCCGGTGCAGGGGGCTCCGAAGGCTCGGGGTGCGTGGCTACAGACTCCTTCCGGGCGAGGTTATCTTCAAAGGTCTGAACCTTTGCGTCAAAACCCTCTCCACGGTCTATCCGGCTCCTGGCCGGGGAGGCTGGTTCCGGGGCGGGCTCGGGCTGAGGCGCTGCAATACGCGCGGCTTTTTTGCTTTTTTTCAATCCGGGCTTTTCCGGCGGCGCGTTGATCACAATCTTCTGCGTGTCGGTCATTTTAATGGAGTCTTCCGGGTCGCGAGCTCTCCTGGTTGCGGGGGTCGGGGCCTCTCCGGTAAAAATATCGTCGATTTTTACCCACTTGCCGTCTTTTATTATCTCGCCGCTCTCAACATGCTGCATGAAATAGATCTCTTCTTCCAGCGCCTCGTTAATAGAGCACCATTCGCCTCTTTTATTGATAACAAAGCCGTCTAAAACGCTCCGCTCAACCTGTCGTAAATTCATGGGACGCTCTTTTCATACTGTCAGAAGTAGGTTATCTCGTCTTTCTTGATAACTTTCGGAGACGGTTCCGGTTCCCGGTATTTTGGCGCGCTTTTTATGATAACCTCGCTTTTGCGCTCTTCCACCGGCGGCGGCGCAGTCTCGACAAGCCGGGTTTTTTCGGTATTTTCTCTGTACATCTCTTCTTCTTTGTCTATTTTATCGATCTCCGCTTTGACAAACAGATCTGCGGGATAGAGGCTGCGGTAAGCCTCCAGCTCCATTTTCGCTCGTTTGAAATTGTTGTTTTTGACATGAATGTAGGCGGAGAGCACGAACGGCGTTACATCGTTTCTGGAGGAAAGTTTCAGTCCCTCAAGCATTGAGAGCGCGTCATTGTCTTTGCCGGCATAGAGTTTGCCCAGCGCCTGTACGATTTTTATGGTTGTACCCTCCCTCTTCTTTTCCCTCTGGTAATAGGTCAGAAAAGCGAAAAGCATTCCGGCGGTAAGGATAAAATTGATAACAAGAAGGGTCACGACAGGCCAGAGACGGGTTGTTTTTTTATTCGATGTGTCCATAGGTATAGCATGTGATTGCATTTTTGATAGTTGTATGGAAGAATAGAAAGAAACATCAGAGTCCGGGAAATTTCTGATCAACTCCCTGTACAGACTGCTGGCTTCTTCGGTGTTATTTTCTTTGTACTGCAAATCAAAGGCTTTTTTATAAATCTGAAGCGGTGTATTTTTCATGTGTATTCCCCTACGGCCGACCTTTTTTGAAGTTTTTCAAGAGCGACTTTATCTGCTTGTCGGTCATCGTTTTCTTTTCGGGAGGCGCGGGTTCATAGCGTTTGCAGAGAAAGGTCTCGCTTCCGTCGAAGGAGGCTGCACCCGCTGATCCGCCGCTTCTTTTTTTCCGGAATTCGGCGCATTTCATTTTAAACTTGCAGTTAAAACAGGAGGCCTCTTCCTGCCGGTCGTGCCGGGAAAACCCCTTTCCCTCCATAGCCCGGTCTTTTCGCTCCTGGTTATAGCCGTCGGCTATCATCCGGTTCTTATTTACATATCTCTCATGGTCGAAGGCGAATTTATCCATCTGTTTGTCCTTGAAGGCTGTGCACGTATTAATGGTATCATATAAAAATATAATATACAAGCGTCGCAGGCTGCTACGTGAGGGGGGAATTTTAATTTCAGGCTTTTTACATGGAAACCGGATGTCGAAAAAATATAAACCGGATTCCCTGCACGAAAAAGCGTTACCGGTGAAAACTTATGCTATTCCGTTTCTATCCCTGCATTCAGACCAGCACCATTTGAGGGACTCGAATATTTCGTCCGCAGCGGCCATGCGGTAGACAGGCACCGTGCAGAGACCCTCGCCGTGCCGTTTGATCCAGCGCGAAGCGATCTCGTGCTCGGCAAAGTCCGTGAATGCCGCCGGCAGCCGCTCCGAAAGGAAAAAGTCTTCCAGCTGCTTTACCATGCCGGAACAATCGCTGAAATCCGAGCGGAAAGGCTGCATTTTGATTTTCTG